>Ga0209050_1000590_pt1 | contig 57907 bp, 44 predicted proteins | sample Araplavi_mTSA_r2_FD_184276 | JGI IMG/M metagenome (GOLD analysis project Ga0209050, IMG submission 184276) | Arabidopsis root microbial communities from North Carolina, USA - plate scrape MF_Cvi_mTSA_r2 (SPAdes) (version 2) | ecosystem: Host-associated > Plants > Roots > Endosphere | place: USA... | reverse complement strand
GGCTTCATCGCCTACGACGACGCCAACGACAAACCCCGCCCCGGCATCCTCGTCATCCACGATTGGACCGGCCTGCAGGATTACGCCAAGAGCCGCACCACCCAGCTCGCCGAACTCGGCTATGTGGCCTTCGCCGCCGACGTCTACGGCAAGGGCGTCCGTCCCACCGACCCGAAGGAATGCGCCATCCAGGCCGGCACCTACAAAAACGATCTGCCGCTGCTCCGCCGCCGTGTCACCCTCGCGCTCGATGAGCTGAAGAAAAACTCCCGCGTCGATAAAGCGAAGCTCGCCGCCATCGGCTACTGCTTCGGCGGCACCAGTGTCCTCGAACTCGCCCGCAGCGGCGCCGACGTCAAAGGCGTGGTCAGTTTCCACGGCGGCCTCGGCACCAAACTCCCCGCTGCCCCCGGTGGCATCAAAGCCAAAATCCTCGTCTGCCACGGCGCCGACGATCCGTTCGTGAAGCCGCCGGAAGTCGACGCCTTCAAGGCCGAGATGACCGAGTCCAAGGCCGACCTGAAATTCGTCGCCTACCCTGGTGCCGTGCACAGCTTCACCAAAAAAGAAGCCGGCAACGACCCGAGCAAAGGCCAGGCCTACAACGAAAAAGCCGACACCGAATCCTGGTCCGCGATGAAGAAGTTCTTCAAAGAGATCTTCGGGTAGAATCGAAGCACCAATTCATCTCACGAAAAGGGCAGCCTTCGGGCTGCCCTTCTTTGCGTATTCCGCCGAAGGATTGGTTAAATGACGTTGTCCATGAACATCAAACGGCCAGCATCATCTAATATGTAGCGCACTCGTAGGCTCGATTCATCATCTGGCCTGCTGAAGCTGCCTCGCATCTTGTCCAGTCCATAGACGTTGAGGATAAACACCGGTTTCGACCCGGTAAATCCGTCGCGTTGCATTGTTACGTAGGTTAGATCGAACCAAGTGGCGTTAACAAAAAGCTCTGATTTGAACTGACAAAAGCGTTCCAGTACCTCTTGAATTGAGGCTTTAGGGAGTTGAGGTGGAATACCAACGAGTTCTTCGCTCCCTTGCCGGTAAAGGGTTTCAAGCTCATCAACTCCCCAACGGGTCATCCCGCAATATGCCGTCTCGAATCGAGCCTGAAAAAAGCGACCGTCGGGCAAATAACTCATGGTCACAGCAGCCGTCGATGTTCCGCCCTCGTGGCGAACCGTCACCGCCTCCACCTTACTGTGAACGCCGACAATTCCGAGGAATGGATACTCGATCGAGTCGTTGATATCCAACTCGGCCTGAATCGTTGATGAAGCCTTCGTCGCTTTGGGCTGCGCGACCGCAGTTGGGAGGACAGACCACCAGAGCACGGTAGCCGCCAAGAGGAGGGTGATGCTTTTGCGCGCTTTCGCCATTGAGGCCCGAAGATAGCAGCCTACGCCCGGTTCGTCGAACGCAGCGGGATCTTCTTCGTGCTCAGTTCGTGGTGCGTCTCGATGTAGCGCAGGCTCTGCGTTTTGGCGCGCATGAGGATGCTGTGGGTGATCACGCGGGTGCCGGCGACGCGGCAGCCGCGGATCATCGGGCTGTCGGTGATGCCGGTGGCGCAGAAGATGATATTCGGGCCGCTGGCTAGATCGTCGGCGCGGAAGATTTTGCCGAGTTCTTCGCCGTAACCATCGGCGATGATTTGCTGCCGCTCGGCCTCGTCGCGCGGCCACATCTGGCTCTGCATGTCGCCGCCGAGGCTCTTCAGCGCGGCGCTGGCCAGCACGGCTTCCGGGCTGCCGCCGATGCCGGTAAATAGATCGATGCCGCTATCGGGAATGCTCGGCGCAATCGCGCCGGCGATGTCGCCATCGGAAATCATGCGCAGCGCGGCGCCCGTCGCGCGGATCTCTTTCACGAGACCGTCGTGCCGCGGGCGATCCATCACCAGCACCACGATATCACGCACGTTCTTCTTCAGGATCGAGGCCACGGCTTCGATATTCGCGGCGATCGGCGCATTCAACATCAATGCATTCGCGCCGGCATTGCGCAGCATGTAGCGCGTCACTTCCGGGCCGTAGGCGAGCTTCTTCATGTAGAAGCTCGGGATATCTTTCAGCGCGCTTTTCGTGTGCTCCTGCGGGATGGCCGCCGCGATGCACGCGATCGAGTTCGGCGCGCCTTTGGCGATGTTCGTCGTGCCGTCGATCGGATCGAGCGCGATCTCGAATCGGATCGTGCCCGGGAGCCACGTGCCGAGTTGTTCGCCTTTGAAAATGCCCGGCGCGTTGTCCTTGATCCCTTCGCCGATCACGACTTCGGCGCAGATATCCATGTTGTCGAACATCCCGCGAATCGCATCGCATGCCGCCGCGTCGGCCAGTTCTTTTTCGCCTCGGCCCAGCCAGTGGTAGGCGGTGTACGCGGCGTTTTCGCAGGCGCGGACAAAGTCGAATTCGAGCAAGCGTTCGATGCCGTCGTATTGGTCGGTCAGGGGCTTCATGGGAGAGGAGAAATCAAAAAAGGAAATGAGGATGGCGGAAGGGCCGCGCCCGGGAAGTCTGGGCGACCCGGTGCATGATACTCAACCCCCAACTGCGCTCAGTGCGTGAGTTTGCCGGAGAAAATCAGCAACCCGAAGGCAAACGCGTGAAAGGTGAGCACCATGTCGACCACCCGGACAAAGGGGGTATCCGGCCAGCGTTTGGTCTGTTTGTTCCAGCGGGAAAACCAGTCGTACCCGCAGAGCAGCGCCGCGTGATACAGCCCGTAAAAAATGTAGTGCCAGGTCAGCCCGTGCCAGATGCCCATGAGGCCGAAGGTGAGAAAGAGCCCCACGTAGTTCGCCGTGTGTTTGCCCTTGAACCACTTGCCCTTGGTCGCCGCGAGCATGAACCGCATGTGCACGTGGTCGCGAAACCAGAACGACAGGCTGATGTGCCAGCGGCTCCAAAACTCGCGGATGTTTTTCGAAAGAAACGGCCGGTCGAAATTTTCCGGCGTCTTGATCCCGAAAAGCCGGCTCAGCCCCACGGCAAACGCCGTGTACCCCGCGAAATCGAAGAACAAATAGAACGTGTAGCCGTACGCGTACTTCGCCAGGCCGAGGGCCGAGTTGTCCTTGCTCAGCGGCTCCAGCCAATGCGCATGGAGCAGGGCGGCGATGATGAATTTGTAGAGAAACCCGCGAAACGTCCGCGCGATGGCGAAGTCGAGGTCATCGAGAAATTCGCCCCGGGTGCGTTCCTTCAGCCAATCCTTCTCAAACCTCCGGTAGCGATCGATCGGCCCACTGGAAATGCACGGGAAGAAAAACAAATACCCGATCCAGGTGGTAAAGGTGATCGACTTCAGCACGCCGTCGTGGATCGAGAAAAGCACATCGAGTGAACGAAAGGTGATGTACGAGAGCCCGAGAAATTTGAGCGCCGACAGCGCCGGCAGAAAGGGCGCGACCTTGACCAGCGCAAGCGGCAGGAGGCTGAGACCGATCACCAGCGACACCGGAAGTTTCCCCCGCCAGCGCAGAAACGCGTAGGCCAGTCCGGTCTGCCACGCGCCGAACCCGAGGAAGAGCCAGATTTCCCGCGGATCGAAAGTGCCGCTGAAATTCAGCCGCCCGCTGAGCTGGACCGAAAGGACGATCGCGGTGGCGATGAGGGTCCAGCGCCAGTTGGCCCGGCCAAAGAGGCCGAGCAGCACGGTCGGCACGACGACATAAAGCAGCAGGCCGAAGTAGGTGAAATCACCGTAGGGAAGCATGAGCGGGGAAAGCGGTACCTTTTCAACCTCGCGGCCGCCCTCCTGCAAAGGGGAAGTTGCTTACATCGCAGAAAGAAAAGGCCGCGCCCCGGGGTGGGGGAGCGGCCTTTGCAAAAGACTCGGGCTCGTCGTTTACGGCACGGATTTCAGGAAATCCGGATCGATCACGAAGTCGGCGGGCAGCCCTGCGGTTTTCACGATCACCACGCCGTCGATGGCCGTGTCACCGTCGCCGAGCTGGAAAATCCCGTTGTTCGGATTCGGCGCGCCATTGCTGTCGCCGAAGTCATAGGCGCCGTCACCGTCGAGGTCTGCACCGATCAACGAAGCCTTCACTTTCACCAGCGCGGTCACCGCGTTGTTGTTGGTCAGCCCATTCGCCGTGGTCGTCGTGGTGATCGCCGCAATCGCCGCGATTCGGGTCGCGGTGACATTCGTGATGCTGCCATTGAGCCCAGTGGAACCGAGCCCCGTGCCACCCTGGCCGGCAAAGAGCCCGCCCATCTGCGTGACCCCGGTGCCGAAGGTCTTGGTGAAGTTCCCGATATCGCCGGTGACCTTCACATTGCTCACGCTGCCGCCCGCACCGCCCACTCCGGTAGCGCCATTCCCCGCGCCCCCGGCTCCCGCTTCCAGGATTCGCACGTAGCTCTGCGCGCTGACCGTCACGAGCTCGATATTTCCGCCCGCCCCACCGGTCGGAGTGCCGCCGCCGCCGCGTCCGGCAAATGCGGCCAGGATGCCGACCTTCCCAGTCAAATTGTGGATCAGGCCGCCGGCCCCGCCGGTGACGTCGCCCGTCCCGCCCGTGCCACCCTGGACTTCCACCGTGGCTGAAGGCGTCGTCAGCGTGAGGCCATCGACGAGCCCACCGGCTCCGCCCGTTTCACCCGCGCCACCGTTCCCCGCCGCGACGCGGTATTGGCCAAAGGCGCGGTCTTCGATCAGCTTCGTGGCCAGCACGCTGCCGCCGAGGCCACCGACGCTGCTCGCGCCGACTCCAGCTCCGCCGTCACCCGCGCCGATGGCCACACTCTGGTTCGTGGAGGAAAAGTTCGAGCCCTTCAGGTTCAGGGTCACTTTGTTGATCACGCCGCCCGCCCCGCCGTTGCCCGTCGCAAGCTGCACACCACCGGCGCCACTGTTCACACTGAGGGTGGAGGTGAAAACACTGCCGCTGGCATTCACCGTCACCCGCTCGACACTCCCGCCCGCTCCGGGTTTCAGGGTTCCTGCGCCACTTCCGCCTCCTCCTCCCTTGATCACAAAAGCCCCGCTGTGCACCGCCGCCGTGGTGAAAGTGAAGTCGGTCACATTGCCACCCAGCCCGCCCGCACCGGCTGCCCCGGCTTGGCCGATCCCACCCGAAACTTCGGTCTTATCCGCATTCACCTGCGCCCCGATCGTGAGTTTCGAGTTCGTGACCGAGCCGCCGTTTGCGCCATCGGTTGCGCCCGAACCCCCGACCCCGCCCGTCATCTTCAAGTCGTCGATATCCCCCGCGAGCAGGCTCGCTGTGGCCTTGTTGACCCCGCCACCCAGTCCGCCGTTGGCGCTCATGGTGCCCGCGCCGCCGGCCCCGCCGCTGAACGAGAGATCGCCGTCGAGGATCGTATTGATCGTGGCGGTCACGTTGTCGATCCTTCCACCCGCCCCGGAAACAAAGGTGCTGCCGGTGGCGTTGCCTCCCGGTCCGGCGGCGAAGACGACGTTGGCCCCGACGAAGCCCGCTTTAACCGTCGAGTTGGTGATGCTGCCCCCGGCGGCTCCATTGGCGCCCGCTCCATTGCCACCGTTATTTCCGGTGAAGGAAATGCTGCCGTTCACGTTCCGCGAGATCGTGCCCGTGAATTTATCGATATTGCCGGCGACCCCACCCGCGGCGGTTCCCGTGCCGCCGGAGCCGGAGGTCACGGTCAGGCTGCCCGCATCGATTGCAGTGAAGCTCGAGCCGAGGATATCGCCGCCCGCCCCACTGGCTGCGGCCTTGCCGGCGCCACCCGCGCCGCCCGTAAAATTCGCGCTATTGGCGAGTCGGCCGGCCACTTTGAAGACCGCACCAGTCACATCGCCGCCATCGCCGCCTTTGCCAGCAGTGCCCGTCGCGATGCCCCCATCTCCTCCGGTAACCCCGAGGGTACTTCCGCCGCTGCCGATCGTAATTTTTGCTGCGGAGACATTCCCTCCACTGCCAGCGTTTCCAGAGCCATTGCTGGTGCCGCCGCCGTTGCCGCCTTTGTAAGCGATCGCGCCTCCCGCAAATCCTTTCACGGTCACTTGCGGTGAGATCACGCTCCCGCCCAGCCCGCCGAGGGCGGTCATGCCCTGGCCGCCGCCGCCATTTCCGCCCGTAGCCGCGATCGCGCCCGAAGCTCCCGCGGTCACCTTAAAGCCCGTCACCATGCCCCCGGCGCCGCCGATGCCATCAGCTCCACTGTTGCCGCCGTTGCCGGCTTTGGTCGTGATATCTCCGATATTGCGGGTCGCGACGACGCTGAGCCCGTTGATATTTCCGCCGGCCCCGCCATCGCCGCTGGTGCTCCCGCCGTTGCCGCCATTGGCTGCGTTGAAGGTGCCGTTGCCATTGAACTCGGCGACCGTGATCTTGATATTGCTCAGGCTCCCGCCGATGCCCCCGTCACCATTGGTGGCGCCGCCGGTCGCAGGGCCGGCGCTGGCCGAGATGTTGCCGCGAATGATCGTCGGCGTGAGCGTGAGGTTGGAGATGGATCCACCACTGCCGCCGGTCAGCCCTCCCGTGCCGCCCGTGAACGTCAGGCTCCCCAAGTGCAGCGGGGTCTTGAAGGTAAAGTTATCGATATTGCCCCCCTGGCCGCCGCCACCACCGCCAATGCCACTGAAGACGACCACGTTCCCTTCCATGTAGCTGCTCGCAGTGATCACCGTCTGCGTCACGCTGCCACCGGCGCCGGCAACGCCGGAGGTCGAGACGCCGCCCGTGGCGTCTTCGCCGTTGAAGCTGACACCGCCATGAAAGATCGCCGTGTTCACGGTGAGTTTCGAAATGTTGCCCGCAGCCCCGCCCGCGCCGGACGTCGCAGTACCGCCGTCGCCGGCATGCAGGTTGATCGAGCCATCGAGGATGCCGGTCGATTTGATCGTGATGAGATTGATCGCTCCACCCGCCCCACCCGCAGCTGAGCCGCCCGAATTCCCTCCGTCGCCGCTGTTGATGGTAATGTTCCCATCGATCGATGCCGTGGTGAATTTGATATTGTTCACCAGTCCACCGGCCCCGCCCGTGCCGGTACCATTGCCGGCGCCGCCGACGCCCGACGTAACGGTGAGATTCCCGTCGATGAATTTTCCGGTGACGGTCACGTTTTCGACCAGTCCACCGGCCCCGCCGCTTCCATTGCCCCCGGAGCTGATCCCGCCATTTCCGGCTTCGATCGTCAGGGTGTTCACGAGATCGGTCACGGTCACGCCGCTGATTTTTCCACCCGCACCGCTGTTGCCCGCGGCATTGCTGAAGCCATCGCCGGCCAGAAGATTATTCACGCCGCGGGCGAGGGTGATGTTGGTGATGTCGCCGCCGTTGAGCGTCGGCGTAAAGGCGTTGACGTTGTGGCCCGCATTGCCAAAAGCGGTGTTCGCGACCGCTTCAGTGCCGGTGGCGATGCGCCCTCCGACGCTGCGCAGAGTACCAGTGGCAAAGAGCGCCTTCCCCACCGTCACATTGGCGATGCCGTCACTGGCGAGAACACTGCCGGTCACTGCGCCGGTCACCGTGAGACCCTGGATCGTGGCGCCGGGTTGCAGTGTCCAGTTGCCCCCGGAAAGCGGCACGTTGTCAGTCCCATCGAGGAAGGTCGCGACCGAACCATTCACGTCGGTCTTCACCGTGCCAACAAAACCGCTGCCCACCGCCAGGCCGGTCAATTCGTCGAATTGGAAAGCGCCATCGCCGTCGCGATCGGTCAGGAAGACCATCGCCTTGCCCGTAGTGATCTGCACCATCACCGGGTCGGATTTATCGACCTTGCCGTTGTGGTTCACATCCCACTGCAGCACATCGCCGGCGGCCATGAGGAAGGCCACGGTCGAGCCCGCATTGCTCCGCGCGGTGGTTTCGTTCACTGCGTTCATCGCGTCGAGTGGCGCCGCCGGGGCAGTGAAGTCGAGGACCTTGAGCTCGAGGGAGCTGACGAGGAAGGCGGCGGGAGCGATGCGCGTTTCGAGCGGTTCGATGACGGTAGCTTTCATAGTCGGGTTCGCTGGGTTGGAGGCCACAGGCAGAGCACGAAGCGGGCGCGGGAATCCAGGGAGCGAGGCGTTCTGACCGATTTGATGCGCTCCACGCCTCCCGCCGGATGCGCAGGCCGATCAACTGCCGGCCTTCGCCGGAGCGACGAGTCCGGAGACCCAGAGATCGTCGCCGAGGCGCTCGTAGCGCGGCTCGAGCAGGTGAGTCGCCGCCGCCGAACTGCCCGCGCCACGGCCCCCGATGACCGTCGGTCCGCCGCAAATCAGCGGAGCCAGATAAAAGTGTACTTCATCCACCAGGCGCCGATCAAACGCCTCACCCAGCACCTCACCGCCGCCTTCGATCAGCACACTCGTGATCTGCCGCCGACCCAGCTCACGCAGGACCGCACGTAAGGATTTTCCCGTGAAAACCAAGGTGCGCTCCCGCTGTGCATCGGTGAAAACGTGCGCCTTCTTCGGCAGCTTTCCCGAGCGCGTGAGGATCACCCGCCACGGCTGCTTTTCCGCAAATTCCGGAAGATCGCGGATGTTTAGCTTCGGGTTGTCCGCGCGCACCGTTTCCGCCCCGACCAGGATGGCGTCCACCTGCGTGCGCAGTTGCATGGCGTGAGCACGCGATTGCTCCGAAGTCAGCCACTGCCCCTCATCAGGTGGCCGTGTCAGCCGTCCATCGAGCGACAGTCCGGCTTTCGCGATCACCCAAGGCAACCCGGTCACGATCCAGCGATTGAAGGGGCGGTTCAGCGCCGCGCATTCCTCGGCCAAAATCCCTGCGGTCACCGCGATCCCAGCCTGCTGCAAAATCTTCAGCCCGCGCCCGGCGTGATGCGGATTCGGATCTGTCGCGCCCACCACCACACGGGCAAATCCATGCGCCCGGATCGCATCGCAGCACGGTGGCGTGCGCCCGTGCGTGCTGCACGGCTCCAGCGTCACATAGATCGTCGCCCCCTTCGCCAGCACCGGATTCTTCAGTGCCCGAATCGCCTCGATTTCCGCATGCGGCTGCCCCGCCCGCTGGTGCCAACCCCGGGCAATGATCCGCCCATTCCGAACGACAACCGCGCCCACCGCCGGGTTCGGGCTGGTATGCCCGAGCCCGCGCTGCGCTTCGCGCCAAGCGGCGCGCATGAATTTTTCGTCGGTATCCATCTCGCCCATGGTGGTCCATTCGCGTCCATTTCGTCACGGGATTTTTATTGAAAACAGATTGCAATAAGTGGGCGGCGATGTTTTCCTCCGCGCATGTCTGCCGGGCGTCTGCCCACAGGGCTGTCGCGGTTCGTTGCGCTCGTCATGCTGGCGAGCCTGCTCGTCGTGCAGGGGCTCGCCGCGAGCCCGGCCTGGCATCATCTCCTGCATGTGGAGCAGGGGAGTGCAGGCGAGCAGCATCATCACGATGGCTCTGGCGATTCGGACGATGAGAGCGGCTGCCCCGTGGCGTTGTTCGCGGTCGGGGCCGTCGATCATGGCTTGGCTGACCCGATCTTCCTCGGTGCGGAAAAGACGGGCGTCCACCAACTGGCGCTGCCGGTGGAAGGCGGCGCGCCTTGTGTGTTTTTGGTCGAGGCCGTGCTGGAGCACGCACCGCCGCGCGGTTGAGAAGTTTCCCGCATTAATCCAAGCGTTTCGGGCCTGCCGCCCGGCGCTGTGTCCTGCCGTTGCCCGAACTCCGGGCGCATTTCGCCTCGCACTCTCTTCCGTTACCTCATGCACTTTTCCGTTCGTTTTCTCCTTCTCGCCGCTGGTCTCCAGGCCACGGTTGCTTCGGCCCAGGAGGCCGAGCCCCATACTGTCTCGCTCGATGAAACCGTCGTCACCGCCTCGCCGCTGGAACGCACGCTTTTCGAGCAAGCCCAGCCCGTCTCCATCCTCAGCGGCGATGCGCTCAAGCTCCAGCTCGCGCCCACCCTGGGCGAAACGCTCGCCCGCACGCCCGGCGTCAGCTCCACCTACTTCGGCCCCGCCGCCAGCCGGCCTGTGATTCGCGGCCTCGATGCCGATCGTATTCGAGTGCTGCAAAATGGCAGCAATACCATCGACGCCTCCGCGACCAGTGTCGACCACGCCGTCAGCTTCGATCCCGTCTCCGTGCAAAGCATCGAAGTGGTACGCGGACCCGCCACGTTGCTCTACGGGCCGAATGCGATCGGCGGCGTCGTCAACGCCATCGACGGCCGCATTCCGGACGAACGGATCGACAAGTCCGTCCGTGGCAGTGTCGAGGGCAACTACGGCTCGGTGAATACCGAGCGCGGCGGCGCCTTCATGCTCGAAGGCGGCATCGGCGGTTTTGCCTGGCACCTCGAAGGCTACAAACGCGCCACCGACGAAACGCACATTCCCGGTTTTGCCCGCTCCGATCGCCTCCGCGAACGCGAGCCGCTCGAACCCGGCGAAAAGGAAGCGAAAGACGTGCTGCCGAATAGCGACCTCCGCACCGAAGGCCTCTCCGGCGGCGCCTCGTACATCTGGGATCGTGGCTACTTCGGTCTCGCCTACTCCGGCTTCCACACGAACTATGGCACCGTCGCCGAGCGCCAGGTGACCATCGACATGGAGCAGCGCCGCTGGGATTTCCGCGGCGCATTCTTCGAGCCCTTCGCCGGGATCAAATCGATCAAGTACAGCTTCGGCCTCTCCGACTACGAGCACACCGAATTCGAAGGCTCGGCCGTCGGCACGCGCTTTGAAAACGAAGGCTACGATGGCCGGATCGAATTCGCCCATCACCGCTTCGGCCCGTTCGAGGGAGCGATCGGCTACCAGACGGAAAAGAGCAATTTCTCCGCGCTCGGCGAAGAAGCCTTCCTGCCGCCCGTCGAGACGCTGATCAATTCCGGCTTCGTCTTCGAAGAGGTGGCCTTCACCCCGCAATGGCGCCTGCAGCTGGGTACGCGGTTCGACCACATCACTGTCGATGCCGATGCCTCCGAAGGTTTCGGCCCGGCCCGCGGCAAGACCTTCAACAATCTCTCCGGTTCCGCGGGCCTCGTCTTCACGCCGAATGATGACTACGCCATCGCGCTGAATTTGGCCTTCACCCAACGCGCGCCGACCTACCAGGAGCTCTTCGCGAATGGTCCGCACGTAGCGACGAATGCCTTCGAAATCGGTGACGATCGCCTCGCGAGTGAAAAGGCCTTCAGTGTCGATCTTTCTCTGCGGAAAAAAGTCGGCTGGGTCACCGGTTCGGTGAGTGTCTTTTACTACCGCTTCACCGATTTCATCGGGCAATTTGCCAACGGCGAAGTCGTCGCGGGTGAAGAAGACGATCTCCCGGTCTTTGTCTATCGCGCCACCGATGTGCGCTTCTTCGGCGGCGAAGTGGAGCTCGATTTCCACCTGCTCCAGCCCGCCCTGCCGGAGCCCCCGGGCGATGCCAAAGAAACGAAATCCGTCGCCCCTCCGGCGAGCGGCTCAGCTCACCAGCTCGATCTCGTGCTGAAAGCCGACTACGTGAATGCCGAGGATCTGGAGACGAATCAGCCGCTGCCGCGCATTCCGCCGCTCCGCTACAGCGTGGGGCTGAACTACGGCTGGAACCGCCTCACCGCGGGCGTCGAAGCCCAGTTTGCCGCGCATCAAAGCCGCATCGCCGAGCACGAACTCGCGACCGACAGCTATTTCCTGCTGAACGCCAACCTCGGCTACAAACTCCCGCTGAACGGCGTGGACTGCGACCTGTATGTCAAAGGTGTGAATCTCACCAACTCCGAAGCCCGCCTGCACACCTCCTTCCTCAAGGACATCGCCCCGCTGGCCGGGCGCGGGGTGCAGGTTGGCTTGAAGGTTGCTTTCTGATTTGCGAGACCCGGAAGGCGGAAAGTGCGGAGTTTTCCGGACGGAGGAAAATTCTTTTATCTTTCGCTTGCTCCAGTATTCCGGCGGGCGTATACCTAGCTCATGAAGAGGAAGCTTTCTTTCTTTATCAGCATGCTTGCGCTCGCCGGTCTGATCGCCGTGGCCTTCCAGTCGATTGATCCCGCCCAGATGAAATCCGGAGCCACGAAACTCGTGGACGGCGTGGCCAATGCTCCGGTCGATCCGGCTCAGGCGCCTACCTTGCTCAAGCGGCTCTTCTCCGCCGAGCCCGCGCCCCGCGAAAACCCGGGGCCGACGGTTGCCCCGGCTCCAGGTCGCGAAGTCATTGCCTGCACCATCGGTCCGGAATACGCCAGCCAGCCCCAAATCCGGGTGTGGGCCTTCCGCAACGGCCACAAGTACGGCTGGATCCAGCTTCCGAAAGGAACCGCGGTGCGCCTCCAGCGCCGCGACGGCGATTACCTCTTCGTCGGCTACGATGAAATGACCCTCAAGATCCACCGCGCCGTGGCCGAAGCGGGTCTCGTCGTTCCGGTCGGACGCAACGGCCGCCTCGCCTCGCTCTAGTCCAAGGCTAGCAGCGCTGAAATCCATTTCCGCGGGCAAGCCCGGTTTCACCACCGGCTTGCCCGCTTGAGTTTTTCGCAGGGGGGCCTTCGAAAAGACCCGGCTGTCAGCGGCTCCTCGGGTGGAGCATGCGACTCGCATGCCGTTCGCGGCGGCCCGCCGCGAACACCGTGAAACGATCGCTGCAAAGTGGATCCCGCGAAGCGAGCCGGACTCGGTGTGATCCGCCCCTACCGCGTGTGATCCTCGATCTTCTCGCCGACGTGGCTGACCCCGGAGCCCACTTTGTGGACCGCGTGTCCAGTGCCATGCACGACTTTGCGTGCGACGTGCCCGGTCTCATACGCCGCTTCGTGGGCGGTGTGACAAGCCGTGAGCGTAAACGGAAAAGCAACAGCCAGCGCCGCGCCGAGCGTGCGAGCGATGCGTGGGAAACGGAGCGTTTTCATAAGATTTAACGCCTCCAGATTCGATTCGCCGCCCGCGTACGGCTGTCCGATTTATCCCGCGCTGGAGTCCGTGGCGGGTGGTTCTCCGGGTGGTTTGTACTCCAGCCCCAGCCAGCCATAGGCCTCTTCTTCGCTGTAAAAAATGCCCATGGGCTCCACGTAAGCTTTCCGGGAGAGCATGTACATGCGGGCCATGGCGAAGGCCGTCTCATCGCCCACGATCACGGCCGTCCGGCCTTCCGCAGAGAAAAACGGATACTCCTCTCGCGTCTGCGCGAGATTAAAAACATCGCGCCCGGCCATCTCGAAGGCGGTGAGTTTCCGCAGGTCGACGAGGCTGCGCATGCCGGGGCGGATTCGGTCGTCTCCCAGCAGCGCCTTTTGATGAGCGATGACGTCTTCGTAGCTGAGACCCTTCTCGCCATGGACGAGCATCAGATTTTTTTCCACGTCGATCTCATAAGAGAGCGGCATGGCCAATATGCTCGGAATCTGAGGCCTGTGCGTCAAGCCTGCTTCGCGCAGATCATACAAAAGCGCAGGCTGTTATCTCGGGCAGAGCAGGGTAGTCCTCCGTGCGCCCCTGCCTCATGTCCCATTCCCTGTACCACGCCCTGGCCTGTTTGAGTGCCGCCGCTCTTTTCGGAGGAGCCCCCGTCCACGCTGCCGGGACGCCCGATTTCAACCGCGAAGTCCGGCCCATCCTTTCCCGCTACTGCTTCAAATGCCACGGTCCCGACGACAAAGGCCGCAAAGGTGGCCTTCGCCTGGACTTGCGGGAGGCTGCCCTGAAGCCGGCCAAATCCGGCGCCGTCGCCATCGTGCCGGGCAAGACGGACGACAGCGAACTCTGCCTTCGCATTTTCTCCAGCGACGCCGACGAAGTCATGCCGCCGGCCGAGACGAAAACCGAGCTGACCGCCGAGCAAAAAGACGTGCTCAAACGCTGGGTCGTGGCGGGTGCGGAATACCGACCCCACTGGGCCTTCGTCGCTCCGCAAAAAGTGGGCGACGTGCCCGCAGGTGCGAACCCGATCGATGTCTACATCGATGCGCGCCTCGCGCCGGCTGGCCTGCGGCGCTCGCCGGAAGCCGATCGCGCGACGTTGATCCGCCGGGTTTCCTACGATCTGATCGGCCTTCCTCCCACGCCGGAGGAGGTGGCTGCGTTCGAGAGTGATGGTGCTGCCGATGCGTACGATCGGCTGGTGGACCGGTTGCTCGCCTCGCCGCAGTATGGTGAACGTTGGGCCCGCAAATGGCTCGATCTCGCGCGGTACGCCGATTCGAACGGCTACGAAAAAGATCGTGAGCGCTCGATCTGGCCGTATCGCGACTGGGTCGTGCAGGCGCTCAATCACGACCTGCCTTTCGACGAATTTACGATCGAACAAATCGCCGGCGACCTCCTGCCGCAGGCCACGCGCGAGCAACTCATCGCCACCGGTTTTCATCGCAATACGATGCTGAACGAAGAAGGCGGCATCGATCCGCTCGAGTTTCGTTTCCATGCGATGACGGACCGTGTGGCCACCACCGGCGCGACCTGGCTGGGACTGACCACCGGTTGCGCCCAGTGCCACACGCACAAGTTCGACCCCATCACACACCGCGAATACTTCGGCCTGTTCGCCTTCCTCAACAACGCCGACGAACTCGATCTCGACCTGCCGCCCGCCGATGCGGCCGAGCAGCAGCGGCAACGCGACGCGCGCCTGCAAAAGCTCCTCACCGAGCTGCCGAATCGCTGGCCGCTGCCCACCGACAGCGCCACCAGCACTCCCCCGAATGCCCAGGATGGCGTGACCCCGGAGAAGCGCCGCGCCGAAGCCGTCGACCAGGCCTTCATCGCGTGGCTGACCCGCGAACGTGCCCGCACCGTCGTGTGGACTCCGCTGAAGCCCGCCGCGCTCAAGAGCAATCTGCCCCTGCTCACGGTGCAGCCCGATTCGTCGGTGCTCGCGAGCGGCGACATTACCAAGAGCGACACCTACGACCTCAGCTTCGTGCCGTTGCCCGCGGCCATCACGGCGATCCGCCTCGAAGCGTTGCCGGATGAGAGTCTGCCCGCGCACGGCCCCGGCATGTGTTTCTACGAAGGACCCAGGGGCGACTTTTTCCTCGGCGAATTTCAGGTCACCGCCGATGGCCAGCCGGTGAAGTTTGCGCGCGCGACGGAGAGCTACGCGCAGAACAATTTCGGCAAGAAAATCGACACCAGGGTTTCCGCCGCTTCGGCGACCGATGGCGACCCGCAGACCGGCTGGTCCTGCGCGGATCGTCCGGGCGAAGCGCACGAAGCCGTCTTCGTCCCCAGCGCGCCGATCACCGCCGGAAAGCTCGACCTGAAGATGCTTTTTGGCCGGCACTACGCCTGTTCGCTCGGCCGCTTCCGTATTTCCGTCACCACCGACCCGCGCGGGGCCGAGGCGCGGGAAATGAACGATGAAATCGAGGCCCTCCTCGCCGTGCCGGACGCTACGCTCACTGCCGCGCAGCGCCAAAAACTGCGCGAGCGCTTCCTGCTCACCGCACCAGAACTCACTGCCGCCGCGAAGGAAATCCGCGAGCTGCGTCAGCCGCCGAAATACCCGACCACCCTCGTCTTCCGCGAACGACCACCGCAAAATCCGCGCGCCACGTTTGTCTACAATCGCGGCGAATACCTCCAGCCCACGGATCGCGTGGAGCCCGCGGTTCTTTCCGTGCTGAATCCGCTGCCCGCCGGCCCGCCGACCCGGCTCACGTTCGCGCGCTGGCTCGTGGCCCGGGAGAATCCGCTCACCGCCCGCGTCATCGTCAATCGCGCCTGGGCTGCCTTCTTCGGCAAAGGCATCGTCCGCACGACCGAGGACTTCGGTTACCAGGGCGAACCGCCCACACATCCCGAGCTGCTCGATTGGCTCGCTGTGGACTTCATGGAGCGTGGCTGGTCGTTGAAAAAGCTGCACCGCCTGATGGTGACGAGCGCGACTTATCGCCAGTCGTCGAGCTGGATTCGCGATGAAAAATCGCCCGACCCGGAAAACCGCCTCCTCTCGCGTTTCCCCCGCGTGCGCCTCGAAGCCGAAATGATCCGCGACGGCACCCTGCGCGCCGCGGGCCTGCTTTCCTTCAAAATGGGCGGCCCGCCGGTGAAACCGCCGCAACCTGAGGGCGTCAGCGAAGTCGCCTACGGCAATCCGAAATGGCTCCCGAGCGACGGCGAGGATCGCTACCGCCGCAGCCTTTACACCTTCGTCAAACGCACCGCCCCGTTTGCCCTCTACAACACCTTCGACGCTCCCACCGGCGAGGCCTGCATCCCGCGCCGCGACGTCTCGAATACGCCGCTTCAGGCGCTCACTCTGTTGAACGATGTCGTCTTCCTCGAAGCCGCCCAGGCGCTCGGCCGCACGCTCGCGGCCGGGCCCGGCTCCGACGACGATCGGCTCAATGCCGCCTACGTGCGCCTGCTCAGCCGCCCGGTGCGCGCCGACGAATTGCCCGCCCTGCGTGCCTTCCTCAAAGCCCAGCGCGACCGTTTCACCAGCGGCGAGCTCGACCCCAAAAAGTTCGCCGGCCCTGAGGCCGACGCCGATCGCGCCGCCTGGACCGCCCTCGCCCGCGCCCTCTTCAACCTCGACGAAGCTGTCACCAAGAGTTGATCCCATGAGCCCATTTGTTCCTCAGCCCTCGCCCGTCGCCCGCCGCCACTTCCTTCACGAATGCGGCATCGGCCTTGGCAAAATCGCGCTCGCTGGATTGCTGACGGATGCGTTTCGTGCGCAAGCAGCGGCGTCAGCCAGTGCGATCAATCCACTCGCGCCGAGGAAACCCCATTTCCCCGGCAAAGCGAAACGCGTCATCCATCTCTTCATGGCCGGGGCGCCCTCGCACCTCGATCTCTTCGACTACAAACCGGAGCTCGCCAAACTCGAGGGCAAGCCACTGCCGCCTTCGGTCATCGGGGGGCAACGCTACGCTTTCATTCGCCCCGATGCCGCGGTCATGGGCCCGCGCTTCAAGTTTTCCCGCCACGGTCAGAGCGGAATGGAAATCGCCGATCTGTTGCCAAATCTCGGCCGCATCGCCGACGATGTTTGCCTGATCAAATCGGTGAAAACCGATCAGTTCAACCACGCCCCCGCGCAGATCTTTTTTAACACCGGCTTTTCCCAGCCCGGCCGCCCGAGTCTTGGTTCGTGGGCGCTCTACGGCCTCGGCGCCGAGACGCAGGATCTGCCCGCGTTTGTCGTGATGAGCAGCGGCAACGGCCTCAGCGGTGGCTCCGCGCTGTGGTCGAGTGGCTTCCTGCCCACGGTCTACACCGGCACGCTTTTCCGGGGCAAAGGCGACCCGATCCTGAATGTGAGCAGCCCCGCCGGCGTCGATGCGAAGTTGCAGCGCGACACCCTCGACCTCGTCGGCGCTCTCAATCGTCAGCAGCTCGCCACCGTCGGCGATCCCGAGATTTCCACGCGCCTGGCCAATTACGAAATGGCCTATCGCCTCCAGAGCAGCGCGCCGGATCTCATGGACCTCAAGAGCGAGCCGCAGGAAGTGCTCGATCTCTATGGCTGCAAGCCGGACGTGCCGAGCTTTGCCCGCGCCTGCTTGCTCGCCCGGCGCATGATCGAGCGCGGCGTACGCTTCGTGAATCTCTACCACGAAGGCTGGGACGCCCACAGCCAGCTCGTCAGCAATCACACCGCGAAATGCCAGGAGACCGATCAAGCCAGCGCGGCCCTGGTCACCGACCTCAAACGCCGCGGTCTGCTCGACGACACCCTCGTCATTTGGGGCGGTGAATTTGGCCGTACCCCCATGGTCGAGACCAATCCCGCGCTCGGCCGTTCCATGGGGCGCGATCATCATCCCCAAGCCTTCACCATGTGGATGGCAGGCGGCGGGATCAAAGGTGGGCAAACCTACGGCGCCACCGATGAGATGGGCTTTCACATCGTCGAGAATCCGGTCCACGTGCACGATATCCAGGCCACCATTTTGCATTGCCTCGGCTTCGATCACGAACGCCTCACCTATCACTACGCGGGCCGCGATTTCCGCCTCACCGATGTGCATGGGCACGTCGTAAAAGCCCTGCTGGCCTAGTTTTCGGCGTGGTCGCCGCGTTGGTGCGTCGGCGAAGAAACTTCATCATCCGCCAAGATTTAGCTATCAAGGAGGGCGTCGATTTTGCTACATCCGCGCCCCGTCCATGAACACTCGCAAACTTGCGCTCCTGCTGACGGCTCTCCCCTCCACCGTCCTGGCGCTTGGCTTTCGCGTTACCGACCACGGTGCCGAAGCTACAGCGCGAGGTGGTGCATTTGTGGCTACGGCGGATAACCCCTCCGCGGTCTATCACAACCCCGCCGGCATCACCCAGCTCTCCGGCACGGAAATCCTCCTGAACGGCTACGCGATCACCCTGGAAAATACCGTAAATTCCTCGGTTCCAGGCGGTCTCGACGTCGACTCCACCTACCGATGGCAGGAGGTCCCCGACAGCTTCACCACCTACCACCCGAAAGACTCCCGCTTCGCCCTCGGCCTCGGCGTTTACGCACCCTTCGGGTTTGCTAATGAATTCCCCGACAATGCGCCCTTCCGGACGCTCGGGATCAAAGGCCGCATTCAGTTCTTTACCGCGAATCCGGTGCTCGCCTTCAAGGTCACCGACTCGCTTTCCGTCGCCGCCGGCATCACGCTGAACTATTCCCGCGCCAAGCTGACTCGGGGCATCGTGACCCCCGGGGATGAATTTCACATCGAGGGCGAAGGCTTCGCGGTCGGCGTCACGGCGGGGATGTTCTGGCAGCCGACCCCGCAGCACGCCTTCGGCATCCAGTACTTCGGGCCCATCGACATGACCTACCACGGCCATGCGCGGACCCGCATTCCGAAGTTTACCACCCAGGTGGAAGTCGCGCCCGGGGTGGTGCTGCCGATCAAGGTGGACAAGGTCGACAACGAAGAGGACGCCGACCTCTCCATCCAGTTTCCGCAGACCATTACGCTCGGGTACTCCTTCCGCCCGACCCCGGATTGGAATTTCGAATTCGATATCGAGTGGACCGATTGGGACAATCTCAACACGCCCACGATCCATCTGAGCGAAAACGCGGATACCCCGCTCGTCTTCAACTACGAGTCGAGCTTCCTGTACGAGTTCGGCGTCACGAAGAAATTCGGGAGCAACTGGCGCGCGAGTGCCGGCTACATCTATTCGGAAAACTCGGTGCCCAACGAGAGTTTCAACCCGCTGGTGGCCGACTCGAATCGCCACGTGCTCAGCGCCGGTATCGGGCAGAACTATGAGCACTGGAATTGGTACCTCGCCTACCAGTACGCCTACGGCCCGCACCGCCGGATCGATCAGCAGACCGTCGCCGACGGCACCTACCGGTTTCAATCTCATGCGATCAGCCTTTCCCTCGGGTATTCGTACTAGCCCGCCGCGGGTTGTCGCTTAGAGTGGCTGAAATCACTGTCATGGAACTATCGCCATACCGCAGCATTCACACTCCCCCCAGGAGCGTTGAGCTTGCCACCGATGGTTGCCGACCTGGTTGATTTTCTTGCCGTGCCGAACGCTGCTGCTGACCGCCGACCGACGCTCCTGATCTGCGACGATGAGGAAGGTCCCCGTCAGTCCCTGAGGATCGTCTTTAAAAGCGACTACCGCGTGCTCGTCGCGAGCAGTGGCGACGAAGCGATCGCTTTCGCCAAGACGGAGAAGATCGACGTCGCGGTGCTCGATATCCTCATGCAGGGCATGTCCGGCGTGGACGTGCTGCGGGAGCTGAAAGCCCGCGACGCCGCCATCGAGGTCGTGATGCTCACGGCCTACGAAACGCTGGAGACCGCCCGGCAGGCGCTGCGCCTTGGCGCCAGCGACTACCTGAACAAACCCTTCGATATCCCCACCATGCGCGAGGCCGTAGCCAAGGCGCTCGACAAACGGCGGGCGGCGGAAGCGACGAACAAGGACGCCGCCGAACTCGAGGACCTGCAGCGCCAGATCACCGAGCATCGCGAGCGCGAGGAAATGGCCCGCACCAAGGGAGAAATCTACGCCAGCGTGTTACACGATTTGAACAGCCCGCTCACCGTCATCAGCGGCTTCGTCGAGCTCATCAATCGCTCGATGCAAAGCACCGCCCGGGTCGAAGGCGAGCAGCTCGATCTGTTGCGCGACGATCTCAGCCGCGTCCACGACGAGGTTTCCCGCTGCTTCGAGATTTCCCGGCGCTACCTGAGTTTCCTGAACGCCCAACGCGTCGAGGCCACCTACGTCAGCGTGAGTCAGATGCTGGCCGATTTGCGCGACCTCCTCGCCCGCCATCCGAGCGCCAAGGGCCATCGCCTGCACATCGAGCAGCTTCAGCCCGATGCCGTCGCCGAGATCAATGGCACCGATCTGTTGCAGATTTTGCTGAACCTTACGATCAACGCCTTCCAGGCCGCCGACGAACCGCACTGCGTGGAAATTCACGCCCGCCATTTGTCCCGCCCGCTCGCGATGGACTCCGTCGTCGACGGCCCCGAGCAGCGGTTCGTGAATCGCGAAGGTTTCCGCAACGAAGCCCCCATGGTCGCCATCAGCGTTGGCGACAATGGCCCCGGCGTCGCGCCCGAGTACGTGGCGCGGATGTTTAAGGAGAAGTTCACGACGAAGCCCGCCGACCGCGGCACTGGCCTGGGCTTGAGCATCGTCCGCCGCCTGGTCGAGGAAGCCGGCGCCGGTCTCCATCTCCGGACCAAGGTCGGCCAGGGCGCCACCTTCACCCTGCTCCTGCGCGTCCAGCCCGCTAGTTCGCCTAGCTGACGGCTTCCCCAGCCGGGGCCCAGCGAAGTCCTCCGGAGTCGAATGCTCGAACGCAAAGGCGAAGAGCCGGGAAGATCGGCTGGCTTGGCCGATCAATCATTGATCACCAGCCCCTCACGCACCGCGAGGCGCGTCAGGCTGGCGACATCATGCACATCGAGCTTCTGCATCAGCGCGGTGCGATGGTGCTCCACGGTCTTGGCCGAGATCCCGAGGCGATCGCCGATCTGCTTGCTGCTGCAGCCTTCGGCCACCAATTGCAGCACGGTCCGTTCGCGGCTGCTCAATTGGGTGATCGATGAAGTCCGCGTCTGCGCCTGTTCGGCCAGCGCGGTGGCAAAAGGAGTCAGGTACGAGCCACCCTGCGCCACGGTGCGGAGTGCTTCCAGCAGCGTCGAGAGCGAGTCTTCCTTATGCACGAAACCGTGCGGCCGGGCTTCCAGCGCGTTGGCCACCAGCGTTTGGTTGAGCGTGCCCGAGTAGATCAGCACCCGCGTGTCGTGGCAGTCCTGACGAATCGAGCGGAGCAACTCCACGCCGCTCATTTCCGGCAGCATCAGATCGATGATGGCAACCCGTGGCTGGAGATCGCGGCAGAGCTGCAAACCCTGAAGGCCGGAACCGCTGTCTCCCGCCAGTTCGTACAGCTTATCCATGGCAAAAATCCGCCCCAGCATTTGCCGGATCGATAAGTGATCATCGATAACCACCACTTGGGTTTTCATCACGGGAGGTCGCCTGACGGGTATTTGGGAAAAGTTGTCGGTGCCGGGGCACACGGTGGAGGTGTGCTTTGCACGATCCAAGCCCGGATAGCAAGTTGGAACTAGGAACATCACGCAGGCCTGATGCATGTTTTCACCACTTCACTGAGGCAGCGGTGAGGCGGCAAAGTCGGGTGATCTTCCCGGGCTCGTTTGGGAATTCACCTGATTCCTTTTAGCCCCGCGAATAGGCAGGCTCACCGGCCGACAAGTTTTCCTTCACGCAAAAATCAGACTCGATACCGATGCCCAAAGGTTTCTCTCTTCATCTCGGCCTGAACCAGGTCGATCGCGCCCACTACGGCTACCCCGGCCAGCTCCGCAGTTGCGAAGCCGACGCGAATTCCATGCAGTCCCTCGCGCAGGCGCAGGGCTTCATTACCACCAAGCTCCTCACGACCGCTGCCACGCGCAATGGCACTCTCAGCTGGCTCCAGGAAGCCGCCAATCGCACCAGCGCTGGCGACTTGGTACTGGTCACCTACGCCGGCCACGGCAGCCAGGTGCCGAATACAAACAACGACCCCGAAGACGACGGGAAGGATGAGACGTGGTGCCTGTACGATGGCCAGCTGATCGACGATGAGCTTTTCGCCGCCTTCGGCCGTTTCGCCGAAGGAGTGCGCCTCGTGGTGATTTCCGATAGCTGCCACTCCGGCAGTGTGACCCGGGCCGCTTACGTCGCCGGGACCGAGCTGCAAGGTTCCAAGACCCGCCATCTGCCCGGGGTCATCGCCGAGCAGGTCTATGCGAATAACCGCGCCTTTTACGATGGCCTCCAAAAGCCGGAGCTGGCCGAGGCGGAAAAAGAGGTGAAAGCCAGTGTCATCCTCATCAGTGGCTGTCAGGACAATCAGGAATCCGCCGACGGGGACAACCACGGCCTCTTCACCGAGATCCTGCTCAAGGTCTGGCAGGAAGGCCGCTATGTGAAACCCTCCCTCCCGCTCAAGCGGACCTACCGCAGCTTCCACAAACACATCGTGCAGAAGATGCCCGGTCTCCAATCGCCGAACTACTACACCTGCGGCACCCCCAACCCCGCCTTCGAGGACCAGAAGCCGCTGGTGATATAGAGCGGCCGGCAAGAAACGAAGCTGCTTCGGTTGCGGTCGATCCAGAAGCGTAGGGTGGAACAGGCCGCTGGCCTGTTGGCCGAGGCGGCCCGCCTCGGTCCTCAACCGCCGCGGTAGCGGCAGCCCTCTGGAGCGCAGCTCCAGCATGGGTGGAGCACGCGACTCGCGTGCGCTGTTCGGCGACTCGCCGAACAGGAGACGAAAAAACAGCCTTTTCGAAAAAATGTCGCTCAGTTTGCAGCCACCTCTTCACGGCATTCGCGGCGAGTCGCCGCGAACAGCATGCGGGTCGCATGCTCCACCCGAAAAAGGCTAGGCCCCACGCCGCTACTCCTCGATCCGATAGAGATGCGTCTTCGTCCGGACGACCAGCGCCTTCCCGACCACCGCCGGTGAAGCCATGCAGCCCGCTTCCAGCGTATTTTCTGCCAGCTTTTTGTAAGTATCCCCCGGCTCGATAACCGTACACGGCCCCGCCGCCGCAAAGAAATACAGCCGCCCCGCGATGTACGTCGGCGAGGACGCGAAATCGGTGCCGATGCGCTCCTTCCACACGATGTCGCCGGTCTCGAGATTCAGGCAGGAAAGAATGCCCCCGCTGGTCGTCACGTAGAGCCGGTCTTTCACGATGATCGGTGAGCACTGATCCGGCGCGCCGGCGAGCTGCTTCCACATCCCGTGCGATTGCGTGGCGTCGCCGGTCGCCCCGCCGACGCGGATGCCGTAGAGCGCCGGTTTCATGAAGCCGCTCGAGATGACCATCACTTTTCCATCAGTGACCGGCAGCGGCACATTCGAGAAGCCGAGCGGGTAGTTGAAATACCACAGTTCCTTCCCGGATTCCGGGTCGAGCGCATAGACACGATTGCTCGCGGTGGTCACGCTTTGCGCCCGCCCATCGATCTGCATCACCACCGGCGTGCCATAGGCTTTGCGCCGATCGGGCGGGAGCTTTTCGAGATCGGGGATCGCGCTGCGCGGGGTCTTCCAGGCGACCTTGCCCGTCGCCTTGTCGAGCGCGACTTCGTACTGCACATCCATGCCGTCACACGCGATGAGCAGCTTGTCTTTGCTCGCTGCGAGCGAACCGCCAGGGCCATTTTGCGGATCGTAAACGAGGTCCCGATTTTCCCAGCGGATCGACCCGGTTTTCGCATCGAGACAAGCCGTGCCCATCGGCCCGTAGTGCACAAAGATCTGGTCGCCATCGATGATCCCCGTGGGCGAGGCGTAGCTGTTCCGTTTGTGTTTCTGCGGCGGGTTGTCCTCCTTGAAGACCTCGATATCACGCAGGATTTTGCCCGTCGCGAGATCCACGCAGATCGCCCGCAGGGAGTGCCCCTCATCGAGCGCCGTGGTCAGCCAGACCTGGCCGTTGGCCACGATCGGAGACGACCAGCCTTCGCCGGGGATCTCCGTCTTCCACTTGATGTTCTTCTCTTCGCTCCACTCCAGCGGCACGGACTGGGCATCGGAATAGCCATCCTGCTTCGGCCCCCGGAATTGCGGCCAGGAATCACCGGCCCAGGTGAGGGCGGCGGCGCTCAACGAGACGATACTGAGGAGAAGCGGTCGGATCATGCGAAGGAGAGAGTGATGCAAAACTCCCTCGCTCAATCCAGACTGGAGCAAAATCGTAGATTATTCAGCACCGCCTGCCGGTGATACCGCCGGGTTATTTCACCGGCGGAGGCGCGAGCGGGATGCCTTCGTTCCCGAGCACGGCGAAGACCTCGGCCAGCACCGTGCGGTAGTGCTGGGGCACCACGAGGGCGCGATCTTCTTTTTCGAGTGCTTCGAAATCGGCAAAAGCCTCGGCCAGTTTCAGCCCGAGCAAAGTGCGCAGCTGCACATCGGCCGCCGGCTGTTCGTCGGTGAAGGCGCCCGCGCTGGTCGCCCGCGTTTCGGCGTCGATGGTCAGATCGGTGATCCGCGCCTGCAGCTCGGTGATCCGGGCTTCGAGTTGGACATTGTACCGGGCGAGCTCTTCCGGGGTGGGCTCGCCTTCGATGACGGGCACATCCGGTTTGCGGTGCTTGGCCTGGCGGGCTTCATCCTCGCGGTTGCGCAGCTTTTTCTCGGCGAACTGCAGCTCGTTTTTCAGCCAGTTGATGTGGGACTCGACCTGGCGCAGCGCCTCCGCGGCATTGTATTGCGGGGACTTCGGTGCCGGGCCCTTCTCCCGCTGCGGAGCGACGGTTTGCGGCAGGTTATTGTTCTGCTGCTGCTGCTGGCCGCGGCCTTCGCGGGGCGGGATGGTTTTCGAGACGTAAACAGGGCGCTCTTTCCTTCGGTCGCCCCGGCCGCCTCTGCGAGGTGCTTCGCCACCTGCCTTCAATTCCGCCGGCAGGCCGTCGTCCTCATCCTCGTCTTCGTCGTCATCGTCCTCATCCCCCTCGCGCTCGTCGGCTTCATCCTCATCTTCGTCGTCGTCATCGTCTTCCTCCGCGCGATCTTCCGCTGCTTCGGGAGACTCCGCTGCTTCTTCCGTTTCGAGCGGAGCAGCAGGTGCCGGCGCGGGCGCCGGTTCCGCCGACTTCAAGGCCGCGAGAATGGCTTCCGGTGCCCCCGGCACTTCGCGCCGGAAAATATCCGCCCACTTCGGGCTCCACCGGGCGACGCCTTTGGTCACGAGCGCGAGCACGCTCTCGTGCAGGTCGGCCAGTTGGCCACCTTCGACCGCCCAGCGCAGCACACCCACCGGCGTCACCGGCGGTCCATTCACGCTGAAAGAGGCGACCAGTGCACAGTGTACGAGCAGCGCGGCGTCTGCCGGCTTCAACTCGGCCAGCGGCACCAGAGCGATCCACGGCTTGCCTTTGCCGATCATCACGTTGGCAAAATTCTGCGCCTCGCGCTGCGGGATCTCCCCGGTCTTTTTATCGCGAATCTCTTTGCAGACGCTCAGCGCCAGCTTGAGGCCCGCGGCGGCATCCGGGACTTTGAAAAGTCCGCGCGCCAGGCTCAGGCGAATACGCCGGCCCGGTTCGCTTTCGTCGGCGATCAGCGCTTTCAGGAAAGCGGTCCGGGCGGTGGCTTTGAGTTCAGGCCACGCGCTGGTCACCCCTTTGACGGCGACCGCCCAGCCCAGGCGCGGCAGCACGGCGGCCACCGCGGCGAGTTCTTCCTTCCCGGCGAGCAGCCCGGCGCGCACGAGCTGAGCCGCCTTTTCTTCCTCGGCGGCGGGCAGGCGGTGCGCGGCGGATTTCGCGGCGAGCGCTTCCAGTGCGGAAGGATCGGGCGCCGGCGCTTCGGCGGCCGGTGTTTCCGGGGCGTCAGTTTCCGCGTCTGGAGCTTCCGTTTCCGGCGCTTCGGGCTCCGCTTCGGGAGCCTTTTCCTCCGCGGATGCGGCCACTTCGGCTTCGGGCTCGGGTTGATTGGGTCGGGCTTCGGAAATGGGGGTGGTGTCTACAGCCTCCGGCGCTTCCGTTTTGGCAGCCTCCGGTTCCGGGGTAGGAACGGCAGCAGGCGCTTCAGCCGGGAGAGGGAGCTCCGGCTCGGATGGCGTCGTGGATGCTTCCACGGGGTCGTTGTCTTCCATGCAGAAAATTTTCGGTCGCCGAGAGTGGCCCGGTCCTCACGGAAGGCCAGTCTTTTCGCCGAGGGCCCCGGTAGCAATCCGGTGAACCCGAGGCCTCCGGCCGGCCGTTTTATCGCCTCGGACTACCCGTTTCCCGCCACTGGCCGGACGTTTTATGGCGGTAGTTGGGGATCTTGAATGATTTTTGCTTATACCGGGCTTGCCGGCGCGATTATCTCCCGTCACCCTCGCCCGCTTTCCTCACTGTGCCTGCCCCCTCTCCGGCTGATCCCTCCGAAGGCGTCTTTTACGTCGTTCGCCTGCCTGACGGCTGGCAGCTTTGCACGTTTCGTCATGATGAATACGGCACGATCGGGTTGCCCGACTGCTGGGTTCAGGTGCTCGAGCCCTTCCTGGAAATCTGGCTGAACCGCTTTTCGCAGGAAGGCATGGAAACTTATGAGACCCGGCATGCCGCCCTCGAAACCGCCCTCGGCTCACTCGTTGCCGGCTACGATGGTTTCCCCCGCGGAGAAGTCCGCCGGGGACCGGGCCGGAAGAAGTACGTGATCCATCACGGCGGTGAACTGAGCCGGACCATGCGGGTGTCCCGCAAGGAGATCGAAGACGCCTTCGGCATCCGCGGCCGCACCACCTGGATCGAAGACCCCAGTCATCTCTCGGATCGCCAGAGCGCCGAACGCCTGCGGACCCTGCTGCCCATCGGGGAAAAGTGGGAGGACGCCTGAGGCGGCGGCCGCGAATTTCTGTCCAATTTCGCGCGGCCCACCCCTTATACCATCGTACGGGCTAAGAGCCGCTGCCAAGCGGGATGATGCACGCTACACTCCTCGCCCGAATCGTTCCCTTTTTGCGTTTTTCCATGAAATTGCTGTCTCTCTCTGCCCTTCTTGCTCTCACCCTCGGAGCCGTGGCTGCCGATGCTCCGGCTCCGGCCACCTTGCCGTATCAGGAAAATTTCGAGGCGGCGGAGGTGGGCAAGCTGCCGAAGGGGTTCACCTCCTTTGCCGGCGCCTTTAAGGTGCAGGAGGAAGAGGGGAAAAAGTTCCTCGAACTGCCCGGTGCGCCGCTCGATACCTTCGGCGTTCTCTTTGGCCCGAGCGAAAAGCCGCCGCTGACCGCCACCGCGAAGTTTTTTGGCACCTCGACCAAACGCAAACAGCCCGCCTTTGCCCTCAGCCTCGGTGGGGTAGGGGGCTTCCGCCTGCAAGTCAGTGCGGCCAAGGGAGCCTTGGAAATCTTTAAAGCCGACGAACCGCGCGCCAGCGTGCCCTTCGCCTACGCCAGCGGCACCTGGGTTTCCCTGCGCATCCAGGTCCGCGAAAACGCCGGTAAATGGGTGGTCGAAGGCAAAGCCTGGCCCGCCGACGCCGCAGAGCCGGCCGCCTGGACCATCCAGTACGACGCCCCCGAAAACCCGCCGCAAGGCAAAGCGGGTGTCTGGGGCAATCCCTTCTCCGGCACCCCGATCCGTTTCGACGACCTCACCGTCGCCGTCCCGGCTTCCTAGTGCCTGCTCCTTCGTTTTCCCGTTTCCTATCTCAATACCCACTGAGTCATGACCCGCACCATCCTCGCCCTCGCTTTCAGTTCCCTCGCGCTGCACGCCGCCGATTGGCCGCAATACCGCGGACCGTCGGGTGACGGCTCTACGGCAGACAAGATCTCCGCGTCGTGGACCTCGGGTGGCCCGAAAGTCCTCTGGAAAACGGAAAGCTCGCTCGGCTTCTCTTCGTTCGCCGTCGCCGAAGGCCGCTGCTTCACCCTCGAAGGCCGGGAAGCCGATGGCATCCCCAGCGAAGTGCTGGTCGCGCGCGACACCACCTCGGGCAAGGAACTCTGGGTCGCCCCGCTCGGTACCCGCAATTACGGCCACGATGGCGGCAACTCCGGCGCCAAGGACAACAAAGGCGGCGACGGCCCGCGCAGCACCCCGGCGGTATTCGGCAAGACGGTGATCGCGACCAGTGCTGACCTCGTGGTGGAAGCGTTCGATTCGGCCACCGGCAAGGAGCTTTGGAAGCACGACCTCATCGGCGAAAACGAAGGCCGCAACATCCAGTGGAAAAACGCCGCCAGCCCGCTGGTCGAAGGCGGCCTCATCTACGTCGCCGGCGGCGGCCCTGGCCAGTCGGTCCTCGTGCTCGATCCGAAGGACGGCAAGGTGGTGGCCAAGGGTTTCGACGAAAAGATCACCCACGCCACGCCGGTCGCCGCGACCATTCTCGGCCAGCGCCAGATCGTCTTTTTCCTCCAGAGCGGCCTGCTCGCCGTGGAGCCGAAAACCCTCAAGGAACTCTGGCGTTACGCCTTTGATTTCAAGGTCAGCACCGCCGCTTCGCCGGTCGTCTCCGGCGACATCGTGTACTGTTCCGCCGGTTACGGCGTAGGCGCCGGCGCGGTAAAAATCACCAAGGAAGGCAGCGCCTTCAAAGCCGCGGAAATCTACCGCTTCCGCGGTGACAAACCGCTGGCCAATCACTGGAGCACCCCGGTGCTGCACGAGGGCTACCTGTACGGCATGTTCCAGTTCAAGGAATACGGCAGCGGCCCGGTGAAGTGCGTCGATATCAAGGACGGCACCGTGAAATGGGAGCAGCCCGGCTTCGGCCCCGGCCACGTGATCAAGGTCGGCAACAACATCCTCGCCCTCAGCGACGCCGGCGAACTCGTGCTCATCGAAGCCAAGCCGAACGGCTACAAGGAAGTCGCCCGCGCCAAAGTCCTCGAAGGCAAATGCTGGACCACCCCGGTGGTCGCCAACGGCCTCGTTTTCGCCCGCTCGACCACCCAGGCCGTCTGCCTCGACCTCCGCGCCGGCCTCGCCACGCGTTAAGCCGGCCTGGCCGTCACCCCGTGGTTCACGCAGCCCCCTGCGTGAAACGATCGTGCCTGCGCCCAAGGCGCAGGGTAATTTTCCATCTCACGCAGAAGCTGCGTGAGCCACGGGCCTGCCGCCTCAAAATCTCTCTACGTCTTCGTCGATCGCCGCTTGCTCACCGGCCGGTCGATCGCCGAGGCGCAGGCGTCAGCGATGACTTGGAGCATATCCAGGAAGTGATCGCGTTGCGTCTCGGGCAGGCTCACGAGGATCGAATGCTGCAGATCCGACGCGAGTTTGCGGGCCTTTTCAAAAGTCTTCCGCCCCGCGGGCAGTAGCCGCACCCGGTGCGCGCGTTTGTCCGTCTCGTGCGGCTGACGCTCGATCAGGTTGGCTTTTTCCATCCGGGCCAGCGTGGAGGTGATCGTATTCGGATCACTGGCCATCAGATCCGTGATCGTTCGCTGAGTCAGCCCCGCCGGATCGCCTTCGCTGATCCAGCGCAGGATGCTGAATTGATCGGGCGTGATTTTGAGCGTGGCGACCCGTTGGCGGAAGGCCTGGTTCAAGCCGTACCACGCCCGCCGCAGGAGCACGGGCAGACGTTTGGGATCACGCTGGGGAGAGGTGCTGGTGAAAACGCTGTCGTCGGACATCGAAACCGTCCGCGTTTCAAAGACGTGATCCGCGGCGGAGTCGAGCCTGTTCTTTCATCGCAGCATTGCCGAAGCCGGGCCGGTACGCCATCGTCGCGGCCCGTGCACCGCGCGCTGGACCGCTTTTTCAAACTCACTGAACGCCGCACCAACCCGCGCACGGAAGTCGTCGCCGGCCTGACGACCTTCGCCGCGATGGCCTACATCCTCGCGGTCAATCCCCAGATCCTCGCCACCACCGGCATGGATTTCGGCGCGGTGGTTTCCGCCACCGCCCTGGCTTCCGCGATCATGACCGCAGTCTTCGGCCTCGCCACAAATTGGCCGATCGCCCTCGCCCCGGGCATGGGCCTGAATGCCTTCTTCGCCTTCACTATTTGCGGCGCCCTGCAAATGCCGTGGCAGGCCGCGCTCGCCATCGTTTTCCTCAGCGGCTGCGGCTTCCTCCTGCTCACACTCACCGGCATCCGCGAAAAAATCGTCCACGCCATTCCCATCGAGATGAAGATCGCGATCTCCGCCGGCATCGGCCTCTTCATCGCCTTCATCGGGCTGAAGAATGGCGGCATCGTCGTGGACAGCCCGGCGACGTTGGTCACCACCGGAAAACTGGGCGAACCCCGAGGCCTGCTCGTCCTCGCCGGCATCGCGCTGACCGCCGCACTCTATGCGCGCCGCGTACGTGGCTCGATCATCCTCGGCATTGCACTCCTGGCGGTTGCCGGTGCCTTTATCCCCGGCGCCGACGGCCAGCCCCTCACCAAACGCCCCGAGCAATGGCTGGCCTGGCCTGCCTCGCTCGCCCCGACTTTCGGCGCTTTCGATTTTGGCTACGTCTTCACCCACTGGCGCGCGACGCTCCCGCTCGTCCTCGCGTTTCTATTCGTCGATCTCTTCGACAATATCGGCACCCTCATCGGCGTCTGCTCCCGGCTGAAACTCATCGACGAAAAGGGCAATCTCCCCGGACTCGGCCGCGCGCTCACTGCCGACGCCTGCGCCGCCATGGTCGGCTCCACCCTCGGTACCTCCACCGTCACCAGTTACATCGAATCCGCCGCCGGTGCGGAGGAGGGTGGCCGTACCGGGCTGACCGCGCTCGTCGTCAGCGCCTGCTTTTTGCTCGCTCTCGCGCTGCATCCGCTCCTGCGCGTCATCCCGCCCGAAGCCACCGCGCCGGCCCTGGTTATCGTCGGGGTTTTGATGATGCAGGGCGTCAGCCGGCTCGACCTCAGCGACTTCGTCACCGCGGTGCCGTGCGTGCTCACCATCATTCTCATGCCGCTTACTTTTTCGATCAGCGAAGGCCTCTCGCTTGGCTTCGTCAGTTACTGCGGTGTGCGTCTGCTCGCCGGGCGCGCCCGCGAAGTCTCGCCCGCCGCGTGGCTGCTTGGTGGTCTTTTCCTGCTTCATCTCCTCACCCGGTGAAGTCCGGGCCCTTCAGGAAATCCAAGCTTCCGCTTGCGGGAGGGGCTGCCTTCCCGCAAAGAAGCTTTACTCCATGAGTACCGATTCCGCCCCGCCGATGGTCGAACTGCGCAGCGTGACCAAGCGTTTCGGAAATTTCACCGCCGTGCAGGATGTGAACCTCTCCGTCGGCGCCGCTGAATTCATGACCTTCCTCGGCCCGAGCGGCTGCGGCAAAACCACGCTCCTGCGCATGGTTAGCGGCTTCGAAGTCCCGACCGAAGGCACGGTCCTGCTCGCCGGAAACGACGTCACCCACGAGCCGCCCTACCGGCGCGACGTGAACCAGGTTTTTCAAAGCTACGCGCTCTTCCCGCACCTGAGCGTGATCGAGAACATCGCCTTCGGCCTCAAAATGAAAAAGCTCAGCCGGGCGGAGATCGCCAGCCGGGTCGAACGCGGCGTCGAGCTGGTCTCGCTCCGCGGCTTTGAAAGCCGCCGCCCGAGTGAACTCTCCGGTGGCCAGCGCCAGCGCGTGGCCCTGGCGCGGGCGATTGTCTGCGAACCCAAAGTGCTGCTGCTCGATGAACCGCTCTCCGCGCTCGACGCGAAGCTGCGCCACCAGATGCAGCTCGAACTCAAGCGCCTCCAACAGCGCCTCGGCATCACCTTCATCTTCGTCACGCACGATCAGGAGGAAGCGCTCACCATGAGCGACCGCATCGCCGTCATCAACAAAGGCCGCATCGAGCAGCTCGGCACGGTGAACGAAATCTATCACCACCCGCGCACCACCTTCGTCGCAAATTTCATCGGCGAAGCGAACATCCTTCCCGCCACCGTGGTGTCGCGCGGCGACGACCGGATTCACATCCAGCTCGATGGCAAACTCGACCTCGTCATCCGCGACGCCAATCTTTCGTCGGACTCGGAGAGTTTGCTGGTCAGCATTCGCCCCGAAAAAATCCACATCGAGAAGCAGCGGCCGCACGGCGATTTTAACGTGTTCGCCGCCACGATCGAGGAAGAGATCTTCAAAGGCGCCACCGATGAACTGACGCTCCGGCACGAAAGCGGGCTCGAATTGACCGCCGTGACCGCAAACGAAAGCGCGCACGAGGAATGTTTCGCCAAGGGCGAAAAAGTCTTTTGTTCCCTGCATCCGAATGATGTGGTGGTCGTACAGGAAGAATAGAGCGAATTCGGCCCCCGGTTCGCTTAAAATCCTCCCCCCGGTGGCTGTAGGCATTGCCCCTGCTACCGCAAGAATGGAACTCCTCAAAGTATGTCGCGGCTGCCCTCGCAAACCGGACCCAAGCCGTCGAAGACGGCGGATGAGGGAGTCGTTCGCAAGGGGCTTTCCGTTCGCTGGTATCAAGGCGCCGTCGCGATCGTCACCGTGCTCAGCCTCGGCGCGCTCGGGCAAATGTCGCGGGAACTCCGGGAGGTCCGCGCCCGCGCGGCCGCCAGCCAATCCCTGCTCGACCAGTTGCGGCCGACCTCCTCACAGTTCCTCGGTCGCGCGGAGGTTTTGATCGAGCAAGGCGACCTGCGCGCCGCTCGCGAACAGCTGTACTTTGCCCTCGCCGTCGCGCCGAACGATGCAACGCTCTATTCCCGCCTCGGTGACGTGAACCAATCGCTCTGCGACTTCCCTCTGGCCCTCGATGCCTATCACCATGCGGTCCAGCTCGATGCCCGGCTCGAAGCTGCCGGCGATGGCGTGGTCCTCTGCGAACGCCTGGTCCGGGCGAAGGAGTCCCCGCAAAATCTTTCCGAAACGACGCTCTATGCCTTGTACCGCGTGATGGTCAAACACGACCGGATGGCCGAAGCGATCCGCATCGCCAGCCGCCTGACGAGCGACGTCGATTTGCAGCGGCGCACCTGGCAGGAGCGTTTGCAGCGCGGTGGTCTCAGCGCCGTGATCACGCTCAATCGCGACAAACAAATGAGCGTCACTATCCGGGGCTCGGTGAACCAGCGCCTGCATCTGCTCCACGGCATGCCCGTTGTGCACTTGAATTTGTCGGGCACCGATCTGCGCGATCTCACTCCGCTGGCGGATTTGCCGCTGCAAAGTTTCGATGCCAGCGGCACTGAGATCACGGACCTGCGCCCGCTCGAAGGCATGCCCCTTCGTGTGCTCAAACTGAGCCGCACCGCCGTCGAGGAATTGACCCCGCTGCGGGGGATGTCGCTCCGCGAGCTCGACGTGGATCACACGCCGGTCCGCTCCATCGCCGCCCTGCGCGATATGCCGCTGCGCCGCCTTTCCCTGGCCAACACCCGCGTGGCCAATCTCGAGCCGCTGGCCTCCATCCCGCTGCTGGAGCTCGATCTTTCCAGTACGCCGACGAGCGACCTGCGTGCTCTTTCCCATCTCCCGCTTTCCGTCCTGCGGCTGGATGATACCGCCGTCGTGGACCTCACGCCGCTGCTTCGCGCGCCCCTGGCGGAATTGAGCCTCGCCCGGACTTCCATCGCCGATCTCGCTCCGCTGAGCCGCTCGCCCATCACCGTCCTGCGGCTGACCGGTTGCCGTAGCGTGCAAGATCTCGGCCCGCTGGCCGGCTGCCACGAATTGCAAGTGCTCAACCTCCCCACCCAGCCCCTCGATCGCCAGCCTCTGGCCAAGCTGGAACGCCTCCGCCTCGTGGAGTGAGTGAAGTGCGGAGGCAGCTCCGCGAGGTCTCGGTATTGGAAAATTTCGGCGAGCCACGCTTCGGCCACGATGCTTCTCCTTGGACCATGCTAAAACGTGCCCGAATTTGGTCGCGGTTCAGTCGGCAAAGGGTGGAACGGGCGGCTCGCCCGTTGTTTCCGGCGGCTCGCCGGAAACGCCTCACTGCGCGATAGCGCAGCCGCCGAGAAAATATCGTTTTGCTCAGGCTGGAGCTGGCGCTCCAGAAGGCTGCCGCCAAAGCGGCAGAAAGGCCGAGGCGAGCCGCCTCGGCCAACGGGCCAGCGGCCCGTTCCACCCATTGCACCGAAAGTTCGCGTCCTACAGATCCCGCTCGATCCAGCTCGCCAGCGCGTAGTTCAGCACCGGGCCGACGTCGAGCGCCAGACCCTCGTCGAAATGCACGTGAGCGGCATCGGTCGCCTCAAAACCGGCACACGCAATGGCGCCGGAAAAATCGCCGTTCCCGGTCAGCTTCACCTTGTGGCTTGGCGCGTAGATGGCGGCATTCAAATCGCCCATGGCCAGTTCGATGGTGGGTGTGGTCGCTGCGTCGCTCAGGCCGTAAATTTGCAAGCTGGCTGGTTTTTGATCCCCATTCACGAGAGCTCCCGTGGCCATCGTCATGTTGCCGCCGACATAAATTTTCGCCGTCACTCCCGGGTCGACCGTGATCGTGCCGGTAATATCCCCGGTCACCCAGACTTCGATCGTCGTGCGGATCAGCGGCGTGGCTTTGATCCGCAGATTCCCTGCGACCTTGCCGTATTTGTAGCGGGTCGGCTGGAACAGGCCGCCGGCATTGGCGTTCGCGTTCGCGGCGATATCGGTCGACGTGGCAGACCAGGTCGGGGTTCGGAAGAGCGGCAAAGGCTGGGCATAGCCGTTGTCCACGTTGCCGGAAATCTTTTCGGTTTTCGCCACGCTCGAGCCGTTGGTGCGGACGTCACCATAGACCGTGCCGCCGAGGGTGACTGAGCTGCTGCCCGCATTCACATCGCCGTTCTTCAGCCGCTTGGTCACATCATAGCGCCCGCTGGTCGAATTCAGCGAAGTCAGCGAATTGTAGCTGTCGAAAACCGAGCTGGTGGATCCGGCCACAAACGACCCTGCCGTGCTCACGGCGCTCTGAAAGGGCAGCACCGGTTTCAGCAGGACTTCCACTTCACGGGTGACCTGCGGCGTGGTCACATTGGTCTTGGTGATCCGGTCACGCCGGAGGCTCACTTGCCGCAGCTGCGCATCGGCCGAATCCGGATCGACCATCCGCCGGCCCGGCAGCGTGACGGTGCCGCGGGAACGCAGGCGGATGAGTTTCATGTCTTTTCCGTTCAGCAGACTGAGCGGATTCGAGAGCAGCCCGGTGAGGCCTTCGAGATTGAGCAGATTGCCATTGAGCAGATCGCTCAGCAGCAGGACATCGATGGATATCGTCGCGGTCTGCGTACCGCCGCCTTCGCCCCCGTGGGTCAAAGGGGCCGGGCTGAAGGTGAGCAGCTCGCCGTTGGTGAGGCCGGTGCCGAGCGAGGTGATCTTGAGGCTGCTGATGATATCGGTCGGCAGCTGGGAAAGTCCGAGCGAGACCCCGTTTTGCGGATCGACCCGGACATCCGGCAGCAGCGAAGTGATGTCTGCGATGGCCATGTCCGCACCCGCTTCCGCCGTCGTCAGGGCCTCATTCCACGCGATCGAGCGGTGTGCCGTTTGCAGCCGGGAAGTCACCCGTTGCAGCAGGCACGCCGTCGCGATCGTGAGGGTCACGATAGTGAGCAGCGCCGCCAGCATCGTGCTGGCCGTGGTTGGGTTGAACCGAAGAACTTGCTTGAGCTTCATGGCGTTCGGCTGGGTTGCACTGGGCGGACTAGCCTGGGGAATTCCGCAGGAAGATGCGCGTGGTGAGTTGAGTGGCATTCTGCGAAGCCGCAGCCGCACTCTTGGAAAACTTCGGGCTGAAAGTCAGCGTCACTTCGAGCATCGAGCCCGTGCGGGAGGCAGTGAAGGAGGACACGGTCCGGGCGATTTCGGTCTGCACGCCATTCACTTCGCGAATGAAACGATCGCCCTCCCGGTAGTAAGAGATGCTCTGGCTGGAGCCGGAGGAGTCGCCGACCTGCAGGCTGCCGAGGAGGGGTAACTCGAGGTGGACGGCCAGGGAACCGCTATCGTCAATCGGGCGGGAAACATTCACCCGCGCGCCGCTGTTCACGACTTCCACGTTCGCCCCCGTCCGCAGATCGCGCCCGAGGTAGTCCATGATGCGGAGTTGCTCGTTTTGCGCGGTGACGTGGTAGTCGGCCGCATCGATCGCCCGCCGCAGCGCCACCGTGCCGGCGATGAGACTGCAAAAGATCATGGAACTCACGGCTCCGGCGACCAGGAGCTCGATCAGAGTCATGGCCGACCGGCTGGAGAGAAGGGGCGAACGTTTCATTTCAGCAAACCTCCCAGAGAGATGACGGTGGCAGTTTCCCGCGTCCGTGTGCGGGAGTTTTGGGCGCTTTTCCAGTCCACATGGACATCCACCCGGACGGCCAGGACCTTGCGCAGGGAAAAGCCGGCCGCGGGCTGGCTGACGATCGTGGTCGTGCCGTCGGTCGTCCGCTCCACCAGCAGCGGAGTCTGGGCTGGGCTCGTCGGCGGATACGCGGTGACGGTGACCGTCTCATGGACTGCGGAGAGCATGGGGCCTTGCGGCGAGGCAACCCCGAGGATGTTTTGGCGCAGAGTTTCCGGCTCCGACACCTGCGACCAGCCTGCCGCCCGAATCTGATCAATCCGGCCCTGGAGCAGCAGATTGGCAGCAATCGTCTCGCGCTGCCCGCGCAGTACCCCCATCGATGTAGAGTAAGTCGTCGCCACCGCGGCGAAAAGAATTCCCATCAATCCTGCGGCGATCACCACTTCCATCAGGGTACTCCCTTGCCGGCGCCTGGCTCGGCTGGGAGTTAGAAAAGGAATGACAGGTTTCATGGCACAAAGGTGATTTCCGACCTCTGTGACATGTTGCAGCAGTGCTGGTGCCGCTGTCCCGGAACCTAGGATTAAATGACAAGGGTATTGGTAATCGCCCTACTTGGTGTTTGGTAGAAATACTAAGACGACCCCGTTTATCGGTAAGGCTTTCTTATATTTCTTCCCTCGGTTTACTCTGGGGAGTCTCATCCATGGGTGAGATAAACAAGCGGCTTTGAGAAGGTATGGATGCGTATGTTATTTTCTGCGGATCCTTACCCTTCCTGAGAGGTAATGAGGGTTGAGATCCCGTATTTTCCTCCCCGTGAAGGGGGTAAAATACCCGCCGAATATGATAGATCGTCCGGGTCTGGAGGCCGCCGATCGGAACGACTTACTTGGGGTAATGCCTCAGGGGTGTTTGAATACCCCATAGGCTGAGTGGACTCGCCTCGTGGAAGCGAGCGAACGCAGTGAGCCATTCGTGTGCGCAGCACGATGGAACGCGATCTCCGAGCGCGTTTTTGAAACGACACGCGAGCGAGAGCGAGCCTCGCTGCAGCAAAAAGAATGACGCCGCTACGCGCCGCAATAGGGTCAAAAACGCGCCGCCATCGTTTCAAACACACCCAGCGGCTTTGACTACTTCAGCCTTACCTCGGCCCTTTCCAGCGGGCGGCGTCAATGCAGGCCACGATATGGCCGAGCCAGCCGAGTAGGACAAACCAGAGCACCCCGCTCACGACGAAGAAAATCAGCGCGGCCAGCACGCGGCCCTGGACGAGTTGTCCGAGACCCGGGAAGAAAAAGCTGCACACGGCGGCGACGACGTTTCCGGCCGAACCTTGTCCTGATTGTTGCATGCCGGGAAGATGCAGCCCTTGCCCGGTCCGGGCAATTCCACACTCACCCGCTGCTTGTAACCGCACGGGCTCCGAAGAGGTTTCGCACGGAGAACCACGGAGGGGGACAGAGGTGAAGTTTTTTGGGGGAGATCTGCTCGTGGCCGGCGCATTCTCCCCGGCCTTCTTTCCTGCCTCAAAAACTCCGCGCGAAACCCGCAGCCTTAACCCACCGGCGGCGTGCGCGGAGCTTCGGCCAGAGCCGGTTCGCGCGGCGGGAAAAGCAGCGAGGCCACGATCGAGATCAGGAGGATGCCCGCGATCACTCCGAGCGAGATCGGGATCGGCACCTTGTAAAAGTCCACGAGTATCATCTTCAGACCGATGAAGACGAGCAGCGCGCTGAGCCCGTAGTGGAGCAGGTGGAATTTCTGCATGATCCCCGCGAGGGCAAAATACAGAGCGCGCAGGCCGAGCAAGGCCAGGATGTTCGAGGTGAAGACGATGAAGGCGTCGTCCGTGATCGCCAGAATCGCCGGGATGGAGTCGACCGCAAAAACCACATCGCTCCATTCGATGAAGAGCAGCACCACGAACAGCGGGGTCACCGCAAAGCGGCCGTCGATCCGGCTGAAGAAACGCTGCCCATCCAGCGCCGGGGTGACTGGAAAAGTTCGCCGGATCAGTTTCAGCACCGGGTTGGTGGACGGATCCATTTCGTCGTGCTGCGCCGACCACATGCGGATGCCGCTGACGATCAGCACGCCACCAAACACGTAGATGACCCAGTGAAAATTTTTCAGCAGCGCGATCCCGGCGAAGATGAGGATCGCCCGCATGATCAATGCCCCGAGGATGCCCCAGAACAGTACGCGGTGCTGCAAAGCCGCGGGCACCGCAAAGTAGCGGAAGAGCAGCGCGAACACGAAGACATTGTCCACGCTGAGCGACTTCTCGATCAGGTAGCCGGTCAGAAATTCGAGCGCCGCTTTCGAGCGAAGCTCAGGCGCGTACCCCCCGATCCAGCCCTCGTAGATGCCCACATTGAAGAGCAGCGAGAGCGTGATCCAAATGCCGCTCCACATGAGCGCTTCGCGCATCCGCACCTCGTGCGCATGCCGGTGAAAGACGCCGAGATCCAGCGCCAGGAGGACGAAAATGAACCCGATGAACGCGGCCCACCAAATCGGATCAGGCATCGCGTTTTAGCGGGCGTCAGGCGTGATGGTGCTCCAATCGATCCCGCGGCGTTGGGCGAAATCTGCGTACTGCTGCGCATGCCGTTGCAGGACGGTCACGGCTACGGTGGCGTCGTCGGTCAGGCCGATATCGGTCAGGAAATCCGGGATCAGATCGACATCTCGAGCAAAATAGGTGATCGCAAAAACGGCTTCTAGGCTCGCCGTATACGGAAGATCGTGATCCCGGTGATTCCCTAGGGCTTCGACGACTTCTGCGAGAAATTGAAGTTGTTCCTTCAGCCTCGGGAAACCCGGGGCTTCCGCCGTTTCGATGCGAGCGCGAATCTCAGGAAGTTCGGGCAGCAAATCGTGGACGGCTCGTGGGGTGAGTCGCCCGGTTCCGGTTTCGATGAATTCGGTAAATTCGAGGTCAGTCTGCATGGCAAAATAGGTGAGATAAAGGCGCGACGATCCGCAGCCGGCGGGTGGCAGGAAAACACACCCGCCGGTCCGGCATGGAAGGAAGAGATCTGGCGTCGCTCCGCGGCGACAGATCCGCGGGGTCCGGCACTTAGTCGCGGCGGCCGCCCGTTAGCAGCGGCAGCAAATGCCAGAGGAAATAGACCAGCGAAGTGATGAACGCCGCTACGTAAGTCCAGCCGGCCGCATCGAGCGTCTTCTTCACGCCCGCGATTTCTTCCGGCGTGCCGATGAAGCCCATTTCGGCGAGCACCAGCTTGGCTCGGGCCGAAGCGTCGAATTCCACCGGTAGCGTCACCAGGTTGAAGATCATGATGATGCCCCACGCCAGCGCCATCACCCACAGCGCGGTATGCGGCGAGATGATGTTGGTCATGATGCCGATCAGCGGCAGCCACATCACGATCTGGCTGGCAAATTGCGTGGCGCCCACCGCGCTCATGCGCAGGTGTAGCGGGCCATAAGCCGTCGCGTGCTGGATGGCGTGGCCGCATTCATGCGCGGCGACACCGAGCGCGGCGACGCTGTTGCCGTAGTAGTTCTGCTGGCTCAGCACGAGACGCTTGTTCAGCGGGTCGTAGTGATCGCCGAGCATTTCGTCGTGTGCGACGATTTGCACATCGCGAATACCGGCCCGGTCGAGGATCGCCGCAGCGACCTCGGCGCCGGTCGCGCCGGAACGCGCGGTGACTTGGCTCCAGTGAGCGTAAACGCTCTTAACGCGCCAAGTCGCCCAGAGCGAAATCAGCAGGGTGCCGATGAAGAGGAAGATCGCAGTGAAGCTCATAAAATGGACTAAAAAGGTGACCCGAGAGCTAGCCCCGCGTGTTGGGCATGGCAACCGATTGCGGGTAACGATTGCGTCTTCCGCGGTTCGATCAGGCGCTCCGACCCGCTCCGAAAACACTAGAGCGGATCAAATAGAGCTGTAACCAATTTTAAGGGTGCCCGGCTGGAGAAGGCTTGAGTGGAGACGGGCAGCGGGATCCCGAAAAGCAGCGCCGTGTAGCGTCGGCTCTATGAGCCGAGAGGGAAACCGCCCATCGGCCTACCCCGCTTCGCAGCGGAGCCGGAACGCATCATCAAAAAACTCGAATCGCGGCCTGCTCCCAAAACTCCGGCGCCGCCGGATTCGCCGGTGGAATCGCGGGTTCCGAAGCAATTGCTCCGCGGCGATGTGTTGCTCAAGGGCGGCGAGATGGAATTGGCCGCAGAAGCGTATCGGGATGCGCTCCGGGGTTCGCTCGGCGAATTGACGGCGGCGCCTCAATCCGTCGCCGATTCGTACGTGGCGTGTTTCAAGGCGATCCAGATGGCCGAGGCCGCGCAGAGAGCGGGCAAGGCCGCAGTGGCCAAAGCCGTCGGGGAAGACGTACTGAAAGCGTTGCGCACTTGTCAGCAGGTCGCCCCGGATTGGAACCCCACGATCGTGACCTGCCGAATCAATAAAACGGAGCAGCTTTTGGCGGAGCTGAAGTAGGGCCCCTGAGGTGTTTTTGGGGCGGCTTAAATAGAACCGTAACTATTTCCGGGGGCGACCGGTCAGAGAAGATCTGGGTGGAGCACCCGACTCGGGTGCGCTGTTCGGCGACTCGCCGAACAGGAGACGAAAGACGAATTTTCCTGAGAAAAATGTGGGGCTTGCAGCCACGGTTCCAGGGTATTCGCGGCGAGTCGCCGCGAACAGCACGCGAGTCGCGTGCTCCACCCAGCATTCTGCCGCCACGGCTACACTTCCACTAAACAGCTTTGGGCGGCCCAGGAAAAGCCGCCTCCGTTCGCTGCGCGGACGTTTTACTTGCGCTTGGCGGGAGCCGGCTTGGCGACGGTCTCTTTGCTGGCGGCCACGGTTTTGATCGGCGGAGGCCGGCGCACCGTTTCCGGGAGATCCTTTTTCCGGGGGCCCTGCACCACGTCGATCTTCAAATTTTCCAGCACCGTGCCGGTAGCCTGCCACAGCGTGACGATCGATTTGTTCAAGCTCGCCTGGGCGTCCAGTTCGCGGCTCTTCGCATCGTACATCTTCCGCTGAATTTCGATCAGGTCGAAGCTCGAGATCTGGCCTTCCTCGAGCCGGCGGTAAGCGATGCGCACCGCTTCGTCATTCAGCTCGCGGGTCTGGCGCGCCGTGGCTAGGCGTTGCCGGCTGGTTTCAATCCGGCTGAGCGAGGTGTCGACGTCGACGGTGACCGTGTTTTCGCTCTGCTTGATGCGGATGATGGCCTGTTCCTTGAAGCCCTTGAACACATCGAGCTGCGCCCGGCTCTGCACGCGGCCGAGCGGCACGGAAAATTGCACTCCGAAGCTCCACCCTGGCGCCTGGGTGTGCCACGCATCCTGCCGGGAAAGCCCCCACGCGTTGTCCAGGCCGTTGTACCCATAGGTGCCAACCAGATCGAGATTCGGGTACATCTGGTTCTTGGCGAACTTCAGGCGAATGTCCTGCTTCTCCGCATCCGTGACCGCCGCGAGGTAGTCCGGCCGCATACGAAACGCCGTCTCCAGGTAGGTATCCCGCGTCCCGGGAGGGGCGGTCAGATCGGACATCTGCACGGGCAGATACACCCGGTTGGCGCTGTCGTGGCTGGAGCTGGTGATCAGGCGGCGCAAGGCAAACTGCCGCTCCATGAACAGGTTTTTGGAAAGAATCAGCTGCTCTTCATCGAGCGAGACCTGCGCCCGCGCCTGCTGCACATCGATCGGCGACATGAAGCCGATCTCGCTGCGCCGCTGGTTTTGCTGCACCAGCTTTTGATCCGCCGCGATCGCGTCCTGCTTCACTCGCAAATCCGCCTGTGCGAAGAGCATGTCGAAGTAGTTGCCCAGCACGCTCGCAAGGTTTTCCTGCAGCGTTTTGTTCCAGGTGTATTCGGCGACCTTGCGATTGATCTTCGAGATCCGGATATCGTTCAGGTTGGCATCCAGCCCGAAATCTTTCAGCAACGGCTGGCGCACTTCGAGGCCGCCAAAGGCGGTGTAGAAAGGCGTGATATCGCGGGTGTCGCCGTCGAAAGTGCTGCGGACCTTCGACTGCCGGGCCGTCACGGCGAGCTGCGTGCCGATCGGCGAACGAAAGGTCAGGCTCGATTCCCAGCGGTCGGTATCGCGGTCGAAAATGACGACACTCTTGTCCGCGAAGGCTTCAGGAAAGGCCTGGGCCAGGGCGATCTGTTGCGCGGTGCTCAAGTCGCTGGTCAGATCCGGGATCTGGTTCGACTCGCGCGAAAGGCTCATCTTGAAGACCGGGTCGAAAACGCCGGCCGCAAAACGCGTCCGCGCATCTTCCAGCCGCATATCCACGCGGTTGAACTGCACTTCGAGATTGTTGCGCAGCATCATCTCGATCGCTTCTCCGATCGAAAGCTTCTGGACTTCTGCACTCCCTACGTCCAGCCCACGGGGCAGTTCGGCCGCCGTCGCAGCAAATGCAAAACTAAGGAAACAAGCGGCGAACCGCCGGGGAAATCGGGACATGGACAGGATCAAAGAAATCGGATGTCGAGGCTCAGTAGGTCAAGAAAGCTCTGAATGAGAAGCTTGCCCCACGGGTGAACCCCAGCGTGAATTTTGCCGCGCACCGTCATCCCGGGCCGCAGCAGGCCCTCTTTGTTTTCGACTTCCACGACGGCTTCGAAGGTGCGGTCCACCGGCACTTCGCGGCCCTGGTGGTCGGTATAAGTGATCACATCGCCGCCAAACTTCTTGGCAAAGCCACGCGGGATTTCCTGCCCAAAGAACATCACCGGCTTCTCCGCGATCTTCCCGCGAAACTCGCGCCCCGGAAATGCGTGGGCCTTCAGCACCACTTCCTGGCCTTTTTCGATGTAGCGGACCTGCTTTTCGCTCAGGGCGAGTTTGATCCGCAGCGGATCGAGCGACGCGACTTCGCAGAAAAGTTCGCCGCTCTTGATCAGGCGGCCTTTGAGGTGATCGAGCTCCCGGGTCAGGACGACGCCGTCCACCTTCGCGGTCAGGGTCAGGTTGCGGACGTCGCGATCGGTCTCCCGTAGCTTGGTCTCCATCGCCGAACGGATGCTTTGGGCCTGCTTCAGTTCCGACGGACGGCCTTCGCCCAGGGCGCGCTGCACCGTGGCGTCGGCGACCTTGAACCGGGCGTCCGCTTCCACCCGCATCTGGATCGCTTCGCGATTCGCCAGCTGGGCCAGCGGCATGCCGGGTTTCACCCGTTCGCCTTCCTGCACGAGGACTTGCTGCACGAAGCCGCTCACTTCCGGCCGGACCTGCTGGGGGTCGGCGAGTTCGACCGTGCCGGCGCGATTGATCGAAAGGGGCCAGGGGACAAAGCAAAGGACGCCGAAAATGCCGAAGGCCACGGCACCGACCGCGCCGAGCCGGCGGAGACGGCCGCCTTGTTTCCAGTCCTCACGTTTGAAATCCATACTTTTGAAGAATGAGAGGAACGGCACGGCGACCCACCCGATCAGGGCGAGGCCGGCGAACCAGTTGGTCAGCCCCGCGAGCCCGATGGGTTCGAGGTGGGGCTTCATGAAAACGATCAGCTTGTAGATGACCCAGTAGCCGTAGAGCCACGAAAGGATCGCGTAGCTGTAGAAGAGCCAGAACCGCTTCTTCGGCAGCGGCATGCGCTGCAGCATCGGATCGCCGGTCCCCGGGCCGAAGAGCAGCCGTTTCACGTGATGCGTGATCAGCGCCCGGCTCTTCGACTGGAGGTTCGGCACCTCGAGCAGATCCATCATGATGTAGTACCCGTCGAACCGCATCAGCGGGTTCGCGTTGAACAGGATGGTCGAGACGCTCGCGATGAAGATGAAATTGAAGAGGAAGTCGCGCAGTGCCCCCGGCTGGACCACCGCCCAGAAGAAGGTCGCGATCGCCGCAAAAATCAGTTCCACGTAGATGCCCGCAAAGCTCACCAGCACGCGGTGCATCCGGTTCGGCATCGTCCACGAGTCCGAGACGTTCACGAAGAAGTACGGCTGGAAGACCATGGTCATCGCGCCGATCTCGTGCACCTCGCCCCCGAAGTGTTTACAGGTGAGCCCGTGGCCGAGCTCGTGGATGCTTTTGATGATGAACATCGTCACCCACATGAGGGCGACGTTTTGGATCGAGAAAAGATTCGCAAACGCCGCACTGAGCCGGTCGGTGTTTTGCAGGAAGATGACCGCCGCGATGGCGATCAGCACCACCGAAATCCACAGCGTCGTTTTGGTCCAGATCCACCAGATCGGTTTGGCCATCCGGCCAAAAAGTTCATCGGGGTCGAAGAGCGACTTCCGGAAAAAGAAGATCTTGTTGGTGAGCTCGTAGAGCCCGCCCTTTTTCTTTTTGTGGGTCTTGGCCTGATCCCACCGCGCCTTGAGCCGCTGCCCTTGCACCTGGAGGAACTGGAGCAGCGCCAGGTCATTGGCAAAGCGGAGCACGCGTTCGTTCAACTCCTCCGGCGTGTATTCCAGCCGCACATGCGGAAAGCGCTCCGCATAAAGATCGCGGATTTTCCCGAAGGTCCGCTTCCCGTCGAAAAGCGTCGCCAGCGAATAGTCCTCCGCCGTCATGCGGAAGTACTGCAGCGAAATCGGATCCTTCACCACGTAGTAGGTCCGCCCCTCGAACAGCTGCTGATTCACCACCAGATCCCGCCGCAACGCCGGCAGCACCACACTCTCCTGCGGAGGAGGCGGAGGAGCCTGAATCGGCTCCGGATGAGCGGGAGCAGCTAGGGCGGCAGCGGGCATGGGAAGTTAAACTCGAAAGCCGAGTCTACCTGGCAACGGTGAGCTGCGAGAAGTCCGCGTTTCCGCGCATGCCGGGTTTGATCACGTGGTTCGGGTTATCGATGATCACCTTCACGCGGAAGAGGCCGGAGCCAGCGTCGATCCGGGGATCGACGAAGGAAATTTTGCCTTCGAACTTCTGCTCGCCGAGGACCGGGAAACGGACCGGGATGGCTTGCTCGACCTTCAGCACGGTCATCAGCTTCGGATCGAGGTAAAACTGCACGTACACCTGGTCGATGCTCACGATGTCGACGAGCTTCTCCACGCGGTCGACGCTTTCACCGGCTTCCTTGTACTTTTTCACGACCACGCCGCTGAGCGGGCTCTTGATCGTCTTTTCCTTGAACGCGACGTCGGCCTGGCGGAGCTGGATTTTCGCCAGCTCCATCTCGGTCACCTTTTCCAAGGCGGCCTCGCGGGACATCATCTTTTCCTTGGCCAGGGTTTCCGCGCCCTTGGCGCTGAATTCCCGTTGCTCCACGAGTTTGGTGTATTGATCGACCTGCAGCGCTTCTTTTTCCGAGCGCAGCTGGACGATGACCTGGCCCTCTTTGACCTGGTCGCCCTCTTCCACGAGGACGCTATCGACGACCTCCTGGAGCACGGGTGAAGCGACGCTGACCTGCTTGAAGGGGAGGACTAGACCTTGGATTTCTTCCGCGTGGGCGGCCGCAAGCCCGGCGAGAAGGAGGGAGGCAAAAAATGGACGGAACATGGGCGCAAAGGGTAAAGGAAAAGAATTTATCAAACGGCTTCTGGCAAGTAGAACCTGCGCCGTATGATCAAAGAACCCGCCCGCGTCGAGATTCTTGCCACACGAATGCGCCAGTCCCTCCTTCTTAGCTTATCGCTCTGCACCACCACTTTGGCCCCCGCGGCGGTCGAAGATTTCCGCTTTAAAATCGAGACGCTCGCCGAGGGCATGCCGCAGCCGATGGAGCTGGAACTGGCTCCCGATGGCCGGATTTTCTGGAACGAAATCGGTGGGAAGCTCCGCATCGTGAAGCCCGGCACCCGGGAAATCGTCGAAGCCGGCGAAATCAAAGTCTGGAATCAGCAGGAGGGCGGCTTCCTCGGCTTCGCCCTCGACCCGAAATTTCCCGAGAACCACTTCATCTACTGCCTGTATTCGCCCGTGGATTTCGAGGGGCAGCGCCTTTCCCGCTTCACGATTCAGGGTGATCAGCTGGACCTCACCAGCGAGGTAAAGATCCTCGAATACGGCGAACAACGCCGCGAATGCTGCCACCACGCCGGCACGGTCGAATTCGGCCCCGATGGCTGTCTCTACTGGTCCGCGGGTGACAATACCTTCCCCCACGGCGATTCGCAGGGCTACGGCCCGATCGACGAACGCCCCGACATGTTCCCCCGCGATGCCCAGAAATCCGCGGGCAATACCAACGACCTGCGAGGCAAGATCAACCGCATCCGGGTTAAACCCGACGGCACCTACGAAATCCCCGTCGGCAATCTCTTCCCGCCCGGCACCCCGAAAACCCGCCCCGAAATCTACGCGATGGGCTGCCGCAACCCCTGGCGTTTCTCCATCGATCCCGCCACCGGCTTCCTCTATTACGGCGACGTCGGCCCCGATGCCCGCGACGACTCTCCGCGCGGCTCCCGCGGCTTCGACGAGCTGAACCAGGTGCGCAAAGCGGGCAACTTCGGCTGGCCCTACTTCATCGGACCCAACGCCACCTACGCCGACTACAACTTCGAGACCAAAGTCCTCGGCCCGAAATTCGACCCGCAGCACCCTTTCAACGACAGCCCCAACAACACCGGCCTGCGCGACCTCCCGCCAGCCCAACCCGCGTGGATCTACTGGCCCTACGTAAAGCCCGAGCAGTTCACCGAGCTCGGCGAAGGCGGCCGCACCGCCTGTGGCGGCCCCGTCTTCCACTGGCGCGACGAGTTCGCGAAGACCAACGGCTTCCCACAGGAGTTCGACCGCTGCCTGCTTTTTTGGGATTGGCAGCGCCCCTTCATCAAATGGGCCCGTATGGACGACAAAGGCGACCTCGTCCGCCTGGAAGACTTCACCCACGCCGTCATGGCCCTGAACGACAAGGAAGACGCGAGCAAGGCTGGCGAAGCCTTCGTCCTGCGCCGTCCCGTCGATGCCGTCTTCGGTCCGGATGGCTGCCTCTATCTCATGGACTACGGCCTCACCTGGGGCGCGAACCGCGACGCCAAGATCCTCAAAATCTCCTACCTGCGCGGCAATCTCCCGCCCATCGCCAAGGTCAGCACCCCGAATTCCGCCGGCCACGAGCCGCTCACCGTCCAGCTTTCCAGCGAAGGCACTCGCGATCCCGAAAGCGCCGCCATGACCTATGAATGGCGCCTCGGGGAGAAAGTCTTCGCCACCACCGCCTCCGCCCAGATCACCCTGAAGGACCCCGGCACCTACCGCCTCGAACTCCGCGCCACCGACGCCCAAGGCGCCACCGGCAGCGCCTTTGTCGGGGTTAATGTCGGCAACACCGCGCCGACCGTGGAATTCATCGCGCCCAAGGAAGGCGACTTCTTCACCCCCGGCCAGCCGGTGAAATTCCAAATCGCCGCCCACGACGCCGAGGACGGCGAATCATCCGCCAAGCCCGACGAGTTCGGCTTCCGCACCCTGGTCAGTTCCGCCTGGCGCACCTACGACGGCAAGGAAGGCGAGACCGACCCCGGTTTCTCCCGGATGAAACAGAGCGACTGCTTCAATTGCCACGCCATCGAGCAGCCGATCGTCGGACCGCCGCTCATGAAGATCGCGGAAAAATACCGCGGCCAATCCGGCGCGCTGGAAGCCTCGATCAAACGCGTGCTCAACGGCTCCACCGGCGTCTGGGGCCAGGTCGCCATGCTCCCGCATCCGCAGCACACCGAGGACGAATTGGCCATCATGTGCCGCTGGATTTACAGCCTCGACCCGAAAAAAGGCACCCCGGGCTTGGTCCGCGGTCTCATCGGCGAAATCACCGCGCCCAGGGACAACAAAATTACCCACGCCACCCTCGAGGTCGCCTATACCGACGCCGGCCGCCCGCCCGCCGCGCCGTTGGGCACCAAAGCCACCGTCACCCTCCGCAGCCGCCGGATCGAGGCCGACCAAAACGACGGCCTCTTCGGCCCCACCCGCCTCGGCTCAGGTGGTTGCACGAATAAATACTGCCTCGGCGCCATCGCCGATGGCCACAGCGTCCGTTTTGCCCAGGTCGACCTCACCCAGGTCGGCGGGATCAAAATCCGCGCGTCCTCGGGCGGGCAGGGGGCCAAGGTCGAATTCCGCTCCGGGGCCAAGGATGGCCCGGTGCTCGCCAGCGTGGATGTCCCCAATACCGGCGGCTGGGACAAGTGGATCGAGCCGCAAACCGCCCTCCCTCCCGTCCATGCGGCCAGCCGCAGCGACGTATTTGTCGTCTTTTCGAATCCCGGCAAAGGCGGCCTCATGAACCTCGACTGGATCGAATTTCAGCCCCGCTAGACCGGCTCCTTTTCCCTGTCCGGCCATCCCCGGCTAAGCCCCCCGGCTTGTCGGGGTTATCCCCCGCACGTGTTAAAACGCGTTGGCGCTCCGGGCGCCATGCGCTATCCGCACCGCTCCCGCATGACCCACACACCGCGTTTCCTCCTGCTTGCCGCCAGCCTGGCCCTCGTGATGGGCTGCCGCAAACCGGAGATCCATTCCTACGTCGCGCCCCGCGATGCGACCCTCGACAACCTCGCGCCAGCGCCGGGCAGCGAACCCATGCCCCGGCTGACCTGGAGCCTGCCGCCGGGCTGGGAAGAGACGAAAGGTGGGCAGATGAGCGTGGCTTCCTTTGCCATCGACGACCCGAATGGCGGCGCCAGCGTGGCCATCACCCCCATGCCAAATCTCGCCGGCCGCGAAGACGCCATCGTGAATATGTGGCGCGAACAGGTCCAGCTCGGACCGCTTTCCCCGGAGGAAATGGCCAAGGCGCTCGAACCTGTCCCGGTGGCCGACGGCGAAGGCCGCATCTTCGAAATCGCCGGCTCCCGCGAAGGCAAAGCCATCCGCACCATCGCCGCCATGCTCCATCGCGGCGCCCAGAGCTGGTTTTTCAAAATGTCCGGCGACGACGCGGTGGCCACCGCGCACAAGGCGCAGTTCGTCGAGTTCCTGAAGTCCGTCCGCTTTTCCACCGGTGCTCCCGCCATGGCTTCCTCGGCGCCAGCTCCTTCCGCCGGAGCCGCTCCCGATGCCGCCCCGGCCGCTTCCGCGAGCCCGGGCTTTAAGTGGACCGTCCCTTCCGCCTGGCAGGTCGCCCCGATCGGCCAGATGCAGGTCGCCAAATTCTCCGTCCCGGCCCAGGGCGAAGCCAAGGCTGACGTGACCGTGAGCATTTTCCCCGGTGATACCGGCGGTACCCTGGCCAATGTGAACCGCTGGCGCCGCCAGCTCAGCCTGCCGGAGACCGACGAAGCCGGCCTCGCCCAATGCACCCAGCCGCTCGATGCCACCCCCGGGGCGGTCCTCGCCGACCTGAAGCACGAAAACCGCGCCATGCTCGGCGCCATCGTGCCCCGCGGCGGCGAATATTTCTTCTACAAACTCATGGGTGACGAAGCGGCCGTGACCGCGGCCCGTGAGGATTTCCTCGGCTTTGTGCGTTCCGCGCCCTAACGCTGCCCTGCCTTTCCGGGTCAACTATTCGACCGACACCCTTTCTTTCCGGCTTTATACTTCCCCGCGATGACCGACCGCATCTGGCGCTTTTTTACCTCCCTCCGATTGACCGTCGTCCTGCTTGGACTCGGCATTCTGCTCGTCTTTTTCGGCACCATCGCCCAGGTCCACGAAGGCCTCTGGAATGCGCAGACCCGCTGGTTCCGGCACCTCATCGTTACCCGCCAGATGGGCGATCCGTGGTGGGTCCCGCCGATTTTTCCCGGCGGTTACATCATCGGCATTTTCCTGCTGCTCAATCTCGTCGCCGCGCACCTCAAGCGCTTCAGCCTCAGCTCCAAGAAGATCGGGATCAATCTGACCCACTTCGGCATCATCCTGCTCCTCGCCGGCCAGCTCGTGACCGACATGTTCTCCCGCGAGAGTATCATGAATTTCCGCGAGGGCGAAACCCGCACCTTCTCCGAGGCAACCCGCGAGTGGGAGCTCGTCTTCACCCGCGCCATCGATGATCAGCGCGACGAAGTCGTCGCCATCCCCGATGCGCTGCTCCAGGACGGCGCCGAACTGCGCGATGCGAAGCTGCCCTTCACCGTCCGCGTGAAGACTTATTGGATGAATTCCGAGCCGTCCTTCCGCGCGCCCATGCAGCAGAATGGCCCGCCGCTCACCGACCAGGGCATCGCCAGGGATTGGGACTTCAAGATGTCGCCCGAAGCCAAGGGCATGGACGACCGCAACAATCCCACCGCCCTGATCGAGATCGTCGGCGCGAAAGGCGAGCAGCTCGGCACCTGGGTCGCCTCCTCGTGGGCGGCCGATTCCGCACTCGTGGCCGGCGTGAAAAACGCCTACACCCGCAGCGTCGGCAAGGACGTCGCGGAGAGCATCGCTTCCAAGCTGACCGCTCCGCAGGAGCTCGACGTGAACGGCCAGAAGTGGCACTTCGCCATGCGGCCCGAGCGTTACTACAAGGACTTCAGCCTCACCCTGCTCAAGACCACCCACGACGTGTATCCGGGCACCGATATCCCCAAGGATTTCCGCAGCCGCGTGCTCCTGAAAAGCCCTGGCACCGGCGAGAGCCGCGAAGTGGATATCTACATGAATGCGCCGCTGCGTTTCGGCGGCCTCACCTTTTACCAGAGCACCATGGGTAAGGACGAAGTCCAACAGGACGTGGGCCGCAGCGGCCTGCAAGTCGTCCGCAACCCCGGTTGGCTTACGCCTTACGCCGGCTGCCTGATCGTCTCGGTCGGCATGGTCTGGCAATTCCTCTATCACCTCACCGGTTTTATCCGGAAACGCCGCGCTCCGCTCGCCGCCGCGGCGGCTTAGTCCCCAAACCTCGTTGCTGCCATGATTGCACGTCTGCCTTTGATCCTCACCGCGATCCTCGCCGCCTGGGTCGTTTCCGGTCTGCGAGCGCCCAAGGAAAAACCGGATGCCTTTGCCGTGAACGAATGGGGCCGCCTGCCCGTCGTGGCCAATGGCCGTTTCCAGCCGCTCGACAGCCTCGCCCGCAATTCGCTGCTCCAGCTCCGCGAAAAGCAGACGCTGAATACCGAGCCGTGGAAGACCAGCGGTTCGCCGAAGATGCTCACCGCGTCCGAGTGGCTCATGGCCATGACCATGAACCCGTCTGCGGCGGACGCGTGGCCGGTTTTCCGCATCGATCACCCGGACCTCAAGGGCCTGCTCGCCCTGCCGATGGACCCGAACGAAGCGCAGAAGAGCGACGGCAAGCACTACTCGTGGAATCAGATTCAGACCAAGCTGAAGGAACTCCAGGAACAGGCCCGGACCGCCGCGGCCAAGGAATCTTCGCACCGCAATCCGTTTGAACAGGCCGTGATGCGTCTCTGGAGCGGCGTGGGTCTCTACATGAAGCTGCAGAACATGCTGCAGCCGCAGAATGCCGAGGACTGGAACGCGGAACTCGGCCGGTATTTCACCGCCATCGAACCCGGCCGCACCGCGGCCATGGCGCAGAACTCGGGCAAGGACTACGACAAAGCCGCCCTCGAAGCGCTCATGCGCGATTTGCAGCGCTTCGACGCGATGAGCCAATTCGAGCCCCCGCTCGTCGTGCCGCCGGAAACCGCCGGCCCGAATGCCCAGCTGGACTGGAGCCGCATGGGCATGGCCCTCATGGATATCGCCCGTGGTGCGACCCCGTCGTTCGCCGTCACCTCGTACGCGAAAATGTCGAGCGCCTATCGTTCCGGCAACGTGGCCGCTTTCAACGAAGCCGTGCGGGACTATCGCCAGTTGCTCGGCTCCGGTTTCGACCGGCCCCTGGCCAAGGCGGCGAGCGAACAGCTCTTCAATTTCTTCCAGCCTTTCTACAAAGGCATCGTCATCTTCACTCTCGCCGGGCTCTGCGCGCTCGGCTTCTGGGTCCGCCCGGCCCACTGGGAATTCCTGCGCCGCACGGCGGTATGGCTCTGCCTTCTCGGCCTCACGGTCCACACCGGCGGCCTGCTCTGGCGCATGGTCCTCGAAGGCCGTCCGCCGGTCACGAACCTCTACTCCAGCGCGATCTTCATCGGCTGGGGCGCGATTGGACTCGGCCTGATCCTCGAAACTTTCTGGCGCAACGGCGTGGGCGCCGTGGTGGCTAGCGTGTGTGCGTTCCTGACCCTCATCATCGCGCATCACCTCGCGCTCAGCGGCGACACCATGGAGATGATGCGCGCCGTGCTCGACACGAACTTCTGGCTCGCGACGCACGTGGTCATCGTCACGCTCGGGTACGCCAGTACCTTCGTCGCCGGTTTCCTCGCCATCATCTTTGTCCTCCGCGGCGTCTTCACCACCGGCCTCGATAGCCCGACCGCGAAGAGCCTCACCAAGATGGTCTACGGCATCGTTTGCTTCGCCACCCTCTTCAGCTTCGTCGGCACCGTCCTCGGTGGCATCTGGGCCGATCAAAGCTGGGGCCGCTTCTGGGGCTGGGACGCCAAGGAAAACGGCGCGCTCATCATCGTGCTCTGGAATGCGCTCATCCTGCACGCCCGCTGGGGCGGCCTCGTCCGCGAACGCGGTCTCATGAATTGCGCGATCTTCGGCAACATCGTCACCGCCTGGAGCTGGTTCGGCGTGAACATGCTCGGCATCGGCCTCCACAGCTACGGCTTCATGGACCAGGCCTTCTATTGGCTCATGGGTTTCAACGCGAGTCAGATCCTGCTCATCCTCATCGGCAGCCTCCCGCTCAAGATGTGGGCCAGCTTCCGCCACCAGCAGCCGCCCACCACCCCGCCCGAACCCCGCGGCACCCCGCAGCCGGCCTGATCGGCTGCAGCGCGTGGAAAAGGAAGGACAGCATTAACCAGATGGACAGGATTTCATCTCTCGCAGGGCTACGCGGGTGATGCTGACGTGAGTCGCCTCCCATGATTGGCGAAATCCTGTAATCCTGAAAATCCAGTCAATCCTGTCTTAGTACTTCAGGACCCGCGCCAGGAAATCCCGGCACGCCGCACTCTGAGTTCCGTCAAAGATCTGCGCCGGCGACCCCTGTTCGACGATCTTCCCGCCGTGCAGGAACGCGACCTGATCCGCGACGTGTTTGGCAAATCCCATCGCGTGGGTCACGAGCACGAAATCGCGCCCTTCCGCTTTGAGCTCCTCGATCACATCGAGCACCTCCGACGTCATCTCCGGATCGAGCGCACTGGTCGGCTCATCGAAAAGCAGCAGCCGCGGTTTCACCGCAATCGCCCGCGCAATCGCCACCCGCTGCTTTTGCCCCCCGCTCAGCTCCGCTGGCCGATGCTGCGCGTGATCCGCGAGTCGAAACCGCTCCAGTGTCCCCAGCGCCAGGTCCCGCGCCTCGTTCACCGCCAGCCCATGCACCTGCACCAGCGGCAGCAGCAGATTCTCCAGCGCCGTGAGGTGGGGGAATAAATTGAAAGCCTGAAACACCACCCCGAGCTGCCGCCGATGCGCCCGCAGCGCTGCTTCACGCGTGAAATCGATGGCGGCATCATTCAGCCGCACCTCTCCGGTCTCCGGTTTTTCCAGCCCGGCCATGATCCGCAACAGCGTCGACTTCCCACCCCCACTCGGTCCGATCAAAACCAACGCCCGCGCATTCCCAAAATCCGCCGACACATCATCGATTACGGTACGTGCACCAAACGATTTGCTGACGTTGTGCAGGGCCAACTTCATGTTTCAGGAAACGTGTCGCATGCGTGAGTGTCGGGTGGAACGGGCCGCTGGCCCGTTGTTTCCGGCGGCTCGCCGGAAACCTCTACTCGCGCATCAGCGCGAGCTCCCAGCGAGAGTGACCACTCAAGTAGGCGCTGCCGTTGACGCGGCAGAAAAAGTCCGCGGCGACTCTCCTCGGACCACGGACCAGCGCCCCGTTCCCCCCATGTCACCTTTTGCCGCGTGCTTTTCCAGAAGCGCGTCGCAGGCGAGCCGCAGCCCGGGTGGAGCACCCGACCCGGGTGCGCTGTTCGGCGACTCGCCGAACAGGAGACGGAAACCATCATTTCTTCGAAAGTCGGTTCGCAGCCCAGCCACTCCATGTTCGCGGCGAGTCGCCGCGAACGGCACCCGAGTCGGGTGCTCCACCCAGGCTGCAGATCACTCCCCGAGTTCCCGTGCATGCGGTGGAAAAGGCTCATTAGGTCTCAAATTTCGCGCGGCTTTCCAGCCAGCGGCTCCAGAGCGAAATCGGCAGCGTCAGAATCAAATACCCGACCGCCAGCGGCACGTAGCTCTCCAGGTTGCTGTAAGTAAATGAAGCCACCTGCTGCGCATTCTGGCTCAGCTCTTCAAAGCCGATGATCGACAGCAGCGACGAATCCTTGATCAGCGAAGCAAACTGCCCCGCCAGCGGTGGCAAAATCTGCCGCAGCGCCTGCGGAAAAATCACGAACCGGTAAGTCTGCACCGTCGTCAGCCCGATCGCCCTCGCGCTTTCCAGCTGTGACGCGCCGACACTCTCGATCCCGCCGCGAATGATCTCGCTCAGATAAGCTCCCGCGAAATTCGACAGGATCAGCACACTGCCCACGGTCCGGTTTTCCAACCCCGCGAGATGGAACACGCCGTAGTAGAGAATCAGGATCTGCGCGAGCAGGGGAGTGCCGCGGATCAATTCCACCTGCACCATGCACAGCGCCCGAATCGGCAGCCACGGCGACCGCCGGCCAAACGCCAGCAGCAGCCCAAAAATCGTGCTCACCACCAGCGCCGCCGAAGCCAGCCCCAGCGTGCCCACCCAGCCGGTCCAAAAAAGCTTTCCGTAGCCCCCGACCGATTCCCAACCCGCCCGCGTGGTCAGCTTCCAGAGCGCGAGGTAAATGATGAACCCAAACAGCGCCGCCGCGCCCGCGATACTCAGCACGGAAGCGTGCCGGGACACCCCGGCACTGCCCGTTTTCACAGCAGATCGACCGCCTGCGTCGCCAGTTTGCGGACCGCTTTCACGTCATCCACCGTCGGTGCCGCGTCGCCTTCCTTCACCGTCGCCGCCTTGATCTCCTTGAGATTCTTTTCGATCGTTTTGAAGACTTCGTCCTCCCGCAGGCTCGGGTCGAGCGTGCCGAGCCGTTCGAGGAAATAATCGAGCGCCTCCGGCTGCACCAAAATCTTCGCGTGGTCGGGCGTGTAATCGCCTTCCACCAGCGTGCTCACCGCTTCTAGCCCGCGCAGCCAGCCGCCGAGACTCACCATGTGGGCGATCTCTTCGTCCTTCAGCGCCAGCATGCCGGATTCGATATCGGCCTGCGATTTCACCAGCTCCTTGCGCAGGTCCAGCCAGTTTTCCTTGGCGGCCTTTTCGAGGATGCTCTTGCTGTGTTTGGTGATGTGATCGGCCACGCCGAGCGCCTTCGCATAGCGGACCAAAGCGCGCGCCGGAGCTTCCACCCGCGAGGGCTTCTCCGCGATCACCGCGAGCAGCCCATCGGCAATGATGCGACCGCTACGGAGAGCGATTTTGGCCCGGTTTTCCGGCATTTCCGGCGGTACATCGCGCCAAAGTTTCTCGATCGGGATCGGCCGCATCTCCATCAGCTCCGCGAGCAAATTCTCGATCGAAGGCGCCGTGAATCCATTCACGCCGAGCTCTTCGCGCACCTGATCCATGTCGATCTTGTTCTCGAGTACCGCCGCGGCAGGCGCAGCGGGCTTTTTCGCCTTTTGAGCGAAAGAAGCGGTCGGTAGAGCAAAAACAACGATGGCAGCAAGCAGCCGGCGGGCGGCGAAATCCATGCGCGCCTCTTTTCCCTGATCCTGAACGATTTTGCAGCAGGAAAATCGTCTTTTTCTTACCCCCCCGCCGTAGACAAGCGCTTGCGGCTCGCCGATTTCCCCCTTGACCCTCGGTCCGCCCCCGGCATCATCCGCCCCTTGTTTGCGCCGGACCCCGGCGTGGACACCAACCAATCTATGCAAGGAAGTCTGGGAACCACCATCTGGACCATCTGTTATTTCACTGTCCTCGTCGGCCTATCCCTCTATGGCTTGCATCGGTACGTGATCGTTTGGCTCTTCTTTAAGAACCGTCACCGCGTACCGAAACCGCAGGCGCAGTTCACTGAATTACCAAAGGTAACAGTCCAGTTACCAATTTATAACGAGCTCTACGTCGTTGAACGGCTCCTCAAAGCCGTCGCCGCGCTCGAGTACCCGCGCGAACTGCTCCAGGTGCAGGTGCTCGACGACTCGACCGACGAGACGACCGAGCTCGCCGCCAAGGCCGTCGCCGAACTCAAGGCGACCGGTCTCGATATCGAGCTCATCCACCGCTTCGACCGCACGGGCTTCAAGGCCGGCGCGCTCGAAAACGGCATGAAGACCTGCACGGGCGAGTACATCCTCATTCTGGATGCCGACTTCGTCCCGACGCCGGACATGCTCCAGAAGACGATCCATTTCTTCACGGATCCGAAGATCGGCATGATCCAGACCCGCTGGGGCCACCTGAATCGGACCTACAGCCTGCTCACCCGCGTTCAGGCCATGTTCCTCGATGGGCACCTGCTCCTCGAGCAGACCGCGCGCAGCCGCGCCGGCCGGTTCTTCAACTTCAACGGCACCGCCGGTCTCTGGCGCCGCTCCTGCATCGTCGATGCGGGGGGCTGGCAGCATGACACCCTCACGGAAGACCTCGACCTCAGCTACCGGGCCCAGCTTCAGGGCTGGCGCTTTGTGTTCCTCGCGGACCTCGTCACCCCGGCGGAACTCCCCGTCGACATGAACGGCTTCAAGAGCCAGCAGCATCGCTGGACCAAGGGTTCGATCCAGACCTGCCTGAAGCTGCTCCCGAAAGTGTGGCGTGCGGAACTGCCGCTCGTCGTGAAGTTCGAAGCCACGGCTCACCTGACCTCGAACTACGCCTATCTGCTCCTCTTCTGCCTGTGCATCCTCATGCACCCAACCACGGGTGGGGTCTCGAGCATCTGGCGCACGGTGTTGGTCGATATCCCGATCTTCCTCTCCGCCTCCATGCCCGCGGCGGTCTTTTACCTCTGCTGCCAGCGCGAACTCTACCCGCGCTCCTGGTGGAAGGAAATCCTCTACATGCCGGCGCTGCTCGCCCTGGGTATCGGCCTCGCAGTCAATAATGCCCGCGCCGTGCTCGAAGCCATGTTTGGCATCGAAAGCGAGTTCACCCGCACGGCCAAGTACGGCATCGAAGGCCGCGGCCAGAGCTGGCGCAAAACGAAGTATTCGCCCCTGAAGAGCATCGCTCCGTTCATCGAGCTGGCCTTCGCGGTGTACTTCATCCGCTTCCTGTTTTTTGCCTTCCAGCACGAGCAATGGCTGGCGGTCCCGTTCCTGGCTCTGTTTGCCGGTGGTTTTGCCTACGTCGGCATCTGCTCGGTCGCCCAGTGGTTCCCCGCGGCTCGGGAAGGAAATAATCGCCCACCGAGCGAAGCCCTCCCGGCCTAAACTCCACGGAGGCTACACTTCCCTAACGGGTTTCAATTCAAGGCGGCTCTGCCCGGAGCCGCCTTTTTTGTTTCTCCACATTCCATTTGCCGAAGCGAAAGGACCGGGCCACTTTTCGGGTTCTATGACTTTGACCGAAAAACTGCTCGCCCGCGCCGGTGGTAAGGCGCACGTCGAACCCGGGGAAAACGTATGGGTCAATGTCGATATTCTGATGACCCACGATGTGTGCGGCCCGGGCACCATCGGCGTCTTCAAGCGCGAGTTTGGCAAGGAAGCCAAGGTTTGGGACAAAAAGAAGGTCGTCATCATCCCCGACCACTACATTTTCACCTCGGATTCCATGTCGAATCGCAACGTCGATATCCTTCGGGATTTCGTCCGCGAACAGGATCTGCCCTATTTCTACGACGTCATCAGCGATCCGAACGGTCACTGGCAATTCGATGCCTCGAAGGGGCAGCTCAAGCAGCAGTGGTCCGGCAATTACACCGGCGTCTGCCACACCACGCTCCCGTGGAAAGGCCACACCCGCCCCGGTGAAGTGCTCGTCGGCACCGATTCACACAC
>Ga0209050_1000587_pt1 | contig 58345 bp, 46 predicted proteins | sample Araplavi_mTSA_r2_FD_184276 | JGI IMG/M metagenome (GOLD analysis project Ga0209050, IMG submission 184276) | Arabidopsis root microbial communities from North Carolina, USA - plate scrape MF_Cvi_mTSA_r2 (SPAdes) (version 2) | ecosystem: Host-associated > Plants > Roots > Endosphere | place: USA... | reverse complement strand
CATCGAAGCACGCCTGGCCAAGGATGCTACGAACACGTAACGATCGTGTTTCGTCGGGAAGACGCTTCATTTCTAGGCCCGCAGGTGGAGCAAGCGAAAAGTCGCGGTTTGGAAAAATAAAGTTGGGGTCCGGCGGGGAAAAAGCCTTGGCGGTTTAGGACCTCAAAACTAACCTCCGGCCCCTCCGGCGGCAACGCCAGGGGGCCTGTTAATAACTTGTGAAAAACGTCCAGCAAAGTTCCCCCCTCTGCCAGCCTTCTTCGGCCCTGCGCGTCTCCACGCCGGTGCGTGATGGGAATGTTGACTCTTGCGGTGTTCCACAAGCTATCACCCGCGAACCCCTGTATTTTCATGGGTTCCCGGGCGATTGTCACAACTCCGTGACTCGCGTTCCGCGCGTTTTCTCCGCCGGATCGCTCCTCCCGGTACCGAAATTCCAGCCCTCCCTGAACGCAAAATGCTTTCAATGACTACTGTGGATAAATCTCCTGCTGAACAGGAATTGAGCTTTGTCTGGGAAAAGATTGCCGAGCAGCTCTGTGCCGACATGAGCCCGGATACTTTTGCCCGTTGGTTCAAGGGGGTGGAGCTAAGTGCGTTGAGCGATACCGACCTCACCTTGTGCGTGCCGTCGCCCATCTATCAGCTGTGGATCGAGTCGAACTATCTCGACCTCCTGCGCGCCTCAGTCCTCTACGTCCTCGGCCGCGAGCGGAAGATTCATTTCGCCTTCGGGGTGAACCACGCGGTGTTGGATACGCCGGCCCTGGCCTCGACCAATAATGGCCGCCGCGGCAAAGCCATCCCCGCGGTTGCGGAAGAACCGCGTCCCGCCGCGCCCACTGCGCCGGCGCCGGTGGCCCCGGTCAACCTCGACGACGAGGAAGAAAAGCCGATGAAGGCCTCCAATGGCTTCAACGCGCGCAACACGTTCGACTGCTTTGTCGTCGGCGCCACGAACCAGTACGCGCACGCCGCATGTCTTTCCGTCGCGAATCATCCCGGCAAGACCTACAACCCGCTCTTCCTCCACGGTGGCGTTGGTCTCGGCAAAACGCACCTGATGCAGGCCATCGGGCATCACATCCTCGGGAAGAAAAAGAGCAAGGTCCTCTACATCACGAGCGAACAGTTCACGAACGACTTCATCGACGCGATCCAGAACAACACCCTGGTGAAGTTCCGCAAACGCTACCGCCAGGCGGACGTCCTCCTCATCGACGACGTGCAATTCCTCGCCGGCAAGGAGCGCTCCCAGGAAGAATTCTTCCACACGTTCAATTCCCTCTTTGACGGTCACAAGCAGATCGTCCTCTCCAGCGATCGTCCGCCGGCCGAACTCGCGAATCTCGAAGCCCGTCTCGTCAGCCGCTTCGACTGGGGTCTGACCGCCGAGCTCCAGCCGCCGGATACCGAGATGCGCGTGGCCATTCTGCGCAAGAAGGCCCAGGCTCTCGAAATCCAGCTCTCCAACGAGGTGCTGAACTACCTCGCAGAGCGTGTCCGCACGAATGTGCGCCGCCTCGAAGGTGCGCTCACCCGCGTCGCCTCCTACGCCTCGCTCAATGGCCAGCAGCCGACCATTGATCGGATCGAGCACCTCCTGAAGGACATCCTCATGGAGGAGGCCCGCCGCTCGGTCACCATCGACCAGATCCAGAAGCGTGTGGCCGAGCACTTCGATGTGCGCCTGGCCGACATGACCAGCAAACGCCGCCCGGCCAATATCGCTTTTCCGCGCCAGATCGCCATGTACCTCGCCCGCGAACTCACCAAGGGTTCGCTCAGCGAAATCGGCGATGCGTTCGGCGGTCGTGATCACGGCACCGTGCTCCACGCACATCGTCTCGTGAAGGACCGCATGAAAAAGGAGGAAAAGGTTCGCCAGACCGTCGGTTTTCTCGAAGCTCAGCTCCACCGGTAGCCTTTCCCAGCCCCGCAGGCGCCGAAACGTCCCTCATCGCTGCACAAAAATGATTGCGCGTCATCGCGCCATCATTCATGTCCTCGCAGCCCCAGCCCGATTTTTATGAAATTCAGCGTTAGTAAAGAGAAGCTCCTCGAAGGTCTGCAAGTTGTGCAGAACGTCGTCAGTACCCGCACGACGTTGCCAATCCTCTCGAACGTGCTCCTGCAAGCCGATGCTTCCGGCCTGCGCTTCACCACCACCGATCTCGATGTCGGGATCAGCGGTACCATCGAAGCCCAGATCGAGAAGGAAGGGGCCACCACCCTGCCCGCCCGCCGGTTTGCCAGCATCGTTCGCGAGTTGCCTGCTGCCGAAGTTGTCGTCGACGTCGATTCGAAGAACGTCGCCTCGATCAAGTGCGGCCAGAGCTTCTTCAAGATCATGGGCTTGCCGGAAGAAGAGTTCCCGCCGCTGCCGAAGTTCGAAGGCGCGCGCGAATTCACCCTCAAGCAGAGCGAACTCCGCGACGGCCTCCGCAAGACCGCCTACGCCATCTCGACCGATGAGACTCGCTACGTGCTCAACGGCATCCTGTTTTCCTTCAAGGACAACAAGCTCACCATGGTGGCCACGGATGGCCGCCGTCTCGCGCTCGTCGACATCGAGACCGAATTCCCGCGCAGCCAGGAAGTCGAGATCATCGTCCCGACCAAGTGCGTGACCGAACTCCAGCGCCTCGTGACCAACGACGGTGATCTGAAGATGACGGTCGGCGACAACCAGGTGGCCTTTGAAGTCAACGGCACCCTGCTCGTTTCCAAGCTCATCGAAGGCAACTACCCGAACTACCGCCAGGTCATCCCCGGCGAAGCCAAGGATCGCGTGACCCTCGAGCGCGAACAGTTCTTCAACGCGGTCCATCGTGTGTCCCTGCTCGCCAGCGACAAGAGCAATTCGGTGAAGCTCGTCTTCACCAAGGGCAACCTGGAGATCGCCGCCAATACGCCGGACGTCGGCGAAGCCCGCGAAAGCCTCGCGGTGAATTACAAAGGCCGCGACTTCTCCATCGCCTTCAACCCCGATTTCCTCCAAGCCCCGCTCCGCGCGCTTCCGGACGACGAAGTCTTCCTCGATCTCATCGACGAAATGAGCCCCGGCGTGATCAAGGTCCAAACCCCGTTCCTGTACGTGCTCATGCCCATGCGCATCAGCTAAGGCTTTCTGGATTCGAGCGCGTGGCAGCCCCCGCGCGGAACCTTGGATAGGCAGATGCCGGTCCTTCTGAAGGACTGGATCGGCCGGTAGGCTGTGTCGCTCGCCCGGCATCGCGACGCGATGCCCTCCAGCTGGCAAACACGCGTGTTGTAGTATGCGCCTTCATTGAACCCCGGACGGGTTCCATAAACCAGCCCAGGGTTGCGAGCAAAGCGAGCTACCCTGGGAAAACGATCCTTTCGCATCGTGCCTGAAGGGGATGAATCGGGAATGCGCGTCGCAACAGGTTATTCATCCCTCACAGGGATGATTCTTTTCGATGGCGATTCCTGGGGTAGGTCCGCTTCGCGTCCAACCCCGGACTGATATTGAATCCCGTCAGGATTCAATGCGGGCCCGAGTGGGCCGCGTGATCATTCACTACGTCCCTTCATGACAGGAGGTCGCTCACCACGCGGCCGCTCACGTCGGTGAGGCGGAAATCGCGGCCGGAGTGGCGATAAACCAGGCGCTCGTGGTCGAGGCCGAGGAGGTGCAATACCGTGGCTTGCAGGTCGTGCACGTGCACGCGGTTCTCGACAGCGCGGAAGCCGAATTCGTCCGTCGCGCCGTAGGCTTGCCCGCCTTTCACCCCGCCGCCGGCGAGCCACATGGCGAAACCGTGGTGATTGTGATCGCGCCCGGCGGTCGGATTCACTTTTTCGCCCTGCGAAAGTTCCACGGTGGGCGTGCGGCCAAATTCCCCGCCCCAGATCACCAGCGTCTCATCGAGGAGCCCGCGGGTTTTAAGATCGGTCAGCAAGGCGGTGAGCCCCTGGCAACTTTCGCCGGCGAGTCGGCGGTGCTCCTTGTCCAGATTGTTGTGGCTGTCCCACGGCTGCAGCGTTCCGTGCCAGACCTGGACGAAGCGTACTCCGCGCTCGACCAGCCGGCGGGCGATCAACATCTGCCGCGCTTGTGGCGTGTCCCCATACAGCGCGCGAATGTGCTCAGGTTCGTGTTCGACGTCGAACGCGTCCGTCGCTGCGGTCTGCATGCGAAATGCCGTCTCGAAGCTGTGGATCCGTGCTTCCAGCGCCGGATCGTGCCGGGTGGCCAGATGCTTGCGATTGATCCGCGCGATGAAATCGAGCTGCGCTTCCTGCTCTGCCGCGCTGAGCAGCGGGTTGTGCAGATGCTCGATCAAGTCGGACGACTTCTTCCCCTCCGTCTCGATGTAGGTGCCCTGGTAGCCTCCAGGCAGAAACGACGCCTGCCAGTTGTCCGCCCCCGCCACCGGCATGCCTTTCGGCACCAGGACGACAAAGCCCGGCAGGTTTTCATTCTCCGTCCCGAGCCCGTACGTGATCCACGCCCCGATGCTCGGCCGCGCCATGATGCTCGCGCCGCAATTCATCAGCCGCAGCGAGTTCTCATGGATCGGCGTGTCTGTGTACATCGAACGAATCACGCACAGATCGTCCGCATGCTTTTCCGCCAGCGGCGCAAAAAGCTCGCTGACCTCCAAGCCGCTCTGGCCATAGCGCTGGAAGGCGAACGGTGATCCCAGCGCCGTACCCGTCGGGCGCTCGGTCTCCAGATGAATGGGCAGCCGCTGGCCGTGGTAGCGAGTCAGCGCCGGTTTAGGATCGAAGGTATCCATCTGTCCCGGCCCACCATTTGCGAGCACTTGGATCACGTATTTCGCGCGGGGCGGAAAATGCGGCGCTTTCGCTGCCAGCGGATTCACTTCTTCCGCGGCCCAGGCTTTCGTATCGCAGAGCAGCGCCGCCAGCCCCAGCGAGCCGAAACCGGCCCCGCAACGGCGGAGCATTTCGCGCCGGCTGATCGATGTAGGGAAGGGGAGGAAAGGAGCAGGGTTCATGGTCGGGGAAGGTTCAGTCGCAGAAGGTGAATTCGTTCGAGAGCAGCAGGGCCTGGGTGAAATTCGCCCACGCCCGGGCGTCTGGAGCGGGGCCGAGGTACTCCGTGGCGAGGCTCATTTCCTCGGCATCCGGCTGCCGGGCGAGCACGCGCCGATAGAGCGCGCGGATTTGCTCCGGCACCTCGTGAAGGTGCGCGATCTCCGGCCGCTTCGCGATCGTCTCCGCCTGCGTGCGAATGAAGGGGCTGTTCAAAAAGAAGAGCGCCTGGAGCGGATGAATCGTCTCGGCCCGGTGCGAGATCGAGGTATCCGGATTCGCCACATCGAAGTTCCGCAGCAGGGCCGGCACGCGAAAGCGATCGGTGTAACCATAGAGTGCGCGCCGGAAATTCTGGTCCTTCAGTGGTGCGCTCCTTCCGCCCGCGCGGACGTCGAGTCGGTCGGCCACTTGCAGCACGGCATCGCGCAGGGGCTCGAACTCCAGTCGCCGTGGGCTCATCCGCCAAAGCAGCCGATTGGCCGGGTCTTTCTCCAGCGCCGCGGACTGCGGCGCGCTGCTCTGCTGCCACGTCGTGGAGGTCAGGATATAGCGATTCAGCGCCTTGAGCGAATTGCCGTGCGCGAAAAACCACGTGGCGAGGTGATCGAGCAATTCCGGATGTGACGGTTTTTCTCCCATCACGCCGAAGTTGTCCGGCGTGGCCACGAGCCCGGTGCCGAAGTGCTGCTGCCACACTCGGTTCACGATCACTCGGGCCGTGAGTGGATTGCCTGGATTCGCAATCGCCCGTGCGATTTCCAGCCGCCCGTCGTCGGCATAGCTGCGAGCATCGATGCTGGCGAGCACCTGGAGAAAACGGCGCGGCACTGCGGCACCCGGCTTTTGCCGATCCCCGCGAATCAACACGTGCGGATCGCAGAGCTGTGGTGAAACCGTCACGACCGATGCCCGCTCCACTGGAGCCGTCGCCTCCAGCACGGTGATCTTTTCGCGAATCTTCCCCGCCGCTTCGCCATCCGGGCGGGACACGAGCTGATGTTCCGTGATGAAGCGCAGCAGGTCCGCGCGAATCTCTTCCCGGGAAAATTGCAGAGGAGAGTCCGGGCGGTTCAGGCGCGCTGCCAGGGCGGCATTTTTTTGCAGCGCTTCCCCGTACGCCTCGGCCACGTCGAGCATCGACTGGGGCGGCTTGGCTTGCAGCCGTGCGAGCACTTCCGGATCGGCATCCATCGGGGTGCCGCTGTCTTCCGCGAGCACGTCGGCCGCCAGCGCCGCGAAATCGGCGCGGGGCAGCGCGAGCAGCCGTTTCCAAAGCGCGAAGAAGGGATCGCCTTGTTTGATCGTCCACTCGATCGCCGCCTCCCAGCGCGGCGCGCCACCGTGGACCAGGAGGCCGCGCGGCGTATCGAGCGGGATGAACCCTTCGACGGTGCGATGATTCGGCGAGGACTCGACGAGGTAGCGCAGGTACTCCGGGGCGAGTTCGCGCAGGAGGCGGTAGGCTTTGGTCGTGCAGGTATCGATGTGCTCCTCGTAATCCTCGAAAAGCTCCGCGCGTTTTTCGCGATATTTCTCCACCGCCGGATCCTTCGGCGCCTGCCCGATCTCCGGCCGGTCGAGCGGCTCGGTGCTGCTCGCGAGGATGCCGTAGAGCGAATAGTAGTCCGCAGTCGGGATCGCATCGAACTTGTGATCGTGGCAGCGCGCACAGGCCAGCGTCAGCCCGAGGAAACCGCGCCCGATCACGTCGATCTGGTCGTCAATGATCAGCTGGGGCGCTTCTGCGTTCCCTTCAAACCGGCGCCCCACGGTGAGAAAACCCAGCGCCCGGAGATCCGGCTTTTCCGCTGCGGGCAGCCGGTCTGCCGCGAGTTGTTCGAGGATGAACCGGTCGAAAGGTTTGTCCGCATTGAATGCCTCCACCACGTAGTCACGGTAGGTGTGCGCGAAGGGGATGCGCCGTTCGCCATCGGTCGATTTTTCCGTCGTGTCCGCGTAGCGGGCGACATCGAGCCAGTGCCGTCCCCACCGCTGGCCGTACTCCGGCCGCGCGAGCAGTTGGTCGACGACGCGAGCGAAAGCCTCGGGTGTCGGTGTGGCGGCGAAAGCGGCGACTTCCTCGTAAGTGGGCGGCAGGCCGATCAAATCGAAGTAGACCCGCCGGATCAGGGTACGCGGATCGGCGGCTGAACTCGGCGACAAATTTTCCTGCGCCAGCCGCGCTTGGACGAAGGCGTCGATGGGATGGCTCGCGGACGAGGCAGGAACCGCCGGTTTGGCCACGGGCTGAAAAGCCCAGTACGAGCGCGCCGCTTCCAGCGACATACCGGCGAGCTTTTTCCCGGCTGGCGCTGCCGTGCGTGGGTCCGGTGCGCCGCGCTGAATCCACTCGGTCAGGATCCCCAGCTCTGTCGCGCTCAGCTTTTTCTTCGGCGGCATGGTGAGGTCCGGATCGCTCCAGCTGACGGCTTGCATCACCAGCGACTCACCCGGTTTGCCGGGCACGATCGCGGCGCCGGTATCGCCGCCTTTGACCCAGCCTTCGCGCGAATCCAGCGCGAGGCCGCCTTTGATCTTCTTCTCGTGCGAATGGCACTCGTAGCAGCGCTCCACCAGCAGCGGCCGCACCTTGCTTTCAAAGAAGGCGAAATCCTCATTCGCGAGCAGCACGCCCGGAAACCCGCCGAGCAAAAATGGAAGCCAGCGTAAAGCAGTCATGGCGTGTGATCAGCGCTGAGCTTCGGCTTCCGCCATCGTCGTGGGGAGCCATTCCCGCCACGACTCCGCATGCTGGATGGTCGCCTTCGCCGCGGCTTCGGGGTCGCCAGATTCCATCACCCGCAGCAAGAGCCGATGCTGCTCGACCGTGATTTGCCGCGGCTGATAGGTCAGGGTGGCCTGCAGCCGATGCGTGTGGGCCAGCCACCGCTCCATCTGGGGCCGCAGGCAGCGCCAAAAGCCGAGCAGCCGGCTGTTCCCGCTTCGGGCCACGATGTATTCGTGCATTTCCATGTCGAGCTGGGTGAGCTCCCGCAGCGTCGCCGAGGTTTCTTGCGCCACGATATTTTCCCGAATCCAAGCCGAGTCTTCCGCTTCCCAGCGGGCCGCCGCCAGCCGGGCCGCCGTCCCTTCGAGGGCGACGCGTGTGGTGACGATCTCCTCCAGATCTTCCTGGCGCAGCGGGCGAACCCGGGTTCGGCCGTTGGTATCGAACTTGAGCAATCCTTCGCGTTCGAGCTGCAACATCGCTTCGCGCACGGGTGCCCGGCTGACGCCCATCTGCGCCGCCAGCTTCGCCTCGGGCAGAGTGCTCTCCTCCAGTTCGCCGGCCAGGATCGCTTGCCGCAGCTGGGCCGCGATAGATTCCGGAAGCGAGCGGCGTTCGATGGTCGAAAAGCGGTCAACGGGCAGCATGATGGGAGGGTTTTGTAAAACGGTCGACCGTCGACCGGATGATTCGTTAGAATACGCTTCGAAATTTTTTTGCACCTCCCGCAAAAGGCGGTCTTCGGGGTGGAGCACGAGACTCGCGTGCCGTTCGCGGCGACTCGCCGAGAATGCGGTGTGAACGTGAATGGCGATGGGCGGTTTTCCTCTCGGCTCATAGAGCCGACGCTACACCCCTCTTGACTCCTGTTCGGCGAGCCGCCGAACAGCGCACGCGAGTCGTGTGCTCCACCCAGAAACAGAACCAGGAAAATCCTTCACCCTCCCCCCAAAAAACGAAGGGCGCCGCGGAGCCGGTCCCGAAATGACCGTCTCTGCGGCGCCCGACGAACCGGAAACGCTGCTATTCCAAGCAAACGCACGAAAAGTTTTGCCCCACCTTTGCCGTCGAAGCGGAAGATCCGATGTCCCTAAGGAACAACGGTGGTGGCCTGGGACGGGCCTCGGCCTTCCTAAAAAGGCATGACCTAAACACGCCCACCCCGGCCTCCTGAGTTGGTTTGATTACGGGAGCGGGATGACCACTTCATACTCGAACAACGCAGGGCAAATGGGTGTGTAGCTCCGGCTTCACAACCGGTGGCGGCTCACGGAACCGCAGCTACCAAAAAGCTGGTGAAAGAACTGGGCCGACCATTCGCGCGGGCACGCCGAAGGTCAACCGTATGACACGCAGAAATCGTACGAAAGCGTAACATTTCCGTCTCGCTTTCGCGTTTATTTTCTGCTCCGCCAGTCGGCGCCCCTTACTCGCGCAGGGACACGCCGAGCTGCTTCAGCTTTTCCTTCAGCTTGTTGTGCGCGGTGTTCACCTCGTCGGCGGTCAGTGTCCGCTCGGCGCTGCGGTAAGTCAGCGAATAGGCGAGCGATTTCCGGTCGGCCGGGATTTTGGCCCCGGTCGCATCGGTGAAGACGTCGAAAAGCTCCACGCCGGCGAGCAACGGCTCCCGCGCACCGGTCAGGGTGGAGGCGATCCGGTCGTGGGCGAGATCCAGCGGGGCCAGCAGCGCGATATCGCGGGTCGTCGCAGGATACCGTGGGATTTCGCGGTACTTCTTCGCGACGGACTTCGCTTCGGCCTTGGCCAGCGCGGCGAGATCGATCTCGGCGAAGACCACCGGCCCGGCGGCGTCGAGCGCGCGGGCTTCCGCCGGCCAGAGCTGCCCGGCGAAACCGACGGCCTGGCCGTTGACCTTGACCGTCAAGGCGAGAGCCACGGCTTCGTTTTCCGCTTTCTCCAAAGTGACACCACTGCCGAGCGCCGAGGTAAGAATGCCGGTCAGGTCGTAGAGATCGTAGGCGTGGCCTTCCGCTGCGCGCCAGGTGTGGGCGCTGGTGGGTCCCGCGAGCACGAGTGCGGCGTGGGGGAATTCCTCCGGGCGGCGGGTATTGAAGACCCGGCCCAACTCGAAGAGCCGCACTGTGGGCGCACCCGCGCGCAGGTTCTCGCGTAGCGCACTGAGCAGACCGTGGAGCAGGTTCGGGCGCAGGACGACTTGATCGTCGATCATGCGGTTTTTCACCCGCAGCAGGCTTTCCGGCGAAGTCAGCGTCGCGCCGAGGCCGAGCGGTTGCTCGGGCACCAGCGTGAGGCTGCGGGCCTCGTGCAGGCCGTGCGCGGCGAAGGCCCGGCGCAGTTCCATGGCCCGGTCGTAGGCGCGATCGGTGGCCGAGGCCGGCGCGAATTGAGCCTGCGTGCGCGAAGGAATCGCTTCCATGCCGATGACGCGGGCGATTTCTTCGATCAGATCGACCTCGCGGGTGAGATCGGAACGGAAGGAAGGAATGCGCCATTGACCCTCGTCGAATTCCAGGCCCAGCCGGGTGAGGATTGCGGTGATTTCTGCTTCCGGCACCTCGACACCGAGCAGGCTGGCGACGCGGGCGGGGCGCAGTTCGAGCCTATGTGTGAAGGCATCGCTCGGCGCGGCGCCCAATTCGAGAATCCCGATTCCCGTCTTGGAAGGATCGGCGCTGAAGGGCGGCGAGAATCCGGAGTGGATCGGGGTTTCCGCCTGGCCGCCGGCGATTTCCAGGATCAGTTCGGTCGCACGCTGGGAGGCGAAAGGGATGACGTCGAAATCGATACCGCGTTCGAAGCGATAGCTCGAATCCGAAACCAGGCCAAGCCGGCGCGAAGTCCGGCGAATACTCTGCGGTTGGAAATCCGCAGCTTCGAGCCAGACGTCGACCGTTGTTTCGCTCACGCCGGAATCTTCGCCGCCCATTACGCCACCGATGGCGACGGCGCGGCTCGCATCGGCGATGACGATGTCGTCGGTTTGGAGCGCGTAGGTCTTCCCATCGAGGGCAAGGAACGTTTCGCCCTCCTGGGCGGAGCGGACTTTCAGGCTGCCGTTCAGTTTGGCGGCGTCGAAGGCGTGCAGCGGCTGGCCCAGCTCCATCATCACATAGTTCGTGATGTCCACGACGCTATTGATCGACCGCAGGCCGATGGCCTGGAGTTTGCGTTGCAGCCACTCCGGCGAGGGACCGACTTTCACGCCGGTGATCTTGCGCACGGAATACATCCAGCAATGTTTCGTGGAGATTTCCACGTCCTCGAGATCGGACAATGGCTCTTTCAAGCGAAGCTTCGGCGCTCGGAGTTCCTTCTTGGTCAGCGCGGCGACTTCACGGGCGAGGCCGTAATGGCTGAGCAAATCCGGGCGGTTTGGTGTGACCTCGAGATCGAGCACCGTGTCGCCGGCGAAAAGATCCGCGATGGGCGTACCCACGGCGGTGTCGGGCGGAAGAATGAGGAGGCCGTCTTCGGCTCCCCGGAAACCGGCTTCGGCGGGCAGATTGAGTTCATCCGCGCTGCACAGCATGCCCTGCGATTCCACGCCGCGGAGTTTGCCGACCTTGATCGTGAAGTCCGGCCCGAGCTGCGCGCCTGGAAGCGCGAGCGGGACCTTGTCCCCTTGGCGGAAATTCTTCGCGCCGCAGACAATCTGGCGGGCGGTGCCTGAGCCGTCGTCCACCTGGCAAACGCTCAGGCGATCGGCATTCGGGTGTTGGGTGAATTCCTGGATCTGAGCCACCACCACTTTCGGGATCGCGCAGCCGGTCGTGGCCACGCCTTCGACTTCGACCCCAGCCATCGTGAGCAGGGAAACGAGTTCATCGGTGGTCGCCGGCAGATCGACGTATTCGCGGAGCCAGTTGAGAGAAACTTTCATGGTGGTCGGTGAAAAAGGGCCCGCAGTAACCACCCATTCCGCCCTCCCGGCAAGCCTTTGCGTACGCCATCAAATCGGTCGCCGCCGGCCGGGCGCCGGAGTCCGTTGGTCTGCGGTGACGAGGCCCTGAAAGAGGGCTACTCCTTGCTCCAGTCGACCACGCCGGTATCCAGGTCGTAGACGGCGGACACGATACGGACTTGGGAGCCGAGATCGCCGAGCTTGGCCTCGGAACGGATCTTCCCGGCCACTTCCTTGGCGTTTTCCAGCACGGTATTGGCCAGCGCATCGCCGGGGTGGCCTTTGACCGCTTCCACGGCCGGGTGAATGTCGTGCACGATGGAATTGATGTGCCCAGGCGCTGTGTCGCTGGCAATGGCTGCCGCGACCGCCCCGCAACGTTCGTGGCCGAGGACGACGATCAGCCGCGCGCCCAGATGCGCGACCGCGTATTCGATGCTCCCCAACGCATGGTCGTCGACGAGGTTCCCCGCGCTTCGCACGACAAAGAGATCGCCAAGATTCTGGTCGAAAAGCAGTTCCGGAGCCGTCCGTGAATCCGCGCAGCCCACGACGATGGCAAAAGGATGCTGGGCTTGGGCGACTTCGGCGCGGCGCACGGCCACCGGCTTTCCTTCCGTCACTTTGGCGGCCACGTAGCGTTGGTTTCCTTCCTGGAGCCGGGCGAGGGATTCAGCGGAGCCCAGCGATGCGGCGTGTTCATCAGCCGGTACGGCCGACGTGAGAGCGAACAGGGTGATAGCAACCAGAGCCGTCGGATAGCGAAGTGGGTTCATACAGCGGTACCCTCGTGCATGCACGAGAGATGCCGAAACGAACAGCCTATTCCGAAGGACCGGTTGTTAAAACTGCGCGAGGAAGCGCTGGTCGTTGTCGGTGAAGTAGCGGATGTCGGGCGTGCCGCTCAGGATCATCGCGAGGCGGTCGAGGCCGAAACCGAAGGCGAAGCCGGTGTATTTTTCCGGGTCGAACGCACGATCGCCACGCTTGGTGTTGATCTGCTCGAACACCGCGGGGTCGACCATGCCGCAACCGGCGATTTCCAGCCACTTGCCCCCGAGCGCGGCGGCCTTGATGTCGACCTCGTAGCTCGGTTCGGTGAAAGGGAAGAAGTGCGGGCGGAAACGGAACTGGGCGTCCGGGCCGAAGAGTTCGCGGAAGAAGAATTCCAGCGTACCCTTCAGGTCGGCGACACTCACGCCTTCGGCCACGTAGAGACCTTCCATCTGGGTGAACTGCGCGAGGTGCGTCGCATCGATTTCGTCGCGGCGATACGCGGCCCCGGGGGCGATGATGCGGATCGGCGGCGCATTCTTTTCCATGGTGCGGACCTGCACCGTGGAGGTGTGCGTGCGCAGCAGGCGGCCGTCGGTGAAATAAAACGTGTCCTGCTCGTTGCGCGCCGGATGATCGGGCGGCGTATTCAGCGCGTCGAAGCAGTGCCACTCGGTTTCGATGTCCGGGCCATCGGCGAGGGCGAAACCCATGCGGCGGAAAATGGCGACCGCGCGATCGAGGAGCTGGGTGATGGGGTGGAGCGTACCGATCGGGCTGGCGGTGCCGGGGAGGGTCACATCGACTCCGGCGAAAGCGGCCTGGTCGGCGTGGGCCTGGAGCACGGCTTTGCGTTCATCGAGCGCGGCGGTCACCGCGGTGCGCACATCGTTGAGCAGCTTGCCGAGGCGCGGTTTTTCGTCCTTCGGCACGTCCTTCATGCCCTTGCTCAGCGCGGTCAGCGCGCCGCTCTGGCCGAGAAAACGAACGCGCAGTTGTTCGAGCGCGGTTTCATCGGCCGCCGCAGTGATGTCGGCGAGGGCTTCGGAGCGGAGTTGATCGAGTTGGGATTCCATGGTCGGCACCCGCGCTGGTGAACGCGGGGTGGGGAGAATGCCGCGTGCCGCCCGCGCTGCAAGTCCGGGTTCGAATCTGCGCGCGATGTTTACGCGGTGGCGGGACTTCGGGTGGAGCACGCGACTCGTCCCGCGCCTGCGGGATTCGCGGCGAGTCGCCGCGAATGCGGTGTGAAAGTGAACGGCGATGGGCGGTTTCCCTCTCGGCTCATAGAGCCGACGCTACACGGCGCTGCTTTTTGAGCGTTTCTTTACGGAATCCCGGTGTGCGTCTCCTGTTCGGCGGGTCGCCGAACAGCGCACCCGAGTCGGGTGCTCCACCCAGATGTTCTCCGGCCGATCACCCTCGAGAATAGCTGCCTAAATCGGCCGGGCGGCTCTGGGAAGAGCTGCCTACATTCCGCCGCTAGCCCAGGGTCGGGTTCGTTACGTTTGCGGCGGCTGCGGCATTGAGCACGTCCATGAGGCGCTCGTGCCGGGTATCTGGGCTGGGTCGGATGACGACCGGGTCTTCGGTCCCAAAGGTCGCCCGGGTTTCAATCAACCAGGTGCGCAAATCGGTGAGGGTGTGATCGCTGGGCCGGCCGAATACCCGGTCGTTCATGGAGACCACGCCTTCGGGCGAGATTAAAATCACGATGGGGGTGGAGGTGGGTGGCCCCGAATTCACTCCGCCGGGGTAGGGAATCTGGGCCGAGAGATAACTTTCCACCTTCATGGCCCCGACACAGGCCATGAAGAACAGCATGAGGACGAAGACGACATCGACCATCGGGGCGATCTGGAATCCGATGTCGCCATCTTCATTTTGAAGCGTGGCAGCCATAGTTCTGGAGGGAGTTGGAACTGCGGGGAGCAGGCGTTTTTGCCTGCGGGAGCCTAGCTGAACGACAAGTTCTTCACATGCGCAAACGACGCGGCATTCAGCACGTCGATGATGCGCTCCTGCTTGGCGTCGGGACTCGGCCGGATGATGACCGGATCCTTGTCGCCAAACGTGTCGATCGCGTTCTTGAGCCAATCACGCAGCGTTTGCAGCGTGCGATCGGTCGGCTGGCCGTACGTCTGATTGTTCATCGAGACGAGGCCGTCCGAGGAGATATCGATAATGATCGGCGTGACCTTGCTATCGCCTGTGCCCTGGCCGGCCGGGAGTTTGATGTTGAGCTCGAGTTCCACGGTCTGCGCACCGGCGCAGGCCATGAAGAACAGCATGAGCACAAACACGACATCGACCATCGGGGCGATTTGAAAGCCGGCGTCGCCGTCTTCTGAACCTACTGATCCACCCATATTCGGTGATTAGTTAGAGTTAGTCTTCTTTGTTAACGACGGAGAACGTCACATTGAGCGCTCCCGCGCCGCCCGCGGACCGGAGGACCTGGCGGAGGTATTCGTAACGCACGGACTTGTCCGCACGGATGATGATCTGGGCGTTGGGGGTGGTGCTGACCACCTTGGCGAGGACGGGCTGAATCTCGCCGGGGGAGACGAAATCCTTCCCATCGATCTCGATGGAACCCACGTTGTTCAGCGGGTTCCAAAGGATGTTCACGATAATCTTACCCTGGGTCTGGTCGCCGACCTCTTTACCTTCCTTGGCGACCGGCAGCTTGACCTTGTCGTTGACCTGAAGGACCTGCGTGGAGCTGATGGACATGAAGAACACCAGCAACACGAGGAGAATGTCGATCATCGGCGCGATCTGAAATTCCGGATCTTCCTCCGGCATTTCACGCGTCGCCGCCTTGGCAGCCTGGCCTTTGCTTTTATGGTGCATGGCGCGAGGGCTTCAGGCGCAGATTAGGCCGCCCAGTCGAGGGTCGCCCCGCAGTGCGGGCAGGGATTCACGCCCGGGGTCACGCCGCCACCGCAGACGGGGCAGTTCGTGGTGAGGGCCATGGAGACCTTGCGGGCGCCGCCCGAAGGAGCCGCACCAGCGCTGAAGTTTTCGCCGATCTGCACGCCCGAGAGTTCTTCGTACGGGATGTCGAGCATCATGTTGTTCACCGTGTCGTCGGCGAGCACGAGGCACTTCTGCGACATATTCCGGAAGACGTAGTAGGAGATGAACGCCGGGATGGCGATGAAGAGGCCCGACGCCGTCGCCATGAGCACTTCACCGATTCGGGCTGCGAGCGCCTGCGGGTTGCTGATGCCGGTGGCACCGAGAACCGCAAACGCACCCATCATCCCGATCACCGTTCCGAGCAGACCGATCATCGGCGAAACGACCCCGATCACGGAGAGGTAGCTATTCCGCGTACGGAGGATGGTCGCTTCGCGCAGACCCATTTCCGCGATCGCGTCTTCGGTCGCTTCCTTGCCGCGGCCGATGCGGGTGAGCGCACCCTTGAGCACGTTGGCGAGGTAGTTGTTGTTCTGGCGGCAGGTTTCCCAGGCTTCCTGGTAGTTACCGGAAGCGATCGACTGCTGGAGCGACTGCACGAGCGGCGGCGGGCAGAGCTTGCTCGGCTTCAGCGTCATGATGTTCTGGACGATCAGCGTCACCATCGTGATCGAGGTGCCCAAAATCGCGAGCCAGATCGCGATGATCAGCGGACCACCGCTGATGATCTGCTGGATGATCGTGTGGCCGTGCTCGCCACCACCCGCGGCGGCGGCCTCTCCACCTTCAGCGGCTTCCTGGGCAAAGGCGGCTACGCTGACGGCAGTCTGCATCAGGGCGAAAAGCGCGAGGCTCGAGAAACGGCGGTAACGGAGATAACTGGGCATGATTTGTTGAGGTGGGTAAGAGGTTTCGGAGGGGAGGAGAGGGGAGTTAAGGAGGGTTGTTCTGTGGGGGGAGACGTTTGGTTCGGGAAATTCCTTAGGGCACGGTCACTTGTTCAGACGCGGGCTTGTCTTTGTTCTGGGCCCGCAGAGCGTCCGCCCGCTTCTGGGCTTCGGCCCGCGCTGCCGGGTCCTGGAAGAAAAGGGTAACGGTCCGGAGATAATTCTCCAACGCGTCCTGTAGTTTGCCGTCCGCTTCGTAGACCTGACCCAGCGCAAAAAAGGCTTGGCTGTAGGCGAAATTGTCGCGGCTGACGTTTTTTTCCTTCAGGGCTTCCTCGGTGATCGGCACCAGCACGTCTCTGGCTGCGGTGTAATCTTTCTTCGCCACGGCGATGCGGGCGAGACCCACTTTCGACTGCAAACCACCCGCGCCGGGGTAAAGCGCTTCAATTTCTTTGTAGGCGGTTTCGGCCTTTTCCAGATCGCCGTTGGTGATCAGCAAATTGGCCGTCGTGCTGGTCGCGAGTTTGGCCCAATCCGCGGGCAGCCCTTTGTATTTCTCGCTGATAGAAAGAGAAAGCTGGAGGGCCTTGACGTTGTCGCCGGCCAGCATAGCCTGCTGCGCCTGAGCGACTTCAGCCGGAGCTGGCATCGTCACCGTCTCGACATTTTGCAGCGGATAACCCACTTTGCCCGCCTGGGTCTGGAATTGAATATTGCGTCCGTCCGCACTCAAAACCGTACCGGAAAGGGGGGTTGGATTCCCCTTCAGTTTCAGGGAATGTTGAGCGGACGCGTCGACCGCCAGCGCGAAGAACGCGACGGCGATGGCAAAAATCATTTGCCGGAATTCTGCGGGGGCACGTAGGATCATGCTCTTTTCGTGGAAAGGGGCGGCACCCTAGACGCGTGCCCCGCGCGAAATCAACTCCGAACCACAACTTTTCCTTACCCCGCTCCTGCCATGGTCAATCTGATGCGCAAATACCGTCAGGGTATGCTGACGGTCATCACAGTCATCATCATCATCTCTTTCGCTTGGCTCTACAACGACTACCGGCTGGGTGGTCGCGGAGATGGCGGCAAGGTCGGAACGATCTACGGCCGCGAGCTGTATCTGACCGATTACCAACACGGGCTGCGCCGGTTCCAGATGTGCCAGGAGCTCGGGCTCTTTGAACTTCTCGGCGGCCTGGCCGGTAGTGCCCAGACCAAGGAAAAAGCGGAGGAGAACTTCGTCTTCGGCGCCTATGTGCTCCGGCACGAAGCGGACGCCCTTGGCGTGCGCCCCACCGACGGTGAGGTCATCGAGAGCATCAAAGCGATGCCGCCCTTCCAGACGAATGGCGCCTACGATTCGAGCAAATGGGCGATCTACACCCAGCGCCTCGCTTCCTTCGGCTTCACCCAGGACCAGATCGAGGAAGCCGTGCGCGACAACCTGAAGCTGCAAAAGCTCAAGGATCTCGTCGGCACCACCATTTCCGCCCCGGCGTCCGAACTGCGCGCCGCCTTTGAAGAGGAAAATCAGAAGGTGGAAGTCTCCTACGTCACGATCAAGGAAGGCGACCTCGCCAAGGAAATCCAGATCAGCGACGAAGACCTCAAGAAAGCCTTCGATGAGCGCAAGTCGGGCTTCAAGACCGATCAGCTCCGCGTCGTGAAGTACGTCTCGCTGGTCCTCAACGATGAGGAAAAGAAACTCCAGGGCAAGGACCGCGCGGCTGCCCTGCAAAAGCTCGTCGACAAAGCGAGCGACTTCTCCGTGGCCATGACCGTGAAGGACGCGAAGCTCGAGGAAGTCGCAGAAAAAGCGGGCCTGAAAGTGGGAACCACTCCGCCCTTTTCCCGCGGCACCCCGCCGGCGGAACTCGGCCGCTCCTCGGCGGCCACCGCGGCTGCTTTCGACAAGATCAGCGAAGAACAGCGCAATAGCGACCCGGTCGCCAGCGAGCGCCGCGATGGCTATTACATCATGCAGCTCGTGTCGATCACGCCGCCGCGCGATCAGACTTTCGACGAAGTGAAAGCCAAGCTCACCGAAACGCTCAAGCGCGAGCGTGTCAGCGAAAAGCTGGCGGCCAAGGCGAGCGAAGTGCGCGCCAAGCTGGAAGCCGAAATCAAGGCCGGCAAATCGTTCGCCGACGCGGCCCAGGCGGTAAACCTCCCGGCGGAAAAGATTCCCGCGTTCTCCGCGGCTGAACCGCCCAAGCAGGACAATCCAGCCGCCCGCGCGATCGCCCAAGCGACCGGCGATCTCACCGAAGGCTCGCTGAGCGAAGTGCTCCCGGTTCCTGCTGGCCGCATCGTCTTCCATGTCGACAAGCGCCTGCCGATCGATGAGGCCGCCTTCGAGAAGGAGAAGTCGCAGATCGCCGAAAACTTCAGCCGCGGCCGCGCCGAGAGCGCGTTCCGCCTGTGGTTCGACGAGCGCGTGAAAGCTTCGAATCTGCAGTCGAAAATCGGGCAGCCGGCCGCTCCGGGCGCCTAAAGAGCCCGAGCTGCATGTCCCTACCCGCCGAGGTCGAGGAATTGTTCGACGACGCCAATGGCGACCTCGCCCTCGGCGAACTCGAGAGCGCGGCAGAAAAATACCGCCGCTGCATCGAGCTCGCCCCGGATTTTTTCGACGGCTGGCACGCGCTGGAAATGGCGCTCATGAAGTTGGGCCGCATCCCTGAAGCCATCGAGGTCGGCCTCAAGACCGTCGACCTCCGGCCCAACGACCAGCTCGCCTGGTCCAGCCTCAGCCTTTGTTATGTCCGCGCTGGCCAGATTCCGGAAGCTGAAGCCGCCGGCGCCAAAGCCCGCATCCTCAGCTGGGGCGGCAAGGTGAAGAAGGACTGAGCGATCGTCGCTGCTCCGTGGCTCACGCAGCCTCTGCGTGAGATGAAAGGGATCACCCTGCGCCTATGGCGCAGGCACTATCGTTTCACGCGGCTCGCCCACCCTCCGACCTCCCTTTTCCCCACCTCCACCCTCGGGGGCTGCGTGAACCACGAACTGCGGCCCCGCGTTTTTTACAGCAATCCTGCCGCTGGCTCGGGTGTCTGCTGGGCTTTGAATTCCGCCACGGCGGCTTTGATCTGAGCCTTGGTGAATTGTTTGCGCACCGCGGCGATCGCCGCTCCCGCGAGCGTGTCGCAGCGCTCGTTGTCTGCATGGCCGGCATGGCCCTTCAGCCATTTCCAGGTGATGCGATGCGGCTGCACCGCTTCATCCAGCGCCCGCCAAAGATCGACGTTTTTCACCGGCTGCTTGCTCGCCGTCTGCCAGCCCCGCCGCTTCCACATGGCAATCCATTCGGTGATGCCTTTGCGGAGGTATTGCGAGTCGGTGAAAAGCTCCACGGCGCACGGCGATTTCAAGGCACGCAGTCCTTCGATGGCCGCCTGCAATTCCATGCGATTGTTCGTCGTGGCCACGGCGTGCCCGGAGATTTCTTTTGAGTGCGCTCCATGACGGAGCACGGCCGCCCAGCCACCTGGGCCGGGATTGCCTTCGCACCCGCCATCGGTGTGAATCGTTACTTCCTTCATTCCTGATTCGAGAGCGGAATGCTTAACAATTGATCCGCTCCTTTTCCACCACGTGCGGCAGCTTGCGCACGTGCGTGAGGATCGCGCCGATGTATTCGCCGAGGATGCCGACAAAGAGCAATTGCACGGAGGAAAAGAGGAAAAGCCCGATGACCACCGGCGCCATCCCCGCGGAAAAGCGGTCCCAGAATATTAATTTATACGCGAGATAACCGAGACCGGTCAGCAGGCTCAAAAATGCGAGGAAAAATCCCATCATGGTCGCCAGACGCAGCGGCACCTTGGTGTGCTTGGTGATGCCGAGCATCGCCATGTCGTAGAGGGTGTAAAAATTGTTTTTCGTGATCCCGCGTGGCCGGCGTGGCTGCGTGAAAGGGATCTTCACCGGCTCGAACCCGATCTCGGAAATCAGCCCCCGGAAATAGGGATAGGGATCGTCGATCTTGCGCAAGGTTTCGATCACCACCCGGTCGTACAATCCGAACCCCGTGCTGTTCTCATTCAGGGCGATATCGGAAAGCTTCGCCACCAGGCGATAGTAGGCCGTGCGCAAGGTGTAGAGGACCGGCGATTCGTTGCTCTGCGTTTTTACGGCGATGACCATTTTGGCCCCTTTCTCCCAAGCATCGATGAGGCTTGGAATCATGTCCGGCGGGTCCTGGAAGTCGCTGGCCATGTAGACGACGGCATCCCCGGTTCCTTGCAGCAGCCCGTGGTAGGGCGAGCGAATGTGACCGAAGTTTCGCGCGTTCACGATGACCTTGACCCGGGGATCCTGGGCAGCGAGCCGGCGCAGGATGGGCAGGGTGCCGTCGGTCGAGCAATTGTCGATATAGAGGTGGTCGTACTCGTACTGCGGATAGGCTGCCATCACCTTGGCCAGCGCTTCGTGGAGCGGCTCGACGTTTTCCTCTTCGTTGTAGCAGGGGGTGACGAGGGTCAGCTTTCTTTTCATGGCAGCAGGCGCAGAAAATCGCCGACGTGTTGGGTAAGTTCAGCCTCCGATTCGATCGCGGTCCGTCCCATCCGGCCCGGCCCACGGGTGAGGATGCAGTTGATCCGCCCTCCGAGGTTCTTCTTATCGAGTTTCATGGCTGCGAGGATGGCCTTCAGCTCGGCCTTTTGCAGCGTTTCTTCGTAGGGCGTGAAAAATGGGCGCAACCACGAGCGCAGCTCTTCGAAATGCGCTTCATCCACCCAGCCCAGCCGTGCGGAAACGAACGTGGCGGTGAGCATCCCGAGTGTCACGGCAATGCCGTGAGGAATCCCATAGTGAGTGGCCGATTCGTAGGCATGGCCGAAGGTGTGGCCGTAGTTGAGCAGATTGCGCCGGCCGCGGTCGAACTCGTCTTCCTCGATGAAGGGCTGTTTGATCCGCAGGCTGCTCCAGAGAATCTCACTGAGCGAAAATTCCGGCGTGCCAAAACGCCCGAGGGCGTCGCGGAGCCACGCGAGTTTTTCCGGGCCGTCGAGCAGGTGCAGCTTGATCGCTTCGCCCAGCCCGGAGCGAATTTCATCCGGGGGCAGGGTGTCCAGCACCCGGGTCACCAGGGTGATCGCGTGCGGCGGATAAAACGTCCCGAGCTGATTTTTAAAGTGGCCCAAGTTGATCGAGCTTTTGCTTCCGATGCAGCTGTCGCATTGGGCCAGCAGCGTGGTGGGAATGAAATGCCAGCGAATACCGCGGAGCAGGGTGGAGGCGATGAAGCAGGCGATATCCTGCGACACTCCGCCGCCCACGACGAGCAGCGTGCAGTCGCGCCGGAAGCCCCGCTCCAGCAGCCAGGTAAAGACGCTGCCGAGCCGCTCGAACGACTTGGCTTCCTCGGTCGCGGTGATGCCCAGGATATTTTCCGGCGGCAGACTCGCGAATGCTTCCAGGTGCGGAGGCTGCAGGGCGAAATCATCGACGAGCGCGAACACCTTTCCCCCGGCGACTACTGGTTCAACCGCGGAGCGCAGATCAGGCGCTTCGGTCACGCTGTAGTCGTGACTGCGCGAGCGAATGGTCATCATAGACAGGTGAATCCTCCGTCGGCCACGATGCTTTGCCCGGTGAGATAGCTATTTTGCTCCGAGCAAAGCCACACGGCGACACGGGCCATCTCTTCCGGTGTGCCCAGCCGCCCGAGCGGGATCGTGGCCGCGATGGCGGCGAGTTGCTCGGACGAGTTGTTTTGCCGCGTGAGATCCGTGTCGATGTAGCCGGGGCAGAGGGTATTGGCCAGAATACCACGAGGCCCGAGTTCGACCGCCAGGGTGCGGACGAACGCATTCACGGCCGCTTTGGTCGCCGAGTAGGCAGAGCGATTTGCCCGCGTCACGATCCCCAGGATCGAACTCAACGCGAGAATCCGGCCGCCATCCAGGCGCGGCAGCACCGCCTGCAGCAATTGACGGAAGGCGCGCAGATTGGTCTGAAAAGTAGCGTCCCAGATCTCGTCCGTGATTTCCGCCAGTGGCTTCGGCCAATTGACGCCGGCGCTGTGGACGAGGGCATCCAGCTTTGGCTCTTCGAGCGCTGCGGCCCATTCCCGGATGGAGTCCGGGCGGGCGAGATCGAGTTCCGTGCGGGCGGGCGTGAGGACGCGCCAGCCCTGAGCGGTAAATTCGGCGGCGATGGCCCGCCCGATTCCGCGGGACGCTCCGGTGACCAGCGCGACCGGCATGGCCTATTGTTTGGAAGTCAGCGCGACGATCTGCTTGCGATAACGTTCCTCCATCATGACGAGGCGGGTGTCGTCTTCGCGGCTGATCTGCGTGTAGTAGTTGCGCTTGTTCTTGAGCCACATGAGCTCGAACTCAACCGCGCGCAGGAACGCGGCTTCCGAGTTTTCCAGCGCGCCGGGGCAGGCGAAAACGACTTTGCGCGTCTCGTAGCGGTCGAGGTGACCGGCGGGGAAGCTACGGAAGAAAGGCAGGGAATGGAACGAAACGCCGCCGCCCACTACGACGATCTTGCCGGCTGCCTTCGCTTTGGCCGCGGCGTCGAGCGCGATTTGTTTGATCCGGTCGCTGTTGACGTCCTCACGCGACAGCCCCATCGACCCGGTGAGGTCGACGCGGCCGATCACGATACCGTCGAGTTGGCCCGCTTCGGGCAGCGCCAGCATGGCGTCGAAATTCTCGCAGGCGGTGAACGTTTCGAGATTGATGAGAAAGTGCATCTCCTTTCGGAGGTCTTCCGGGAAGGCGATCTTCACCGCGCCGAGATATTTTTTAAGCGCGTACGCGGTTTCGACCATCGGTGCGACGAGATGCGCGGTGCCCAGGTTGGCCGCTTCGAACATATCGCGAATGGCTTCGCTCCCGCCGATCTTCAGGGTCATGTGCAGACCGGCCTTCATGCTCACCTCCTTGAGCCGCATGGCCTCCTCCTGGCGGGTGCCTTCGGCTTCGAACTCGGCCTTCACACCGACCACATTGTGCTTCTCCTTGAGGTGCAGGAGAAGGTCGACCATTTGTTTTTCGAGAAGATTCATGGAGAGGGATGTATTTAGGTAAGGGGTGGAATGAACAGGTTTCGGGCCAACTCCGCGCGATCCAGGAAAGGAGCCAAATCTTCGAGCGGTGCCGAGACCATTTTTCCGTCCGGCAGTCGCCGGGAGGACTGTTTCGGGGCGAAAGGCTGGGAGGAATCCAGAACGACTTCGCAGATGGCCGGCCCCGGTTCGGCCAGGGTCGTGGCGATGGCGGCGGGCAGGTCCGCCAGATCGGCGGCCCGGGAGTAGGGGTAGCCGTAGGCTGCCGCGAGCCGTTCCATCACGGGAAACTCCACTCCGCTGCCCGGGTCGCACCCATGCAGCAGGCCAAAGAAGTTCTGCTGGGTCTGGCGGATGGAATGGTAGCCGTCGTTGTTGAGCAGGAAGATCTTCACCGGCAGCCGATGGGTCAAAATGGTCTGCAGTTCCTGCAGGTTCATTTGGATACTGCCGTCGCCAGCCAGGCAGATGACCCGCTTTCCGCTCGCCACCGCCGCGCCGATGGCGGCGGGCAAATCGTACCCCATCGAAGCGGACCCGGAATTCGTGTAAAGCCGCTGCTCGCGCTGGAGCCGGGCGGCTTGAAAAGTTGCGACACAGGCGGTGCCATCCGCGCACACGACGATCTCGTCCGGAGCGAGCTGCGCGTAGAGTTCGTCGACCAGGACGTAGGGATTGACCGGCGAAGTTTTCTCGCGATAGCCCGGGAGCACGATGGGGTAGCGGCGCCGCCAGTCGCGGCACTGCTCCAGCCACTGCGGCCGCGCCTCCGAAGCCGCCAAGGCCGGTCCGGCAGCGAGCGCCGCCAGCACTTCCCGGACGTCGGCATGCACCGCGAGGTCCGGACGCACCGTTGGTTTGTTCAGCTCCGCTGCATCGATATCGACCCAGATTTTATAAGCCGCCCGGGCAAACGTCGGCCAGCTGTAGCCGACCTGCCGGATGTTCAGCCGCGAGCCGAGGATCAGCAGCACATCGGAGTTCTGCACGGCAAAATTGCCCGGCCGATCGCCGATGGTTCCTGGCCGCCCGGCGTAGCACGGGTGCTCATCCCAAATGACGTCATGCGCGTTCCACGCGGTCACCACCGGGATTTCCCAGTGCGCCAGCAGGTCGAGCAATTCGGCTCGGGCGCCGCCCGCCCGGATTCCCCCTCCGACCAAAATGACGGGGCGCTGCGCACCCTCGATCTTTTCGCGGATTTGATCGAGCAAAGGCGGCAAGGTTTCCCCCGTCTGCCAGGCCGGCGCGGGCGGGGTGAAAGAAGCGAGGGTTTCCGGGTCGATCGGTGCGGCCTGGACGTCGATCGGCACATCGATCCACACCGGCCCGGGACGGCCAGTGGTGGCCAGATGCCAGGCCTCTTCCAGCTGCCGGCGGATATCCGCGGGTTCCCGGACCAGCTGCGCGTATTTCGTGATCGGCCGGACCATGGAAACGATATCGCCTTCCTGGTCGCCGAGCTGCCGCAGGGCCGGCAGATCGTAAAAAGCGGCGCAAGTCTCGCGCTTCACCTGGCCTGAGATGATCACCATCGGGACCGAGTCGGTCCATGCGCCATAGACTCCGTTGAAGGTATTGATCCCGCCGGGGCCGGTCGTGACATTCACCGCCGCCACCCGGCCGCTCAGCCGGGCATAACTTTCCGCGGCCATGGCGCAGGCCTGTTCGTGGTGGCAGCACACGGATTGAAGTCGCTTCTCGCGCGCAAAAGCATCGTTGAGATGCATCGCCCCACCGCCGGTCACGAGGAAAACGTGCTGAACCCCGCGCTCGGCGAGGAAGCTGGCGATGTAGTCGGCGACACGGATCATGGTTGAGGTTTGCGGCGGAGGAGGGTCAGAGAGGGCGGACTAGGAACATAGGTATAATGTTCGTTGATCGCGGCGAGAAAATCCGGCGCGAGATAGGTGGCATCGCCCCGGAGAAAAATGAGCATGTCAAAACGCTGGGCAAACCAATCCGCGCGGTATTTCGCCTCGTCCGCGGCAGGAAAAGCCACGCCGGGATGCCACCAGCTGGGTTGCCCGACGGGCGGGGGCCGGTGGAAAGCGGCGTAGCCCCACTGCATTCGGGGACCAAACCAGACCCGCGCTTGTTCTGGGGCGTGATCCATGACTTTGGCGACGTCGCTCGCCACGATCACCAGGCGGGGCCCACTTTCCAGGCCTTTGAAAAAGGCGGTCGGCGGGTCGATCGGCGCGGTGCGATACTCGAAAAACACGCCTGGTCCGATCGCCCTCACCCGATGCCGGGTCACCGCCACCCCGAGTCCCGTTCCCGCGAAAATGAGGGTGAGCGCGCCGAGGTAAGCGATCACCTTCGGGCGGTTCTGCGCGAAGACGACGGCGCCAAACAAGACCATGGTCAGGTCCACCAATTTGCTCTCCCCGTTGGTCACGAACCCGTAGTAGCCGGCCAGACCTGCCACGACGGCGAGAGCCCGCATGCGGCTGTGATCTCCTGGAACTGGCCGGAGGGCTGCGACGAAAGCGGCAAACAATGCCCCGGCGGCAGCCATCGATAGCCACCGCTCGGTCCAGCTCATGTCCTGCAAAAACTGGCGCAAGGTGAAGCCGCGGCTGGCGATGCCGAGGTAGTTCGCCAGCATGTCCGGTACGTGCAGGCCGTGGAGCGCGAGCCAGCCGATAAAAACCGCGGCGGCGGCGGCGGACCAGATCAGCGTGCGCCAGCGATGCTCGCGGGAGGTGAGCAGCACCAGGGTGGTGCCTACGATTAGCAGCCCCGCCACATTGGGTTTCAAACCCGCGAGGAAACAAAGCGCCACCGCGTAGGAAACCTGGGCGAACCGATCCTGCGGGAAACGCAACCAGACCGCTGCGGCCAAAAAGAAAAGCAGCCCGCCCATGGTCGTCACCGGATTGTACCACCAATAAGCCGCCAGCACGGTTGTGGTGGCCTGCGCGGAAAAAGCGAGGAGCCAGGCGCGACGGCGTTCGCCCAGCAACCGCGCCAGCAGCAGGCAGGACCACGCGAAGGTGAACATCGCAAAAATCGCATCGATCCACACCAGCGCCCGCCACTGGGTTCCAAAGAGCTGGAAGGAATAGCCCGCTCCGAGGACGAAGCCGATGGGCGCCGGGCAGGGGAAATCCCGGTAGGGATGCTGGCCATTGGCCAGGCGCCAGGCGAGATCGATGAGCGCGCTGTGATCAAACCCTCCAAACTGCTGCATCCCGCACGTTGCGATCAGGCTGCCGACGACCAAGGCACCGACTATGATCACACCGGGCCACCGGCCCCGCTGGCTGAGCCACGCAGGATCACCCGTTGGTGTTGCATTGAGCACCAGACCGAAAGCCGTCCCCAGGACCGCCCAGGCGGCGATGACAAAAACGTGACGTTCCTCCCCGGGTGGCAGGAAAAAAGCGAGCCCGAACAATACCACTGCGGCTCCACTCAAAAGCCAGCCACCTCGGCGCAGCCCGTTCATCCCTTCAGGTTGCTTTGGACCCAGGCGATCATCCGGTCGACGCCTTCGCTTTTCGTCACCTGCGGTTCCCAGCCCAGTAGCGTTTTGGCCTTGGCATTGTTGGCCACGAAAAAGCGCTGATCGTCGTGCCGCCACGGCAACCGCCGGTACTTGAGCGAAACGCCGAGCTTGGCTTCGAGCAGCGCAAACAGTTCGAGCAACGAGGAGCTGTTCGCGATTCCACCCCCGAGGTTGAAAGCCTGGCCGCGTGCTTTGCTGATCTGCTCGCTGGCCGCCAGATAACAGCGCACCGCATCCTCCACGTAGAGAAGGTCGCGCACCTGTTTGCCGTCGCCAGCGATGGTGAAGGGTTCGCGCTCCGGGTTCGCTTTGATCTCGAGAGCCTGCTGGCAAAACCAGCCGACCCAGCCCTGGTCGAAGGTGGCAAACTGCCGCCCGCCGTAAATCGTCGAGTGGCGGAAGACGACGGTGTTCAACCCGAAGCTGCGCGCGTAATCGAGTGCGTATTGATCCGCCGCGCCCTTGGAACAGCCATACGGCGTGTGAAAATCGAGCGGCACACTTTCATCGAGTCCCTGCGGAAAGTCCGGGGCCGAGTAGCGCAACTCGTCCTCGCGCAGTTTTACGGAACCCAGGTCGCCATAGGCTTTGTTGCTGGAGGAGTACACGATCGCCGCCGCGGGCGAATGCCTCCGGGCGCCCTCCAGTACATTGATCGTGCCGAGCACATTGATCTCGAAGTCGCGCCGCGGGTTTTCCATCGAGGTCGTCATCGCGACCTGCCCGGCGAGATGATAAATCACGTCCGGGCGCACCTTCCGGATCAGCGCATCGACCGTCGCGGGATCGCGTACGTCGCCCTGCACAAATTCGTGCGGACGCAGCGAACGCAGCCAGGCGCGATTTCGCTCGGCGCCGTTGCGGGAGAGATTGTCGAAGACGGTGACTTCTTCACCGCGTTCGAGCAGATGCGCGGCGAGGTTGCTGCCGAAAAAGCCGCAGCCGCCGGTGATGAGGTATTTCATGACTTCTGTTTTTCCGCCCGCCGCCGCAGGGCATAGAGCCGGCCCAGTACGGCGAGGTAGCTCATGGCGAAGGTCAGGAGCTTCCGTTTCGTTTTGCCCGCCTTGCGTTCTTCAAACGTGAAGGGCACTTCCTGGATGCGGTAATGGGTGTGGGTGAAGGAGAGCAGCACGAGGATTTCCTCGACGATGTCGAAGTTGTTGCAACTCAGCGTGAGGGCGCGCACATCGTCGCCGCGATAGAGGCGAAAGCTGTTCGAGACATCGAAGCAGCGCAGCCCGAGCACAATGCGGAAGACCACGTTCACGACCAGGCTCATGAAGATCAGGATCGCCGGGTTTTCCGTCTTCCCGCCCGGCATGTAGCGCGAGGCGATCACCAGATCGCTGGTTTCCCGATGCGCCCAGAGTTGGGGCAGGAAAGTGGGATTATGCGAACCGTCCGCATCCATGAGGATAACGGAGCGGCCCCGCGAATCTGCGATGCCCGTGCGCACGGCATGGCCGTAGTAATCGCCGCCGCGGCGCGGCAGATAGGTCACGCCATGTTCCGCGCAGACCTCCGGCGTGGCGTCCCGCGGTTGCGAGGCATCCACGACCAGGATCTCGTGGGAAGGTGTCAGGGCCGCCGCCACGGCTTTCAGGGCGGGCAATAGGAGACGCAGGTTTTCGGCCTCTTCATAGGCCGGCAAAACGATGCTTAGTTCCAGCGATTCAGCTTTCAATCCATTCCTCCGGTTGAGTCAGTTTGAGCGAGGGAAACGAAGCCTGGGCGAGTTCCCACACCGCAAAGGAGAGATTTTTGCGCGGCCGCCAGTTCAGCTCGCGTTGGGCGCGGGAAATGTCCGCCGCGAGATAGCGCGGTTCGAAGGGCGCATAATCCCGTTGGCCAAAACGCAGATCCACTTTCAGGTCGAGCTGAGCGACGACTTCCTCCAGCAATCCCCGCAAGGTAAGCGTTCGTCCGCTGCCGAGATTGTAGGCGGCGCCGTACATTCCTTCGCGATTATTCGCCTCGGCTGCGGCCAGGATGCCCGCCGCGATGTCTTCGCCCGCGCAGTGGTCGCGGACCTGGTCGCCGCGCGAAAGATCGAAGGGGCGTCCTTCCTCCGCCGCCCGGAGGAGCGAAGGGAAAAGCCGGGTGCGATCGTCGCCTGTGCCGGTAAAAGAAAACGGCCGCACGATCGTGATCGGCACCCCGAATTCCGCCGCCGCCGAGCGGATCAAAATATCCGCGGCCGCCTTGCTCGCACCGTAGGGATGCAGCGTATCGAGTGGGTCGGCCTCGCGCAGGGGGCGGCCCTGCTCGCGATAGGCGATGCCGGAGCTCACAAAAACGAAACGGCACCCGCTGAAGTTTGACACGCACTCGCAGAGATTGAGGCTGACATCCACGTTGAAGCGGATCAGGTCGAACCATTGCGGTTTCGGGAACTGCATCCCGCTGGCGGCGCAGTGGATCAGGCAGGTCGGTTTGAAGCGGTGGAGCAGATTCGCGATCGCCTCCTTGTCGAAAAGGTCCACGCGCTGGTAAATCACCGATGGATAGGTTTTCGGGAGGCGGGATTGTTCCCGCAGCAGAGCCATGACATTCGCGCCCCTTCGCGCGGAGAGTTGCTCGAGCAGATGATGGCCCAGCGTTCCGGATGCGCCGGTGAGCACGATTCGCTCATCGTTCATCGCGGGAGATGGGAAAGGGAAAAGGTCATGGGTGTGGGGCGCGCACTCGCGCTCGCCTATCAGCACGATTCCGTCCCGCTTGGCAAGCGAGTGACATTTTCAGGCGGCCAGCCACGCCTTGGTGCGGCGAAGGGCATCGTCGAGCCCGATGGCGACCTCGAGCCCGAGTTCCGCCCGGGCGCGCGTGATATCCGGAACGTAGCGCGCCGGAGCTGCTCCGGTGGGCGCCTGGGCGATTTCGATCGGTCCCTCAGGCTGGATCCGCCGGGCCAGGTCGGCGATGGAAATGGCCGCATCCGATCCCACATTATAGGCGCGTCCGGGTGCCCCGCGGAAAAGCATCGTCCACAGCCACACCGCGAGATCAGCCGCGTGCAGATACGAGCGGTAGGGAGTGCCGTCGCCCTGGATGCGGATGGGCCGGCCCGCGAGGGCGTCGCGGAGGAAATTGCCAATCGCGAAGTGCTGATCCAGCGGCAGGTGTGGACCCACAAAGGCAAAACACCGGGCGATTTTGGTTTCCAGTCCGGGCCGATTGGCCAGCGCGCAGAGAGTTTCTGTGGCCCGTTTGCCCTCGCTGTACGCCGATGAAGGCAAGGCAGGGTCTGGCCCGCCGAGGTAGCTCTCCGGTACGTGCGTCAGCTCGGCTGGCTGGCGGCCGTAGACCGCGCCTGAGCTGGTGAGGAGAAATTCCCGGGCCCCGGCTTTTTCGGCGAAATCCAGCACCCGGCTCGTGCCATCCACGATGATCTGAAAGTTCTCCCTCGGATCGATGGCGAAGGCCGCCGTCGTCGCGGCGTGGACGACGCTGCGGAAAGCGCCGGGCGGAAAAGCAAAGCTGCGCACGTCGCCGGGCACCGGGACCAGCTCGCTGCGCCCGGCGAGATGGGGCTTCTGGGCCGCCCAGGCGGCCGGATCGCGAGTGAGGAAAACCGCCTGGGTTTTCAGCGCCAGCCGCTCATTCGCAAAAGCCAGCGTCTCGAGCAGCCACGTGCCAAAAAAGCCGGTCGCTCCGGTGATGAAAATCCGCTCCCCGCGCAACGACTCCCAAAGATGGGCCGTGTGCTGGAGGCAATGTTCGAGATCTTCGGTGGGGAGTGGGGCCGTCATGGTTTGCTACCGGAGCCGGGCTTGCGTTCGAGGATCAAAAACGAGGGGGCTTTTTTCACTACCTGGTACTCGCGGGTCAGCATCGCCATCATTTCGCGGGCCGGATCGTAAGCCAGGTGGCGGACGGGAAGGCCGTGAATCGGGAAGACAAAAAGCTGCGTGATCATCGCCTCGAAAGCCCGAAGGTCAGTCGGTGGGGGACCTTTGAAAACGTCCATCGCCTGCGGAGGTACCAGCACATAGCGATTGGCGCGTACTTCCTGCAGTTTCCTCTCCACATCCTGCGGAGTGATCGTTGTTCGGACGCCATCCGGAAAATATTCCGGCACGTAGCGTCCGGTGGCTTTCAGAAAGCGGTCCACCCGTTCGATGGATTGCAGGGGCGTGGCCACTCGATCGTATTCGAGCAGGGCCAAAAAATCATTCGTCCACGGAAGGCGCTTCTCCCAGCGGGTCGCTCGCTGAACGGCCCCGGGGGGCAAATGCTCGCGGACCGCCGCCTCGTGAGCCTCGAATGCGTCGGCTTGCTCCACGAATTTTTGCGCCATGCGGTGCTGCGCGGAGACGATGGGAACCGCATACACAAAAATCGTCCCCGCCAGCGTACCGATGGAAATGAACGCATTGGCCACGGCGCCGAGATGGAGAGATCGCCGGGCCGAAACGAGGCAGACCGCGAAGCTGAAAAGAAACAGACCCAGCCCATTAATATAGACATGCCCGGGGTCGCACCGGCCCAGCGCGGGCGGAAGCCCCAGCCCAAAACAAACGGTGAGCGCCGCCGCGGTCGGCCGCAACGCCGGTTCGCTCCGGAAAATGAACTCCGCCAGTACCGGGATGATCCCGATGGCCGTGACCACCAACGCGATGATGTACGGCAGCGGCAGGATCGGAAAACTCAGCCCGCCTTGGGCGAAGCCGCTCAGCAGTTTGAAATAAGCGGGTCCGCACAGCGCCGTCATCACGGCTACCGCCAGCGGCGGAGCCAGCGCGAGGAGCAGATAGCGCGGGTGCGTGGACCAGACCGAAACGACGGCCACCGCGATCAGGGCAAAACTCAAATTCAACCCGGTCTCCGCCGAGATGCTGAAAGCCAGCAGACAGGCACCGAAGGAAATCGCCAGAATCCGGCCCAGGGCCGGCCAGCTGACACTGCTGCCCGCGCGACGCATTTGCGCGAGAATCCAGAGGATCGCGCCGAGCGAAAAGACGAACCGGAGCGGCGTGTACATCGCTCCGATGGTGAGATTCGCGGTGGAGAGAAAACACCACCCGATCAACGCCATCTGCCAGCGCGGGCTGAGCGGCAGGCGCACCACGATCGAGTGCAGCAGCGCCACCCCGGCGAGCGCGGAAAGCGCCACCGTGAGGACGTAACAGGTGTCCAGCGGAAGCACGCCGCTCGTCACTTGGAAAAGGCGGAAAGGGGCTTCCAGCAGCAATGGGCCGTAGCCAAACTCGAAATCCGCGTACGGCCGGAATCCCAGCACCATCAAGTCCAGGCGCCGGAGGAAATAATCGACCTCACCGACGAAGGCGAGCGGGGACGATTGCCAGTACCCTCCGATGACCACGAGCCAAAGCGTCGCCGACACGAGCGAGGCCCAGCGCGGCCCGCGATGGACCTGCGCCGGTGGCTGGCAGATGCCCGCCACCACCTCGTGAATTTCCTTCCGCAGCGTCATCCAGGCCGGCCGCCACAGATGCCGCAGCCAGCGCACGCCGAGCATCAGGGCCAGACCGAGCAGAGCCGCCGTATTGTTAAAACCGACAGTGTAGGAATCCGAAAGAATCGGCCCCCGGACGGGTACCCACCACGGCAAAACAAAGATCACGGCGGCGGTAGCCAGCCAATAAAGTACTTCGAGTGTGATTCGAGCCCCCCGCGGATTTCCCGGGCTGGCGGGAAGGCTCGCCGCGGGATATTCCAGGACCGGCTGGCTCATTGGCCGGTTCGTTTGCGGACAAAGGCGTGAACTGTCTCCACCATGTAGTCGAGCATCGCGGGAGTCAGCCCGGGATACACTCCGACGAAGAGCGTCTGGTTCATGATCTCATCTGCGCCGGCGAGATCGCCGATCACGCGGAAGGCTTCGGGGTGGTCGCGGCGCAGTTGCACGAAAGCCGGTTGGCGAACCAGGTTGCCGCCGAAGAGCATACGGTTGCCGATCTTGTGCTGATCGAGATGCCGGGCCAGATCGGTGCGGGCGAAAGGCGCACCCGGCTTCAGCCGCAGCATGAAACCAAACCAGCTCGGATCGCTCTGGTGGCCGCTGGTATCCCACGTGAAACCTTCCGGCGTCCAGCCGGTCGCATGGCTGGGCAGCTGGAATTCGAAGAACTCCTCCAGCGGTGCGAGGCCGGCCCGCAAGGTCTGCCAGTTTGCCCGGCGGGCGGCGCTGAAGGCATCGAGTTTCCCGAGCTGCGCGCGGCCGATCGCGGCCTGGATGTCGAGCGGCTTCAGGTTGTAGCCGAGGTGACTGTAGATGTACTTGTGGTCGTACCCCTGCGGGAGATCGCCCAGCTGCCAGCCGAAACGTTTGTTGCAGGTGTTGTCCTGCCCGCTGGCACACCAGCAGTCGCGGCCCCAGTCGCGGAAGCTTTCCACCAACACCTTGAGCCGGATTTCTTTCACGATGTTCACGGCCCCGCCTTCACCGAGGGTGAGGTGATGCGGCGGGTAAAACGATTGTGTGGAGAGATCGCCAAACGTGCCGGTGTTTTTCCCGTCGTAAGTCGAGCCGAGCGCATCGCAGTTGTCCTCGATCAGCCAGAGACCGTGCTGTTGGCAGAAGGCTTTGATGGTGGCGAGATCGAAGGGATTGCCCAGCGTGTGGGCCATCATCACCGCGCGGGTTTTGCCGGGAGTCAGCGCGGCTTCGAGCTGGTCCAGCCGCGCATTCAGCGTGAACGGATCGGCATCGAGAAAAACCGGCACCGCGCCGTTTTGCACGATGGGGGCCACGGTGGTGGGGAAACCCGCGGCGCAGGTGATGACCTCGTCGCCCGGGCGCAGGCGGCGGTCGCCCAGCTTGTGCGAAGTCAGCGCCGTGCAGGCGAGCAGATTGGCGGACGAACCGCTATTGACCAGCAGCGAGCGATGCACGCCGAGCGTCCTGGCCAGCTCCTTCTCAAAGGCTTCGCCTTCCGGTCCGAGAGTCAGCCAGAAATCGAGCGTGCTGCCGATCGCGGCGGTGACTTCCTCTTCATCGAAAACCCGGCCGGCGTACGGAATGGTGCTGCCCGGCGCAAAGGCGGGCCGCTCGGCGCTGTTCCCGGGCAATTGGCCGCGGTGGACGAGTTTCGTGTATTCGCGAGTGAGGCGGAGGATTTCGGCTTTGAGAGCTTGGGGATCGGTCATGGGGATCAGGCCCACGGGAGACCGCGGCGTTTGGCGTCGGCGCTGTAGGTACGAATTTGAGTAGTGGTGGCCGCGCGCGCGGCAAAGGTTTTCTTGGTCGAGGCACGATACCACTCGATCGTTTCGCGAATCCCTTCGGCGAAACTCCAAACCGGGCCCCAGCCGAGCCGGGCGTGGGCTTTATCCGTGGAGAGCTGGAGCAGCTTGGCCTCGTGCACGGCGTGGGGGTCGGATTGATCGACCCATTTTCCCGGCCAGTGGCGCAGGATTTCTCCGACGAGTTCTTCCACGGTGCGGTTCGCATCGTGGCCAGGGCCGAAATTGAAGGCGCCGGCGAGGCTGGGATCTTCAGCCAGCCGGGCGCCGAGCCAGAGGTAGCCGCTCAGGGGTTCCAGCACGTGCTGCCAGGGGCGGACCGCGGCGGGATTGCGCACGGCGATCGGCTGTTTCCGGGCCAGGGCGCGCACACAATCGGGCACGATGCGGTCCGCCGCCCAATCGCCCCCGCCGATCACATTGCCGGCTCGCGCACTCGCGACTCGCACCGGGTGATTGCCAAAAAAGGAGGCCCGGAACGAAGCGATCACGATCTCTGCTGCGGCTTTGCTCGCGCTGTAAGGATCGTGCCCGCCGAGCGGGTCGTTTTCCCGGTATCCATGCACCCACTCGCGATTCTCGTAGCATTTGTCCGTGGTCACCATCACTGCGGCGCAAGGCTTGGCCAGCGTGCGCAGGCTGTCGAGCACATGCGCGGTGCCGAGCACATTCGCGGCAAAAGTTTCCACCGGAGTGCGATAACTTTCCCGAACCAACGGTTGTGCCGCGAGATGGAAGACGAAGTCCGGTTGGGCGTCTTGGACGGCCGCTTGCAGCGCGGCCCGATCGCTGAGATCGGCCAGGATGTTTCGCTCCATCCGCCGGGCCAGGCCCAGTTGATCGAAGAGCGCCGGTTCCGTCGGCGGGGGCAGGGCGTAGCCGATGACCCGCGCGCCGAGCGCGAGCAGCCACTCCGCCAGCCAGGCTCCTTTGAAGCCGGTGTGGCCAGTGAGAAAAACAGTCTTGCCGCGAAATGCGCCGCCGAAACCTTTCATGAGCGTCGGTGCTGACTCAGGCCCAGGGTGCTTTGCCGTCCTGCCAGAGCCGGTTGAGGTGCTGGCATTCCTGGTAGGTATCCATCGGCTGCCAGAAGCCCTCGTGCAGGTAGCAGTTCAACTGGCTGTCGCGGACGAGCGCTTCGACCGGGTCAGCTTCAAACATGGTTTTTTCACTGCACGGCTGAAGGTATTCGAAGAGCCGGTAGTCGCAGACCATGAAACCGCCGTTCACATAATTGGCTTCCTGCGCGGCCTTTTCCTGGAATTTCTCGAGGGCTCCATCCGGGCCGAGTTTCAGCCATCCGAAACGGCCCGCCGGATGCACCGCCGACATGGTCAGGATCTTGCCTGCCCGCTTGTGATTTTCCTCCAGCGCCTGCATGTCGATATTCGACAAGCCATCGCCGTAGGTCAGGAGAAACGGTTCGCCGGGCGCAATGTAGCGCTGGATCAGCTTCACGCGATGGGCCGTGCCGGATTCGGCGCCGGTGTCGGCCAGGGTCACGTTCCAGTCCTCTTCGTCGTGGTGATCGTGGTATTTGATCGAAGCCTTGCGCCCGAGCGACACCGTCACGTCGCAGGTATTCCACAGGTAGTTGCGGAAGTACTCTTTGATCATGTCGCCCTTGTACCCGAGGCAGAGGATGAAATCGCGATGCCCCCAGCGCGAGTAACTCTTCATGATGTGCCAGAGGATCGGCCGATCGCCGATGGGCACCATGGGTTTGGGGCGGAATTCGGTTTCTTCGCGCAGGCGGGTGCCTTTGCCCCCGCAGAGAATGACGACCTTCATTTCGGCAAGTTTTGCTCGGAGTTTTTGTTTTCGGGCGCCGGCGTGGCGGCGGGTGTAGGGGGTGGTTTGGGGAGTTCGCGAACTTCGAGACGATCGATGTCGAGGAGAAATGCGCGAACGGAGGGTCCGTCCCGGATCACAAAAATGCACGGACGAATGTTGCGGAGTGAAACGTGGACGACCCCGGGATTTTCGGCGCGAATCTGTTCCGCGTGCTGCCACATATAAAACCCGCTGTGGTGCCAGGGGTGAACCTTCAGATTGAAGGGCGTGGCCGGGATGGTGGGGGAGTAACCGCTGACATTGGTCAGGCCCAGAATGCAGGGATAGTCGTAGACGCCGAGGAGGGAAAACGGCACCCGGGCCAAAGTTTTCGTCATCGGATCGGTCGCGATGGAAGAAACGATCATGGGTGCCTGGCCCCGTTCCTGGATGTATTTGGCCCAAAAATTCTGCGCCACTTTTTCGGTGATCAGCGCTCGATCGAGCCGCATGGGATTAAAGGTCGGCGGCCGGTGGAAAAAGGTGGTGGCAAAAAAGACCGCGCCCAATCCGAGAGCGATGCGGACGGTCCGCCGGCTGAGCAGCGGAAGATTCAACAACAGCACCATGTGGCTGAAGAAGAGCAGCAGGGAAATCTCCCGGAAAGGCCAGCGCAGCGAGCGAAAGAGCGGAGCGGAAGCCATCGGGACCGCGAGCCACATCGGCCGGACGATAAAGATGCCAGCGATCACCACCCCGAGGACCAGGACGAGATCGAGCCGGCTCCACCGGCGCTTGGTGAAAAACAGGGCGAGGAACAGCAGGTTGCTCGTGGCAAACGCGATCAGCGGCAGGTAATCGGGGTCGGTTTCATGCAGATAGGGCATCGGCGCTCCGAAGGCGCTCAGCGGCCCGCTGGCAAACGAAGTGATCAGCGAAGTCGGGGTCAGGCACAGCGCTTTGGTGTAAGCCACGGGCCACGCATTGTTCCGATCCGAGCTGGCAAACCCCTGCATCGCCGGGAGCAGCAGGGGCAAAGCGATCAGGAAAGCGCCGAGCGCGCCGCAGGCCAGGACCAGCGGCGGCCGCAAACTTTTTTCCGTCCAGGACAGGCCCAGCGCCAGCAGGCCCATGAACAAACCTAGAAAACACGCGGAATGCAGATGCCCGCCGAAGACGGAAAAAAGCAGGGCCCCGGTTATCAGGGGGATTCCCCGGCGCCAGTTCGGATTCAGCATCGCCACCAGGATCAAGGGAGCCGCGGCCTGCGCATTCAGGAACCCGATCCACGACGAGCCCACCAGCAGATTGAAGGGCGTGAACGTGTAGCTCAGGCTCAAAAAAACGATCCACCCGTCGGCGATCTCCAGCTTGAGCTGGCGCCGCAGGGCCAGTGCCGACCACGTAAATGCCCCCGCGATGGTCATCAGGATTAGCGTGCTGACGGCATCCACATAGATGAATTCCGCCGGCGTCAGCAGCATCCATGAGCAGAGGAGTTGGTATGGGCCGCAGAGATTGGTGACGGCGGCGACATCCCGGGTCCACGGGTATTCTCCACCGAAAATCGAACCGATGGTCGTGGCCGGCCGTCCATCGGCGATACGATGGACGATCTCCGAACTGATCGGATAAGTGGCCGTCAGGTTGTCGTCGCTGAGGTGATAGTACGGGCGCCACAGTTGGAGCGCGAGCGCACAGAGGAGAGTCAGGAGTAACGTGAGGGGAAGGGGACGCCGAAGATTGGGAAAGAGCTTCCGCGACGCCGGTGCGGAGGCACGCGCGTCGGGCTCTGCAGGAGATGGATTCTCCAGCATCGATAAATCGGCTTTCATAGGCGGGACCCTCCTAGCGGGAAGCTTGCCAGCCACCTCACCGCTTTGGAGAATTGTCCGGTTTCCACATTTGCAGCGGCTGGATCAGCGAGCCGGCCACCGGGTCATAGACGTTCCCCTTCACGAAAAGGAAATAGTACTGGGTCAGTTCCGTACTACACACCACGGCCACCGCGGCGATCAGGGCGGGGATCTGCCAGCGGCCCGCCCAGCGCGTCGCCAGCGCCGAGAGCAGTGTGAAAGCCAGCCAGCACAGCGGCACCTCCCACATCGCGCCGTAGCGCAGATTCATCCCGTACCGCACCTGCGCCATGGCCGCGTAGGAAAAGATGACGAACAGCGCGAGGCAACGTTTCGCTGGTTCCGACCAACCGGTGCCGCCCAGGGCTGCCACGGCCAGCAGGGTAACCGCGGGGCTGACCAACAGAAAGTCCAGGAGGTACCGGTGCCACATCCCGTCGCCGGTCGACTTCGCATAGGGCAGTTCGACCGATTTCTCGATATTGATGCGATAAGCTCCCAGCAAAGTGTCGATGCCGCCCGCTGCGACCACCAGCAGCAGCGCTCCGCAGGCCGGAGCCAGGATCGTGACGATGACAAATTCCCGCGTGACCGTCCCGATCCGCAGCCAACGGTTCAGCACCATCAATCCAAACAAGGCCGCGTAGGCAAAGGCTGCGTTTTCCTTGGTCATGACCATGGCCGCCAGGCCCACCCCGTAGACGGCGAGCCAGCCTCGCCGCTCCGGCGCCCGCAGACTTTCGAAAAAGCCCCACAACGCCACCGTCGCCCAGAAGGCGAAAAAGCCATCGATCAACGCCCGGTGGGAAAGATGAATGAGCAGCGGAGCACATGCGAGCAAGGCTCCCACCCCGAGCGCTGCGGCCGGGCCGCTGAAGCGCCACGCCATCGCTGCACCGAGCAGCAGCAGCCCGATGCCCGCGCCGCAGGAAACCGCGCGGACCGATTCCAGAGGTGTTGTGCCGGTAATCTGGCTCCAACCGTGAGCCGAGCCGAGAAAAAGCACCCGGGTCGGCGGCAAAAAGGCGAGCGGCTGCGTTTTCTGCTCGGCGATGTACGACTCGATGAGTGTCGGCCAGCCCCCCAGCCCGAGTTTCCCGAGGCTGGTGACGTATTTCTCGTAGTAGGCTTCATCGAAACCTTTGCGGCTCGCATGCGCCGCGGTGGGCAGCCGCAGCCAGACGCCCACACTCAGGACGAACAGCAGGGCGAGAAAAAGAGGGGAACGAAGCAAATTGAGGCGGGCGGACATCGGCGCCAGACGCATAGAGCAAGGCGGAGGCCGCTGGCGAGACGGCTTTGCGAAAGCGGAAGATTACTCCGGAGTCTCGATCTGGGTGCGCAGCTCGAGAAATTGCGGCTGCTCGGGTTTCAGGCGCAGGGCTTCTTCGATGGCTTTGCGCGCCGCCTCCCGGTCATTCAAGCTCAGGCATGCCTTGGCCAGGAGGAAGTAGGTCTTCGCATCTCTGGGCTCGAGCTGGATGGCTCGTTCGAAAGCTCTCCGGGCTGTCGGCCAGAATTTCTCCTCCAGGGCGATGATGCCCACATTGTTCCAAGCTTTGGCGTGGGCCGGATTGAGCTCCAGGGTGTGGCGGTAGAAGACCCTCGCCTTGTAGGAATCCTTCCGGGCCAGCCAGAGGTTGCCGAGGGCGAAGTTGATCTCCGGGTGGTCGGGCACATAAGCGTAGGCGCGCTCCAGTTCCCGCTGCGCGGTCGACAGATCGCCAGCTTCCTGCGCGTGGATCCCGATATTGTAGTGATCGAGCGACCAAAGGCTCTGATCTTCACGGGGGATGCTGACCCAGACAGCCGCCGCCGCGGTGGCCCCACCATAGGCCAGGGAGAAAATCCATCGGCGCTGGCCCAGGGCATCCCATAGGGTCCAGAGCCCCGCACTTGCCAGCAGGAGCAGTCCGGGCACCGCACACAACCGATAGCGCTCGGTAATGAACACCGGCATCAGCGCGGCGAGGTGCAGCAGCACTGCCGCTACCACCCAGCGCGCTTTTGGTACCCGCCAGGCCGCCAGCAGCAGCCCCGGCAACGCCAGCGCGGCGATCACCCCAAAGCGCAGGCCGGGTGAGACCACGCCCAACCCCCGCAGCAGGGCGATGATACTCAGGTCGTCGTATTGAAAGGCATTCCAGAAATTGCTGAACTTCCGACCGAGCAGCGCCCACCACGACCCCCGATTTTCCCGGATCCAGCCTTCGGCCCGCTGGCTCCAATAGGCCGAAACCTCTGCCCGGCTGAGGGGATGCCCGGCGGCTTTTTCTGCGACGGTGATGGAATCCCGCAGCAGCTCCGCCTGGCCGGCGCGCAGGCCGGTGGGAATTTTCGGGTAACCCGTGGCTTCGGGATTGTTGCCGATCCAGTAGTTGATCCCGCTATGTGCCGAAAGCAGCACTGGCTCGTGGGCGATCAGCCGATTGTGCAGCCACGCCGGCGAGCAGCCGGCAAAAAAGCCGAGAAAGACGAGGGCCGCGCCGATGAGAAGCTTCCCGATTCGCTGGGGAATCGGTGATTCCGACGATTGCCGCAGCCAGATGGCGACCAGGATCAGCGGGAGCAGCATCAGCCCCGTGGCGACGAGCATCGATACCACCCCCAGGAAAAGTCCCATGCCCAGCCAGGTCCGCCAGGTGGTCCGGGCGTTGGTTTGCAAAATCCACCACACCAGCCCCCAGAAGGCCGCGACGATCCAGGAGGTCGGCATCAGGATGATCGCCAGGGTCTGCGCCGGTAAAAAAAACATCCAGCCCAGCGCTGCCGTCAGTGCGATTCCCCACGACATCAACCGGTTATGGCTGCCCCAGACCTCCAGGCCGATCTGGGCGATTAGCACTGCGGTCAGGGCATCCAGCCCACATTGCAGGAACGCGGGCAGCCACGGACTCGCACCGGTGAACAGGTAAAGGAAAGCGAGCAGGTAGGCGTATCCCGGCAGGCCATAAAAGGCCTTCCCATCCGTCCACTGGCCCTGCGAAATACGCAGGGCCCATTCGTTGTAAAACCCCATGTCGCTGCCATTTGGGATGAATTCTGGTGAGGTGGAATACCGCGTCAGGGAAAACAGGCGCCACAGGAAAACCACGCTCCAAAGGCCGACCCAAAACCACCATCGTTTTCGCGAAATTGGAAGGTCACTATGCACAGAATGAGAGAATTGAAGCGGGGTTGGTTCGGCTCGCCGCGCTGTTTTTCCCGAAATCACGGGGTATTTCTATAAAATTCAGCAAGACAGGCGGCCTTGGCATCGCTACTGCTAAATTCCCCTCTTGCCTGGCTGGGCTGGGCACGAACCGAAAACCAAAACGCAAAAATCATCATCATATGTTGCAGAAGCTCAACAAGAATCGCGGGGGCTTTACCCTCGTCGAAATCATGATTGTAGTCGCGATCATCGCCCTCCTCGCGGCGATCGCCGTCCCGAACTTCCTGCGCGCTCGTAAGCGTTCGCAGGCCACCCGTATCCTTGAGGATCTCCGCCTCATCGACTCCGCGATCGATCAGTACGCGATCGAGTACAACAAGAAGGCTGGCGATTCCGTCCTCTGGAACGACATCAAGGGTTACCTGAAAGTCGGCAGCCAGCTCTATAATACGGGCGCCAGCGTCATCGGTGGTACCTACACCACCGCGACCTACAAGGTCGACGCTCTGATCGGCACCCCGACCGGCACCGGCGCCGCCCTCGGCGACGTCGCGCAGTCGGACTTCTGGAGCCCCTTCTCGCTGGTCAACTGATCCGCGGATCGGTCTCAGTTCCGATACCAATTCAGCAACCGCCTCCCTCGGGAGGCGGTTGTTTTTTTTATCCGTCCGATGCTCGGGTCAGGCGCGAAGCGAGGGCAGACAAAGCAAATCACCCTCATCGACTCGCTTATGCTGCAAAACCTGAACCGGAACCGCGGGGGGTTCACCCTCGTCGAAATCATGATCGTGGTCGCCATCATCGCCATGCTGGCGGCGATTGCCGTCCCGAGCTTCCTGCGCGCCCGCAAGCGTTCGCAGGCCACCCGTATCCTTGAGGATCTCCGCCTCATCGACTCCGCCATCGATCAGTACGCGATCGAATACAACAAGAAGGCTGGCGATTCCGTCCTTTGGACCGACGTCAAGGCTTACCTGAAGGTCGGCAGCCAGCTCTACAACACCGGTCAAAGTGCGATCCAGGGATCCTACACCTCTTCGACCTACAAGGTGGATCAGCTCCCGACTACCCCCACCGGTACGGGTGCCGCCCTCGGGGATGTGGCTCCCGCCTCGTTTTGGAGCCCTTTTTCCCTGGTGAACTGATCTCCCCGATTTTCGGCTTTGCGCAGCCGGGAATGACGGCCGCCTTCTCTTTGAGGGCGGCCGTTGTTTTTTGAAATCGAAGGGCACCTTTTTGTTTCCCTCTCCTCCGTTTGCCGATAATAGGCTCTCCGCATTTTTCCCATTTTCCGACCATGCCAAAATACATCGAGATGCCGAAACTCAGCGACACCATGACCGAGGGAACTCTGGTCAAGTGGCGCAAGAAAGAAGGGGACAAAGTCTCGACCGGCGACGTCCTGGCCGAGGTCGAAACCGACAAGGCGACCATGGAGATGGAAGCCTTCGACGACGGCACGTTGCATCAGATTATCATCAAGGAAGGTGGCAAAGCTCCGATCGGGGCCAAACTCGCCGTCCTGCTGAGCAAAGGTGAGGCTGCCCCGGCCCCTGGCGCGCCCATCCCGGATGCTCCGGCCGCCGCTCCGAAAGCTGCCCAAGCGGAGGCCACACCCGCAGCTGCTCCCGCGGCGCCAGCCAAAACGGCTGCTGCGAGTGGCGATCGGGTGAAAGCCTCCCCGCTGGCCAAAAAAATCGCCGCGTCCACTGGCGTGAACCTCAGCGGTCTCAGCGGCAGCGGCCCCGGTGGCCGGATCATCGCCAAAGATGTGGAGTCCGCTCCGAAAGGTGGGGCTGCAGCTCCTGCCGCCGCCTCCGCGGTCCCGGCGATTCCCTCGACTCCTGCCGGCCCCGGCGATCAAAAGATCCCGCTCAGCGGCATGCGCCGCGTCATCGCCGAGCGCCTCCTCGCCAGCAAGACCCAGCTCCCCCACTTCTATCTCCACATCGAAGTCGATGCCGGTCCGCTGATGAAGACCCGCGCTCAACTGAACGTCATCACCGAAGCTTCGGGTGGCCCGAAACTCACGGTCAACGACTTCATCCTGCGCGCCGTCATTGCCGCTGCTGTCCGCGTGCCGGCCGTCAATGCCAGCTTCGCCGGTGACTCCATCATCCAGTACGGCAGCGTGAACCTCAGTGTCGCCGTCGCCGTCGAGGAAGGCCTCGTCACCCCGGTCATTCGCGACGCCCAAAAGAAGTCGCTCAAGGAAATCAGCGAAGCCGTCAAAGACCTCGCCACCCGCGCCCGCAACAAGAAGCTCAAGCCCGAGGAATACCAGGGCGGGACCATCACCGTCTCGAACCTCGGCTCCTACGGCATCGAAACTTTCTCCGCGATCATCAACCCGCCGCAGGCCGCCATCCTCAGCGTCGGCGCCATCGTCAAAAAACCGGTGGTCGATGCCAAGGATCAGATCGTCGTCGGCCAGCGCATGAGCATCGGCTTGAGCGCCGATCACCGCGTCATCGACGGCGCCGTCGGCGCCACCTACCTCGGCGAGCTCCGCAAGCTCATCGAGAATCCTGCGCTGATGCTGCTCTAGGCAGCGGGCTTTTCCCGCTCCCGATCGGCGCATTCACGCGCCTGAAGCAGCCTCGTCACGGGGTCGTCACTTGCTCGGCGGCTCCGTTTGCGCTCTTATCCGCGCCGCAACGGGATGGGAGCTTTTTGTTTTCAGGAGTGGTGCGCCTCCGGTTTCGGCCGGGTTGACGCGCAGGCTTTCGCCAAATTGATCGTCAATTTCGGCGCGCGCTCCTGTCTCTGCATCCCGCTGCCGGTTTGGATCGCCGCGGCCCTGTTCCTCGGTGCGGGAACGAGTTCCGGCCAGCTTCGCATCGTCGACTACAATACGGGTGGCGACGCCCGCACCGGGCTCGATCTCGTCCTCGCCGCGATCGGGGCCGAAAGCGTGAATGGCATCGCCAAGCCGCCGGATGTTTTCACGCTGGAGGAACAGACCAGTAGCGCCACCACCACCCAGGCGCTCGTGAATCTGCTCAACTCCATCTACGGAGCCGGTACCTACGCGCGTACCACGCTCGATGTCGCCACCACCGGCAGCGGCCGCCCCACGGCTATCTACAACACCAAAACCGTGCAGTTGATCGGCCAGCAAGCCGTCGGCACCACCAGCAGCACCGGTGCCGCCCGCCAGACGCTGCGGATCCAGTTACGCCCGGTCGGCTACACCGCCACCGCGGATTTTTACGTCTACGCCAGCCACTACAAGGCCAGCACCGGCTCCGACAATGAGGCGCGGCGCAACGTAGAGGCGCAGAGTGTTCGGGCCAATGCCGATGCACTCGGCCAGGGGGCTCACATCATCTTCGCGGGAGACTATAACATCTACCGCAGCAGCGAAGCGATGTACCAGACGCTGCTCAGCGCCGGGAATGGTCAGGCCTTCGATCCGATCAACACCCCCGGCAACTGGAGCGGTAGCTCCGCTTTTCTCGCCGTCCACACCCAATCGCCGGCGACCACTGCTGCATATGGCGGCCAGATCACTGGGGGCATGGACGACCGCTTCGATTTCCAGCTCGTCACTGGTGAATTCCTCGACAGTGAAGGCCTGAGTTACATCAGCGGTTCCTATCACGCCTTCGGCAATACCGGTACGCATCAACTCGACGGCGCCATCACTTCCGGCAGTGCTTCCGCACTCCAGGCCCGTCTCCCCGGCTACACGCTGCAACAGGCGACCAATGTGCTGAATGCGCTGAGCCAGGTGACCGATCACTTGCCCGTCGTCGCCGACTACCAGATCCCCGCGATGATGTCGGTCACGCTGGGGTCATCGCCGCTGACGGTCATCCGCGGAGCCTCTCTTTCCCTCGGCTTCACCGTGGCCAATACCGCTCCAGTCGTCGCGGTGAATGGCGCCGATGAACTCGACTACACCTTCAGTGGCACCGGCGGAGTGACCGGCTCCGGCTCGGGCCTCGACCTGGCACTGGGGGGCGGCAATGCGCATACGCTTGGCCTCAATACCGCCACCCCTGGCATGGTCGCTGGCACCGTGGAAGTCCATAGCCCCTCGCAGGGCGTGGCGAATGGCGATTTTTCGGGCAACGTCAGTGTGACGGTTCTCGATCACGCGACGCCCTCGTTTTCTCTTTCGCTTTTGCAGACGAACCTCGTGCTGGATTTCGGTTCGGTGGAATTGTCCGACGGCCCGGAGAGCCTCAGCTTCTCGCTTTATAATTTGATCGGCACCGCCGGATTCACCGCCGGTTTGGATTTCGACGGCTTTAGCTTCTCCGGCGACGCGGCTCCTTTCTCGAATGGGATCAGCCTCAGCCTGTTCACCAATCTCACCGCGGGCGACTTCCGCACCTTCAGCTTCCTCTTCGACCCGGCCATCGGCGGTGCTTTCGAAAGCACCGTCACCCTCTCTTTCTCCGACGCCGACCTCCCCGGTGCCACCGCCCGCGGCGATCTCACCCTCATCCTCCGCGGCAGCGCTACCGCCATCCCCGAGCCGGGTTGCCTGGCTTTGGCTGCTGCCGGAGCGATGCTTTTCCTGGGAAGACGGCGCCGCCGATCCTAGCGCTCGATCGTCGCCTCGATCTGCCCGTGCGGCTCGTCGGTTGGCGTGAAGACCTCGTTCGCATTCGTCCGCCCGAAGGGCGCGAGATTGATCGGGAGATAGTGTTTGTTTGGCAACGCCAGATGCACCCGCGGGATCTCCGGCACGGCGGCGAGGATCGCCTCGCCCATTTGGTACAGCGTCACCTGCACGCTCGGGCTATAGTTTTCGGAAAACACTTTGAGCAGCGCAGCAGTCGCCCTTGCCCGCGCCTCGCCGAAGCTCGCCGGCGCACTGGCGAAATCCCAGGTCGCACTCACCAGGGTGGAAAAAATCCGATCCGTTGTCTCGGGCAGCGTGGTGAATTCGCACTTCGGGTAACCGACAAATCCGGACTCCGTCGTCTTCAGCACGAGGAAATCCCGCAGCCCGGCGCTGATCGTCGATCCTCCGCGCGAGCTCGTGATTTTCGCCCACGTCCGGCTCGAATCATTGCCGTGAAAGCTGTGATCGTGATCGTTGATCCGATGCCAGACCCGCCCCGAGAGGGTCACGGTGCATTGTTCGATCTGCTCGTATTTACCGAGAAAATGCTGGCCCACCGCGAGGCCGAAGCGCTCGATTTCTGGGCCGAGTTCGGTCTGCGCGAGCACGTTCACGGTGTTTTTCATCGTGTCGGTCGGCACCACTTTCGAGTTGTCCCCATCGAGATAAGAGCTGGCGAAATCGCCGCTCAACATCACCTGGACGTCGGCTTCGTGAATGGAGTGTCGGGCACCTTCGCGGATCACTCGGGCGACACGAACCCGAGCTTTGCCGTATTGCTGAACGGTAAGTTTCATGAAATGAACCGTCGCGCAGACTACGGATGAACGTGCCCGCCGCCCAAGCCCGAATTTCAATTTCCGAGCTCAATGCCTTGAGCCGCGACGAATTCACCCTCCGTTTCGGAGGGGTCCTGGAACACTCTCCCCATTTCGCGGAGCGTGCCGCCGAAGCCCGTCCCTTTGCCTCGCTCGATGAATTGCACGGGGCCTTTGTTTTCGCCGTCCGGCAGGCCTCCGAGGCCGAGCAACTGGCCCTGCTGCTGGCCCATCCCGACCTCGCCGATCGGTTGGTGAAGCTCACGGCGTCGTCAACCAACGAACAAACCAGTGCCGGCCTGAATACGCTCACCCCGGCCGAACTCGCCGAGTTTCAGCAGGCCAATACGGCCTACCGCGAGCGGTTCGGTTTCCCGTTCATCATCTGCGCCCGGCTGAATTCGAAGGATACCATCCTCGCGGCCTACCGTACCCGGCTCGAAAACCTGCGGGCCGATGAATTCCAGACCGCCCTCGGTGAAGTTGCTAAAATCGCGCGCTTGCGTTTGGCCGATCTCGTGAGCGATTCCTAACGAATGCCCGGACGCCTCACGACGCACGTTCTCGATACCGCGCATGGCCGTCCCGCGGCTGGTTTGCGCATTGATCTCCATCGGATCGATGCCGCCGAACGGTCCCTCGTCACCTCGGTCCACACCAATGCCGATGGCCGCACCGATGGCCCGCTGCTGAACGCCGAGCAGATTGCGCCGGGCATTTACGAACTCACTTTTTACGTCGGAGACTACTTTGCGGAGCCCGCCCGGTTTCTTGATCTCGTCCCGATCCGTTTCACCGTCGCCGACGCGGAGGCGCACTATCACGTCCCTCTCCTGTGCTCCCCGTGGAGCTACAGCACCTATCGCGGAAGCTGATGACCCCGGCGCAGCGCATCGTTTTACGTCTCGACGAACTCGCCCGCTGCACCGACGACCCTCCCCGCCTCACCCGCCTCGCGTATTCCCCCGCGATGCGCCGCGCGCACGAACTCGTGGGCGGCTGGATGCTGGAGGCCGGCCTTGCCGTCCGGGTCGATGCCGTCGGCAATTTGATCGGTCGCCGCGAGGGCACCCGTCCCGGCGCGAAGACGCTGCTCTTCGGCTCGCACCTCGACTCCGTCCGCGATGCCGGACGCTTCGACGGGCCGCTCGGCGTCCTCCTCGCGCTGGCCTGTGCCGAGGAATGCCGGGCGCTGCCTTTCGCGCTCGAGGTGATTGGTTTCATCGATGAGGAAGGCGTGCGTTTCCAAAGCACCTATCTCGGCAGCCGCGCTCTGACCGGTCGCCTCGGCGCTACCGATCTGGCGCTCTGCGATACCGAAGGCGTCTCGCTCGCCGATGCCATTCGCACTTTCGGCGGCGCCCCCGAAAACCTCGCCGCCGAATGCCGCACTCCGGAAAATATCCTCGGCTACATCGAAGCTCACATCGAACAAGGCCCCGTCCTTGAAGCCGGGAATCAGCCCGTGGGTGTGGTCTCGGCGATCGCCGGCCAAACCCGGGCTCGCGTCCGGTTCGAAGGTATGGCCGGCCATGCGGGCACTGTGCCGATGGACCTCCGCCGCGACGCGCTCTGCGCCGCTGCCGAACTGATCCTCGCAGTTGAAGAGTACGCGAAAACCGTTCCCGGTTTGGTCGCGACCGTCGGCCAGATCGACGCTCTGCCCGGTGCCAGCAACGTCATTCCCGGCCTCGCCGATCTCAGCCTCGATATCCGCCACCAGAACGACGCTCTCCGTGAGATCGCCGTCGCCGAACTGCACGCTACAGTCGAACGAATTGCCGCCACCCGCAGCGTTCGCTCCATCTGGACCGCCGTCCAGCAAACCGCTGCGGTGCAGTGCGACCCGGCTCTCACTGCGCTCCTGGTTTCTGCGGCGGATCACGCTGAAGTCCCCGTGCTCCCCAGCGGCGCTGGCCACGACGCCGCCGCGCTTTCCGTGCTTTGTCCCGTCTCCATGCTCTTCGTCCGCTGCCGCGGCGGGCTGAGCCATCACCCGGATGAGTTCGCCAGCCCCGAAGACATCGCCGCCGCCTTCGAAGTCCTCCTTCGTTTTCTCGACCGCCTCGCTGCCGACCATGCCTGATTACGATCTCATTCTCCGTCACGCCTCCCTCGTTCTCACCGATCGGGTCGATCAAGCGGACCTCGGCATCAGCGAAGGTCGCATTGCCGCCGTTGGCCCGGCGTTGCGTGGGTCGGCCGGCGAAGAAATCGACGCCACCCATCTGCTCGTCTTCCCCGGCGTGATCGATGCCCACGTGCATTTCAACGAGCCCGGGCGCGCTGACTGGGAAGGTCTCGGCACCGGCTCACGTGCGGTCGCCGCCGGTGGTGGTGCCTGCTTTTTCGACATGCCGCTGAACTCTACGCCACCCGTCCTCGACGGCGCGTCGTTCGATGCCAAGCGCGCGGCGGCCGAAGCCAAAAGCGTCGTCGATTTTGCCCTCTGGGGCGGCCTCACCCCGATCAATCTCGACCGCCTCGAAGAGCTCCGCGACCGCGGCGTGATCGGCTTCAAAGCCTTCATGTCGAATAGCGGCATCGACGATTTTCCCCGCTCCGATCTGGCCACGCTCAAGGCCGGCATGAAGGAAGCCGCCCGCCTCGGCCTGCTCGTCGCCACCCACGCCGAGTCCGAGGAAATGACCGGTGCCTTGGCCGAGAAGCGCCGCAGCCAGGGCCGCACCAGCATTCGCGATTACCTCGACTCGCGCCCTATCGCCGCGGAGGTCGTAGCCATCGACGAAGCCTGCTGCCTCGCCGGTGAAACCGGTTGTGCCTTGCACGTTGTCCACGTCAGCTCGCTGGAGGGCCTCGAACGCATCGAGCATTTCCGCGCTTCGGGGGTGAACGTCACCGCCGAAACCTGTCCGCACTATCTCGTGCTCAGTGAAGATGACATGCTCTCGCTCGGTGCCGTCGCCAAATGTGCTCCGCCGCTCCGTGCTATCGCCGATCGCGACCGCCTGCGTGCAGCGGTCTGGCAGGGCCGGGTCGATACTCTCGGCTCCGATCATTCCCCATCGCCGCCCGACCTGAAAACCAGCGAGGACTTCTTCAAGGTCTGGGGTGGGATTGGCGGTGCTCAGCACCTCTTCCCGCTCATCCTCGACGCCTATCGCCGCGATCAAAAAACCAATTGGCCGCTGCTTGCCGATCTCCTCGCGACCGGCGTGGCCGAGCGCTTCAACCTCGGGCCGGATTACGGCCGGATTGCGGTCGGCGCTGAGGCGAATCTCGCCCTCGTCGCACTCGACGGTGAAGACTCCGTCGACGTCGGGCGCCTGCACTATCGCCATCCGCTCACGCCCTACGCCGGACGAAAATTGCGCGGAAAAGTTGTGCAAACCCTCATTCGAGGCCAGACTGCGGCCCGCGACGGGCAAGCCACAGGTGCTTCCGCGGGCCGGCTCGTCATTCCGTTTTCCGCATGACACCTCTCTTCGGTCACACTCGCAGCGTATTCACGCGCAATTATGCGCTCCTCGAACCGTCCGGCCTTGTCGCCAGCGTACTCCCTGGGTGGAGCGGGGGTGTGAAGACTTACGTGGTCATCAGCCCCGCTATGGGCGCGGATTTCACCCAGACTCACGTGCGTTTCGAGGCCGATGGCCTCGGTCGTGGCCGGGCCGATGAGACGGAGATTTCCGCCTATGTCGTGAGTGGGAACGTCGAGGTCGTCCTCGCGAAGAAAAAGCAGAAGGTCACCGCGGGCGGTTTCTTTTTTGTGCCGGCCGAAACCAGTTGGGAAATCCGCGGCCAACAAGGCGCTGAACTCGTCGTCTTCACCAAGGAGTACGAACCGCTCACGGGCGTGAAAGATCCGAAGCCCGTTTTCGGCCGCGCCGATCAAGTGTCCGGGCAGGCTTTTCTCGGTGATCCCGATGCGCGCCTTCAGGTGCTTTTGCCCGACGAACCCGGCTTCGATCTGGCCATGAATATCTTCACCTATCAGCCTGGCGCCACGTTGCCGATGGTGGAGACCCACATCATGGAGCACGGACTCGTCATGCTCAGTGGGCAGGGGATTTATCGCCTGCACGATGAATGGTTCCCGGTGCGAGCCGGCGACATCATCTGGATGGGCCCATATTGCCCACAGTGGTTCGTCGCCATGGGCAAGGAGCCCGCGAGCTACCTGTACTACAAGGACGTCAACCGGTCCGCGCTGTGAAGCTGGGTATCGATCGCGATCAACTCGTCCGCTGGATCGATGAGCTCTCGCTCATCACCGAGGCCGAGCCGCCCGTCGTCACGCGCGTCCTGTTTTCCGAAGCTGATCAGCGCGCCCGCCGCTGGCTGCACGCCCGCTGCGCCGAACTCGATCTCTCCGTGCGCGAAGACGCGGTCGGCAATATTTTCATGCGCTGGGCGGGTAGCGAGCCCACGCTGCCGGCCATCGCCACCGGCTCACATACCGATGCGATTCCCAATGCCGGACGCTTTGACGGGGTGGTCGGGGTGCTCGGTGGGCTCGAAGCGGTCGCTGCGCTGCGCCGCTCCGGTTTTCAGCCCCGCCGTTCGCTCGAAGTGGTCATGTTCACCGCGGAGGAACCGACCCGCTTCGGCCTTGGTTGCCTCGGCAGCCGGCTGCTCGCTGGAGCCATCTCGCTGGAGAAGGCGCGCGCGCTTCGCGATGGCGAAGGCCGTTCGCTGGAACAATTGCGTCAGGGCGCGGGGTGCGTCGGCGAACTCGAAGGCGTGCAGCTTCCGCAAGGTTGTTATCAATCGTTCGTCGAATTGCACATCGAACAAGGACCACTGCTGGAGCAGGCTGGCATCCCGATCGGCATCGTCGAGCATATCGCCGGCCCGAGCAGTTATCGCGTGATCCTCACCGGCGAAGGCGGCCACGCCGGTGCCGTGCTCATGCCTGTCCGGCACGATGCCTCGCTGGCCGCCGCCGAGATCGCGCTGGCTGTCGAACACGCCGCGAAGACCAGCGGCAGCCCTGATACGGTCGGCACCACGGGCGTCTTCCGCATCGAACCCGGTGCGGTGAATAGCGTCCCATTCCGCGCGACGCTGGAGATCGATTTGCGCGACACCCGCCTCGATACCCGCGAACGGGCCCTCGCTGAAATCCGCCGGGTCGCCGAGGAGAGCGGCGCCCGCCGTGGGGTGCAGGTCGATTTCTCGGAGATCAATGCCGATCCACCCGCCGCCGGGGATGCCGCGACCATCGCCGTCGCCGAGCAGGTCTGCGCGGATCTGGGCGTGCCCTATCAGCGCATGATCAGCCGCGCCTATCACGATTCGCTCTTCATGGCGCGCGTCTGTCCCACGACCATGATCTTTATTCCCTGCCTCCACGGCTGGAGCCACCGGCCGGAGGAATTCGCTTCCGCAGAGCACATCGCCACCGGCGTCGAAGTGCTCGCCCACACTCTCGCCCGGCTCGCGGCATGAGGATCGATTTCACGCTCAACGGAAAAGCGGTCAGCGCCGACGAAGACGCAATCAATATCACCCTCCTCCAGTGGCTTCGCCGCGAAGGCTGGACCGGCTCGAAGGAAGGCTGTGCCGAGGGTGATTGCGGCGCCTGCAGCGTCGTCCTGCGCAGCCCGGAGGGCCCGTGGCGGGCGATCAATTCCTGCCTCGTCCCGCTCGCCCTGCTCGCCGGCCGCGAAGTGAAAACCGTCGAAGGCGTCGGCGGTTCCGGCCAGCTTCACGCCGTGCAGCAGAGCATGGTGCACCATCACGGTTCGCAATGCGGCTATTGCACGCCCGGCTTCATCTGCTCGCTCTTCGAAGCCAGCCGCCGCCCCGAGCTTATGCACCAGTGGCAGCTCGACGATCAGCTCGCCGGCAACCTCTGCCGCTGCACCGGCTATCGCGCGATCCACGATGCCGCGTGCGAAGCTCTCGCCACGGCGCGCACCCATGGCGACGAACCACCCGCGCCGCTCGCCGGCTATAGCTATACGAATTTCCAACGTCCCGCTTCACTCGCCGCACTGCTCGACCTCCGCGCCCAAGACCCCGAAGCCCGCCTCATCGCCGGCGCCACGGAAATGGGCCTGGAACTCACAAAAAAATTCCGCCGCTTTGAAAGGCTGATCTCCGTCGAGGCCGTCCCCGAATTGCAGGTGCTGCGCCAGGTCGAGGGTGGCTGGGAAGTCGGCGCCGCCGTCACGCTGACGCGCATCGAAGCCGCGCTCGCTGCAGAGTTCCCCTCGCTGGGGAAGATGCTGCGCCTTTTCGGCTCCCGCCAGATACGCAGTCGCGCCACGCTTGGCGGCAATCTGGTCACCGCGTCACCCATCGGCGACAGCGCTCCCGTCCTGCTTTCCCTTGATGCTCGGGTCAAACTGGCCTCGACCCGTGGTGCCCGCGAACTCTCGCTCGGCGAATTTTTCCTCGCCTACCGCCGCACCGCTCTCGCGCCGGATGAAGTGATGCAGTCCGTTTTCATCCCTTCCGCGAAGGGGCGGCAGGAGTTCTTCAAAGTCTCGAAGCGCCGTGAAATGGATATCAGCACGGTCGCCGGAGCCTTCCGCGTCGCGCTCGATCCGAAAGGTGGCGTGGAGGAAATCCGCCTGGCTTACGGCGGCGTCGCCGCTACGCCCGCCCGGGCGAAGAAGACCGAAGCGGAGCTGATCGGCAAACCCTGGACGCGCGAAACGTTCGAGCAGATCAAGCCGACGCTGCTCGCCGAGTTCGCTCCCATCTCCGATGTCCGCGGTTCGGCCACCTACCGGTCCGGCCTCATTGCGAGTCTGCTGGAAAAGTTCTTCGTCGAGGCACCCGCGCCCACTCACGCCGAGGAGCCCCTGCATTCCATCGCTCCATTTCCGACACCGCCTGCGCCGCACGAGAGCGGCCACAAGCACGTCACCGGCGAAGCCCGCTACGTCGACGACGCTCCGCTCGAACGCGGTGAACTCGTGGTCTGGCCCGTCACTTCACCGCACGCCCACGCGCGGATCCTGCGCCGCAACGCCGACACGGCGAAAACGATGCCCGGTGTTCATGCGGTGCTCATGGCCGAAGACGTGCCCGGCTTGAACGACGTCGGCCCCGTCCGCCACGACGAAATCCTTCTCGCCGATACCGAAGTCTTTTTCCACGGCCACCTCGTCGCCTTGGTCGTCGGTGAAACCGAAGCACAGTGCCGTGACGCAGCCGCCCAGGTCATCGTCGAGTACGAACCGCTGCCCGCGATCCTGAACGTCCGCGCCGGGGTCGAAGCCGGCAGTTTTCACACCGATCCGAACACTCTCCGCCGCGGCGATATCGCGTCCGCGCTCGCCTCCGCACCGCAACGTTGGACCGGTGAGTTTGAGTTCGCCGGCCAGGAGCACTTCTACCTCGAAGGCCAGGCCGCCCGCGCGATTCCCGGTGAAGCCGGCGCGATCACCATTTTCGCCAGCACCCAGCACCCGAGCGAAATCCAGGCCGTCGTCTCCCACGTCCTGCACGTGCCGCGAAACCTCATCTCCGTGGAATGCCCGCGGATGGGCGGCGGTTTTGGCGGGAAAGAAACGCAGGGTAACACGCCGGCCGCGCTCGCCGCGCTCGCTGCGCAGAAAACCGGCCGCACCGTCCGCGTCCGACTCAATCGCGATCAGGACATGATGCTGACCGGCAAGCGGCATCCCTTCCTCGCCCGCTTCGAGGTCGGCCACGATGCCGAAGGCCGCCTCCTCGCGGTGAAGTCGGAGATCTTTTCCGATGGCGGCTGGTCGCTTGATCTTTCCATGGCGATCACCGATCGCGCCCTCTTTCACCACGACAATAGCTACTATATCCCGGCGATGGAGGTGACCGGCCGGGTGGTGAAGACGAACCTCGTTTCCAACACCGCCTTCCGTGGCTTCGGTGGCCCGCAGGGCATGCTCATCATCGAGGAAATCGTCGATCGCGTGGCGCGCCGTTGCGGCCTGCCGCCGGAAGTCGTGCGCGAGCGCAATCTTTACCACGGCCGCGGTGAGACCAATACCACTCACTACGGCCAGGAAATCGGCGACGAACGCATCGGCCTCATCTGGCGCGAACTGAAAGCTTCCTCGGAAATCGAACGCCGGCGCGGCGAGATCGCGGTATGGAATGCGCAGTCACCGCATCGCAAGCGCGGCCTGGCCATGACGCCGGTTAAGTTCGGTATTTCCTTCACCGTCACGCATTTGAATCAAGCCGGTGCCCTCGTGCTCATCTATCAGGACGGCACGGTGCAGGTGAATCACGGCGGTACCGAAATGGGCCAGGGCCTGCATACCAAAATGCAGACCATCGCCTGCCGCGAACTCGGCCTCACCCCACCTCGCGTGCGTGTGATGGCCACCCGCACCGACAAGGTCCCGAACACCTCCGCCACCGCTGCCTCCAGCGGCAGCGATTTGAACGGTGCCGCTGTCCGTAATGCTTGCATCACTCTCCGCGAACGCCTTGCCGGAGTCGCCGCCGAAGTCCTCTCCGCGAAGCCCGAAGACATTGTTTTTGCCAGCGACTACGTCTCGGCCGGCGACAAATCCGTGGCGTTCGAAAATCTCGCTTTCACGGCGTACATGCAGCGCGTTTCCCTCGCTGAAACGGGTTATTACGCGACGCCGGAAATCGGTTGGGATCGGGCCGCCGGCAAGGGCCGCCCTTTCTACTATTTCGCCTGCGGTGCGGCGGTTGCCGAAGTCGAAGTCGACGGTTTCACCGGCATGTTGCAGGTCCTGCGGACCGACATTCTCCACGATTGCGGTTCGTCGCTCAATGAAGGCATCGATCGCGGCCAGGTCGAAGGCGGCTTTGTCCAAGGTATGGGCTGGCTGACCGGGGAAGAATTGCTTTGGGACAATCAGGGCCGCCTCCTCACGCACTCGCCGGATACCTACAAAATCCCCGCCATCGGCGACGTGCCAAAAGACTTTCGCGTCACCCTTCTGCCCAACGCCGCCCAACCCGGCGTCGTCCACGGTACCAAAGCCGTCGGCGAACCCCCACTCATGCTCGCCATCTCCGTGCGCGAAGCCATTCGCGACGCCGTGGGCGCGTTCCGCACCGGAGGTGAAGTCTCCCTCGCTTCCCCCGCCACCTGCGAGGCCGTCTGGCGCGCGATCCACGCGTAAGTTGGTGTACGGGCTTCAGCCTGTTCGTGGCAGCAAAGAGAAACTCCGCCGCCTTCCCGCAGGCGAAAGCCTGTACTCCAACTCAGAAGAATCGCCGATGGTCCTCAACCCGCTTTTCGAGCCGTGCGCGGAGCGCCGCCTGGGCTTCCGCCGGCCCTGCTTGAGTCACGGCGAGTTGCATCAGGGTCACCATCCCGGCGACGTCCGAGAGCGCGACGAATTCCGGCGCGATGGTCGTCTCCGGCCCGCAGTTGTGGTAGTTGCCGAGCGCGACGCAGAGCGCGGCGCAGCGATAACCGTAAAGTTGATAAGCCGTCGCTTCACACGTGCCACCGCTCATCAGGCAGCGTTGATAAGCCAGCTTGGCCTCCTTCGCCGCATGGGTCAGCGCCGTGGTCGCCGCATCGTCGAAAATCGAGGTATAGTCACCTACGCGAACGATCACGCCATCGCCCATCCGGCCGGCGCCCGGCGAGCGTTCGGAGCTGCACTCCAGCGACACGATGGTCGTCTCCTTCGGAATCCGGGCCGAACGTGCGAGCTGGATGGCCCCGATGAAACCGACTTCCTCCGCCCGCGTGAAGAGACCGTAGACGTTTGCTTCCACCTGGGCGTCGGCGAGGGCGCGGAAGAGCGCGAGGATGGCCGCGCAGCCGATCAGATCGTCGCACGCGCGCGAGTAGATGCGCCCTTCGCGAACTTCGCACGCAGGTAAATCCCACATCGCGTAGGCGCCGAAATCGCGCACCGGCGGATTCTTCTCCCGGTACTCCGCCGGCACCCCGCCGAGAAATTCCCAGCCGTCGCCCGGCGGTTTTGAGGAGGTCGTCGCCGCCCCGGAAAAGACGTACGCGGGGTGATCCATGTGCGCCGCGAAAGCCCAGCCTGGCCCCGCATTCCCGTGCACGTACTGCGCGACGACGTTGCCAAATTCATCCAGCTTCGCCGTCACATGCGGGATCTGCGCGAGCTGTTGCAGGATTTCTCCCCGCACGGCGTCTTCGTGAAAGGGGGCAGTCGGCTGCGCGAGCAGCGCACGAATGAAATGCAGAAGCGTTTCGTCGCTCATGGGTCGTGGTTCCCAAATTTCGCGCGCTGATTCAAGCGCCGGGAATGCGCTTGAGCAGCTGCATCGCCTTCTCTTTTTCCGCGGCATCCGTCGCCACAGCCAGGAAGGTTTGGATCGTGCGGCTGGCGAGCTGCGGTTCGTTGCGTTCGAGGTGCAGGCGGGCGAGGCGTTCGGTGATCCGCCACGAGCCGAGCTGCAACTCATGCGCGCGTTCGAGGTGGCTGATGGCGGGCTCCACTTGCAGCGCAGTGAGTTCCCCCTCCGCCCAATCAGCCAGCAAGCCCGCCAGCTCCGGACGCAGGGCCGTCGCGCCCTGCACCACTGCGGTTTCCAGAGTGCGCACGGCTTGCTCGAATTGCCCGGCCTTGGCCGCGGCTGCATGCAAGCGCGCTGCCCCGGCGGCATCGATCACGTCGGGCGAGGTCTCGGCCAGTCGCACCGCTTCCGCCACGCGTCCCGCGTCGAGATGCGCCGCAAAAATCGCCGCGCGCAGCTTCTGCCAGCCCGTGTTGGTGAGTGGGAAATCGGAAAGCGCGGCATCGAAATCTGCCAGCCTTCCGGTGGTGACCAGGTATTCCACCAGCATCCCGGAAATATCTGCGACCGGATTGCGGCTGGCCGCGCGCAGTTCCGCCCGGGCGAGATCGGTTTCCCGTTCTGCGAGTAGCAGTCGCGCGTAAGCGAGATGCAGCGCCGGTTTTTGCCCCACCGGATCGAGAAAAGCTGCCCGTTGGTAAAAAGCCCGTGCTCGGACCGGCTGCTTCAGTTTCGTGAACAGATCGGCACTGGTGACCAGCAGATCCGAATGAAACTCCGCCCGCGCTGCCACCTCCTCGGCCACGGCGATCGCTTCGTTCGCGCGCCCTTCGGCCTGCAAGGCCAGGCTCCAGTTTACGAGACGCTGCGGATCGGCCGCATCCCGCCGGGCAAACCGCTCCAGCACCTCGGTGCGCAGACGGGACGGCTCCTTTTCCGGCAGTGCTTCGAGCACGTTTTGCAATGCGGCGGCATCGAGCCCGGGATGAGCGCTCAACTCCTTCCACGTCACCTGCGCTCCGGCGAGATCGCCCCGGGCGATTTGCGTGGCGACCCAGGCGGCCCCGATGGCGGCCTCGCCCTGGCCACCATCCCAGCCCTGCACGAGTTCCTCCCGCAGCTCTTTTTCCAGACCCAGGCGCGGCGCTTCCCGCTGCATGAGGCGGAAGTAGTTCGCGAGATTGGACCCCTCGACGTCCCCGAGCTGGCGCAGGTGGTGCACTTCGCGGGTGATCCGCGAACGGTCGGTGGTCACCGGCAGCAGTTCGATCAGGCGTGATTGGAGCGAGAAAGACATCTTCGGATCGCGGCCGTGCCCGAGCGCCGCCCGGATCAGCTGTATCGCCCGGGTGGAGTCGCCTCGCGTCACGAGCTCATTGGCCAGCCCCAGCGAAACCCGCCCCCGATCTGTTTCCGGCACGCGTTCCAGCGCCGCGAGGGCTTCCTCAAAGCGGCCCGCCCGCAGGTTCAACAAGGCCAGGCGTGCATCGATATCACGCCCGGAAGCTCGTTCGAGCACATCGATGGCTTCGTTCGGTTTGTTTTGATTTTCGAGGAGCGTGGCAAAAGCGAGCCGGCCCGCGACATTGCCCGGTTCCGCGCCGAGCAGCCGGCGGAAGGTCGCCGTGGCGGCAGCCGGATCGCCCGCGCGCTGGTGCAGATCGGCGAGATTCAGCAGCGGCCGCGCTTCGTGCGGCGAATGCTCGATCATCTCCGCCAGCACCTGCCGGGCGCGTCCGACTTCGCCGCGCGCGGAGAGCGCCGCCACGAGTTGCTGCACCAGGTCGCGATGCGCCACTTCGCTGGCGCGGAAATGCCCCTCCACTACCGCCCGCGTGAGAATCTCTTCGAGCGAAACCGTGTCGCCGGCATTGCGGCAGGCGGCGAGCACGTTGCGCAGGGCGTGCGGATTGGAAGGCTCCGCCGACCACAGCCGCCGGTAAATCGCGACCGAAAGCGGATTGGCGCCAAATCCCTCCAGCACTTCCGCCAGCGGCACGAGCCCCTCGGGGGGAGCGTGCCGGGTATA
>Ga0209050_1000582_pt1 | contig 59096 bp, 40 predicted proteins | sample Araplavi_mTSA_r2_FD_184276 | JGI IMG/M metagenome (GOLD analysis project Ga0209050, IMG submission 184276) | Arabidopsis root microbial communities from North Carolina, USA - plate scrape MF_Cvi_mTSA_r2 (SPAdes) (version 2) | ecosystem: Host-associated > Plants > Roots > Endosphere | place: USA... | reverse complement strand
ACCGAACGCCCACCGGCGGCAGTCGAGATGCGCCGGCCATCGATCAGAGTCTCGTTGAAATCTCCGGCGAAACCGCGGACCGAAATGCCCTGCGGCTCGCCCCTGGAGCCAGACCGCTGGATCGAGACGCCCGGCAGGCGCTGAAGCGACGCTGCCACGTTCGAATCCGGGAATTTGCCGATATCTTCCGCCGAAATGACATCGACGACACCCGAAGATTCGCGCTTGATATCGAGATTGCGCTGGAGGGAACCGCGGATACCGGTGACGATAATGTCGCTCGCGCTGGGTTCCGTCTCGTTGCCCGTCTGATCGGCGGTTTGCGCAGCCGCTGTTCCGGCTATCGATAAAGCCATCAGGCTTGCAGCAGTGGCAAGTACTACGCGCTTTCTTGTCGCAGGCGCGCGATTGATTTTGGACATCATGATCCTCCCCTTGTTCAGACAATGTCTCGCCCGAAAGCCGGATATTATTTATAAACCGGCGATCATGTATTAAAATAATACACAATAATTATATATATAGCTGTTCTCAATAATTAACTTCGAAAAAGCATCAAGCCACTCTTGTAGTGGTAGCGCTATCAAAAAAGCAGCGCGGAAAAATACATCACTGTACAAAATGGACGTTAAATCATGGCAAGCCTTGCCGCTCGCAATCACGACAGGGAAACGCGAGTCGTGATCATCGGTCGCAGCCGTCCCTTACAGCAGTATTACGAAGCCTCGACGTTTACAGACGCGTTGCCGCAAAAACGTTCCGATGCGCAATAGTCACTGCGTGAAAATATTGAAATGCCATTATCCTCCCCAATTCAGATTATGCTCTGCTTTTGCCCCGAAGCGTTTGCGCATCGGTGACAAATCTGAATTCAAATTCGGATAGAAAGATTTCGGCCTTTAGGCGAAATTTTCATCCTCTTCCCTGTCTTCTCTTTTTCTGTATCAAATGGTAGCGCTATCGAAACAGCCGATCAAGAGAAATTGTGGGGCTGGGCGGCAAACTGGAAAAGCGGCGAAAAAGGTAAGAAAAGAGCCGTTAACCCGCGAGACCGATCGCGGCAAGAAGGGATGGGAGAAGCACGTGTCCAAAATGGAACTGCTCAGCAGTGATAAACATGCCACAGTCCGGGCCTTGGCGGCGGAACGAACGGTTGGCTCCTTCGTCAGAGTGGTACTCGACGAGATCGTCATGGCCGCCGCTTCCTGTCCGTTACTGCTTTCCAAACATGCGGAAACGGGAGCCTTTTATATCGGCGCATTGATGGGCTTCAAAGAACGGGAACTCTTGATCGAACGACCGGATAGGAAGCCGTCGTTCCTACCGATGGAGTGGGATCGGGAAGGGTTTTTCGCAGTTGGCGAACATATCGCTCTCGACCGTGACAGTCGTCGCTTTGCCGAAGACCAGGGAGAATTGCTGTTCGACCAGCATGGCCAGCCGACGCCATTACTGACGGCAGCGCAAAGGTCGCTTGGACGGCTGATATCCGCAAGTGCAGGCACGGACCTTTTCATCGCAGAACTGGTTGCCCATCGCCTGATCGAGCCGATCGATATTTCGCTGAGTTTCGACGACGGCGAGCGTTTGCGACTGGATGGGCTTTATACGGTCAGCCTCGATGCGATTGCGGACCTGGATGACGCGTCCTCGCTGCGTCTCCTGCGAGCTGGTCATTTGCAGATCGCCTATGCCATGTCGGCATCGCTCCAGCACATCGCGCTGATGTCACGGCGACGTAACGAGCACTTGGTTTCGGTTTGAACCTTGCCAGCGATGATCGGCGGGATAGCCCAAATCGATGTCGCGGAGATCGGAGACGCCGCTGGCTTGGCTGCGTTGACGCGCGAATGCCGTCCGGTCGTAGTGCGGGGCGTCGGTGATGACTGGCCGCTCTACGCGGCGGCGCAAGCGAGCGCCGATGAGGCGCTCAACTATCTCTCCGAGCGGGATGCCGGGCTGACGGCGGAGTATTTTTCGGCGCCGATCGCGCTGGATGGCCGGTATCACTATGGAGAGGAGCCGGGGAGCTTCAATTTCTCGCGCAAGGTGATGGAAGTCAGGGAGGCGCTGGAGCGTATTCGTCACAATGCGTCCGTCCCGCTGGAAACCGGTTATGTGGGCTCACTTCCAGCCGATTCCTACTTTCCCGCTTTTGCCGCACAGAATCCGTGCGCGTTGCTGGCCGATGGGGTCCGGCCGCGCCTGTGGCTCGGCAACCGGTCGACGACGGCGTGCCACTACGATTCCTACGACAATCTAGCGTGCGTGGTTGCCGGCCGGCGGCGCTTCACGCTCTATCCGCCCGAAGCGATCGGTGACCTCTATATCGGACCGATCGATCACACTCTATCCGGTCAGCCGGTTTCGATGGCGGCGGGGTTGGATGACGGGGATGGCCGATATCCGCGCTTTGCCGAAGCGCGAGCCAAGGCATGTGTCGTCGAACTTGGGCCAGGAGAAGCGCTCTATCTGCCCAAGTTGTGGTGGCATCAGGTGGAAGCGCTCGATCCCGTCAACATCCTCGTGAACTACTGGTGGGACGGGTTTTCCGCGGGGCCGGACTCGCCTTATGCGGCTCTGCTGCTGGCCATGATCGCCATAGCCGAACGTCCTGCTCCCGAGCGTGCCGCATGGCGCGCCTATTTCGATCACTATGCTTTTCGGCCGGATGGACACCCCTTGGCGCATTTGCCGGAAACGCAGCATGGCGTTCTCGGACCGCTGGCGGAGGGCCATTACGGCCGCATCAGAACCTTGGTGATGCGTATGCTGCGGGGTGCGTGAGGCGCCCGTCGCGACGTGATAACAACTGGAGAGAGGGTAAATATGGGGCAGTTGAAGCATATTGTCGTATATCTGGGTGCCGCTGCATCGTTTATCGCAGCGCCGGCGCAGGCTCAGGTAGCGACCGAAGGACCGGCAGCGGTCGTCGGTGCAAAATCGATCAGGATCGAGCGCATCAAGGTCCATGCGCCAACCATCGAGGGCAATCTGGAAGGCGAGACCGCCGACCGCGACGTGCTGGTCGTGCTGCCTCCCAGCTATGGGACGGAGCGTAATCGGCGCTATCCGGTAGTCTATGCGCTCCATGGCTACTCGATCGGCGCCGAGCAATGGGCCAGGGAAATTCATCTGACCGTTACTGCGCAGAACGCCTTCGCCAACGGCGCGCGGGAGATGATCCTGGTGCTGCCCGATTCAAAAACCATCCATAACGGGTCCATGTATTCCAGTTCGGCCACGACCGGGGATTTCGAGACATTCATATCCAGGGATCTGATCGCATACATCGACAGCCATTATCGAACGATAGCGAAGCGAGAAAGTCGCGGGCTGTCCGGCCATAGCATGGGCGGCTACGGCACCAGCCGTATCGGCATGAAGCATTCCGATATGTTCGGCGCGCTTTACATGATGAGCCCGTGCTGTCTGTCGGCAAGGGATGCGGGACCTATGGATCCGTCGGCGCTGAAGCAACTTGATGCGGTGAGGACGCCTGGTGATTCTGCGGGGCTTCCTTTCCTGCTTCGTGCGCAACTGGCGGTTGCGGCGGCATGGTCGCCCAATCCGGCTAATCCACCTCTGTACCTGGACCTGCCCGTCAAGGATGGGAGGGTTCGCAACGATGTGCTTGCAAAATGGGCAGCCAATGCGCCGCTGTCCTTCGTCGATCAGTATATAGGCAATCTCAAGCGTTATCGCGCGATCGCCATCGATGTCGGTGACAAAGATGGACTGAAGGACGATGCGCGGACACTGCACGATACACTGCATCGCAATGGCATCGCCAACCGCTTCGAGATCTATGACGGGGACCACACCAATCGGGTGGCGTGGCGTTTTCAGGATCAACTGATGCCGTTTTTCTCGCAGAATCTCGTTTTCCAATAGCAAAGGCACCGGAAATGGCAGGCGAAGAGCTAGTTAGCGTTAACAAAAGCCGTTGCCAGCTCTTCGAACATCATTAGGCTGAAACGAAATCGGATTCGCGAACCGGACCGATTCCAGGGGAGGGCAGGGCGTGATCCGGCAAGGTAATCGTATTTATTGGCTTATGGCGCTACCCTATTGCGCCGCTGCCGCGTCTCCAGTCTGGGCTGCGCCGCGGCTCGATCCGATGTTTGGCGATCATGCCGTCATCCAGCGGGAAACGCCGGTAACCATAACCGGGCGCGCTGCTCCGCGGGAAAAGGTCACGGTTCTGCTCGGATCGACGAGCAAGGACGTGCTGGCCGACAAGGACGGCAGGTTCACGGCAAAGTTCGATCCAGTGACGGAGGCGGGCGCAATACGCCTGGAAGCGCAAGCGGCGTCCGGCAGGGTGGTGGTGCAGGACGTGGCGATCGGCGACGTGTTCCTGTGCTCGGGGCAATCCAACATGGAACTGGAAGTCCGCAATGCCCAGGACGCCCTCGGGCAAATCCGGAGTTCGGCCGACGATCAGCTCCGGCTGCTGCTGGTTCCCCGGGCGGTGGCGGACGAGCCCCTGCGCGATTTTCGCGATACCCCCAATTGGAAAGTGGCAGGGCCGGACAGCGTCGGCGATTTTTCGGCGGCCTGCTTCTACATGGCGCGTGAACTGCGGAAAGGAACGAAGGTGCCGATCGGCGCGATCGCCAGCAGTTGGGGCGGTTCGCGCATCAGTCCGTGGATGGGCGCCCGGGCGCAGGCGGAGGTCGGGCAGCAGGCCGCGGCTGCCATGGTGGCGCTGCACGGCCACGATCCTTTCGCGGCGGAAAAGGGCGCCAGCGCGCAATGGGAAAAATGGTGGCGCGGGCAGACGGGGGACAAGCCGGGTAGCGAACCATGGCAGGTCGACAACGCCCTGGCTTGGGCAGAGGTGCCGCGCATCGGCCCATGGGAGGAATGGGGCGTACCTTCGCTGGCCGATTACAACGGCATGGTCTGGTATCGCCGGGAGTTCGAATTGACGGCGGCGCAAGCCAAGGCGCCGGGCCAGTTGTCGCTCGGGCTGCTCGACGATGTCGGGCGCGTCTGGATCAATGGCAAGCCCGTGGGCATGAGCGCGCGCGCCTGGCAGCCGAGCAGTTTCGACGTGCCGCCCGGTGTGCTCAGGGCCGGACGCAATGTCATGATCGTCAATGTCCAGGACAATTACGGCAACGGCGGCCTTTCGGGACCGGCCGAAGTCCTGAAATTGTCTCTGGGCGATGGCAGCGAAGTGCCGCTTGGCGCGCAATGGCGCTATTCGGTGCCGCAGCGCTCGCCTGAAGGTGCGCCGCGCGTGCCCTGGGGTGATGTCACCGGAACCGGCACGCTCTACAATGGCATGATCGCGCCGCTCGGAGCGATCGGGCTGAAGGGCGTGGCCTGGTATCAGGGTGAATCCGATGTCGACCTGCCCGGTTATGCCGAGCGCATGAAAGCGATGATGGCCGATTGGCGGCGTCAGTTCGGATTGCCGAACCTGGCCTTTGTCGCGGTGCAGCTTGCGGCCTATGGCGCGCCGGTCACCGCGCCAGCGGAAAGCGGCTGGGCGGCGATGCGGCAGATCCAGTATCGGGCGATGGCACAGGACGATCATGGCGGGCTGGCAACAGCGATCGATATCGGCGATCCTTTCGACATCCATCCGGGTGAAAAACAGGAAGTCGGGCGCCGACTAGCCTGGGCAATGCGCGCGGCGGCCTATGGCGATCAGCACCCGCGTACCGGTCCCCAGGCGGTGCGAGCCGTTGCCGGTAGCGACGGCGGGGTCGTCGTCGAATTTACCGGACTGACAGGCGGCCTTCACACACGCAGTTCCGCGCAGGCGATCGGTTTCGAACTCTGCGGCGAAGCGCTGGGCACTTGCCGCTTCGTGCCTGGCACAGTGGACGGCACCCGCGTCCTGTTGGCGGGAGATGGCGCCGCCGCGACGCGGGTGCGGTATGCCTGGGCGGGATCTCCCGTCATCAATCTCTATGACGATACGGCCCTGCCGATCGGCTCCTTCGAATTGCCGGTCGTCAAGACGCGCTAACAACCAAGGCCGCGCGAACAAGCGGCCGGATAGCCAATCGGCGAGACACTTCATTGCAGAACGAACAAGGCATGCGGCGGCGTGGTGTCTCTGCGTGCTTGCAACAGGAGAGGACTGAACGATGGGAAAAGCGCACTTCTTGCGCCGGGCCGGCTTGGTCGCGCTGGCGTTGGCGAGTTTCGGAGCGGATATCGGCGCGGTGCAGGCACAGGCGATCCGCGCGACGATCGACACCGGCCGGGCGAGCGCGCCAGTAACAGCTTATGAATATGGCATGTTCATCGAGCCGATCGCGGGTCTGGTCAACCAGACGCTCTGGGCGGAAATGCTCGACGACCGCAAATTCTATTATCCGGTGCAGGTCGAGGGGAAAGACGAGAAGGTCCCGGATACGGTGGAAGGACGTCCGGCGCCGGTGTTCCGCAAGTGGCGACCCGTCGGCGGCGAAGACGCTGTCGTCATGGATCAAGTGGAACCTTTCGTGGGCAAACAGAGCGCCGCCATTACACTTGCCGGAACCACGCCGCGAGGGTTGAGCCAAGGCGGCATGAGCCTGGTTGTGGGCAAGACCTATGTCGGCCGCATTCAAATAAGCGGGGATGCCGGAGCCAAAGTGGAGGTCGCGCTGATTTGGGGGCCGGGGCCGCGCGACCGGCAGGTCATGACCTTGCCCACGCTGGGCGCAGGCTGGGCGGAAGTGCCGTTTCGCTTCACGGCCGGCAAGGCATCGTCCGATGCCCGGCTGCAAATTACCGGCACGGGTAGCGGCGGCTTCCGCGTCGGCGCCGTATCGCTGATGCCTGCCGACAACATCAACGGTTGGCGCGCCGATACGACTGCGATCGCGCGGTCCTTGAACTCGGGCATGTGGCGACTGCCCGGGGGCAACTTCCTGTCCAATTGGGACTGGCATCAGGCTTTGGGTCCGCGCGACAAGCGCGTGCCGATGTTCGACCATGCCTGGAGCGCCATGCAGACCAACGATATCGGCATGGACGAATGGATGGAATTGACGCGCATCCTGGGGGTAGAGCCTTACGTTACCGTCAATGCCGGCCTGGGCGACGCTAATTCGGCGGCCGAGGAAGTCGAGTATCTGAACGGTGCGGCGACCAGCGAATGGGGCGCGAAGCGTGCCGCCAACGGGCATCCCACGCCCTACGCCGTCAAGTGGTGGAACATCGGCAACGAGCCTTACGGCTGGTGGCAGATCGGCAAGACCAGCCTCGATTACTACCTGATGAAGCATCGGGATTTTGCCGAGGCGATGCGGGCCAAGGAGCCGGGCATAACCCTGATCGCCTCCGGAGCGATGCCGGACCAGTTGCATCCGCGCGACGTGAAGGAAAATCCGTCGCTGGACAGCATTCAGCGAAAGTTCGGGACCGAGGAAGACTGGACCGGCGGTTTCTTCGCCAAGGCCATGGGCACTTTCGACGGGATTACCGAACATTGGTACGACCGGGGCGAGGAGCGCCCTAACGCGCCTGCCGACGAAGAGCTGATCGAATTCGTGCGCTCACCCTCGAATCATGTCCGCATGAAGGCTGAACAGTGGAACATCTATCGTCAGCGCTATCCCGAGATTGCGAAAGCCAACGGGGGGAAGGGCATTTTCCTGTCGATGGACGAATATGCCTACATGGCCAAGGACGGCGCCACGCTGAAATCAGCGCTCGCCTACGCGATGGTGATACAGGAAATGCTGCGGCATACCGACTTCCTGCGGATGGCGGCCTTCACCTCGGGCGCATCCACCATGGATATCACGCCTACGGGTGCGACGATGAACACGACGGGCCTCGTGTTCAAGCTCTACGGAGAGCACTTCGGCGCGGGTACGGTGCCGGTCGCGCTGAACGGTAACGTGGCTCAACCCGATCCCAGGCACGTCGTGGGGTCTGCCCATCCACAGGTGAAGGCGGGAAGTGCGACCTGGCCGCTCGACATGGTCGCGGCATTGAGCCCCGACGGCAAGGCACTGCGCATCGGCATCGTCAATGCGACGTTCAAGCCGCAGAGCGTGGCGATCGACTTGCCCGGAAAGCGCACGCGCGGGCCGGGCAAGGTCTGGCGCCTCACTGCAAGCTCGTTGGACGCGGCCAACAAGGTGGGCGCCAAGCCGGGTGTCGTCCTTACCGAAGGCAAGGCTCCGGCGATGAATGGAAGCCTGAGCGTGCCACCGCTTTCGACGTCGGTCTTCGAATACCCGTTGGACGACGGCGGCGCCTCGCTCTGAGGTGAAGGGGAAGGGCGCGCCGGACCGGCGCGCCTTCTCACCGGCGCAGAGCGGCGTCGCCCCAGGTTACCGGCACCCCATTGCCTCTGGCACCATCGGCGCGCGCGACCAGTTCGAGGACGGCTATCCCCTTCACATCGGCTTCGAGCGGTTGGGCCGCCGCACCGCGTCGCAGCGGAGCGGAGCTGGCGAGCGGCTTGCCGTCGCCGTAGAGGTAGAAGCGGACGGTCTGTTCGCCGTCCAGTGCGCTGTCATCCACGCCTACTTGGGCACTGAAGCGGGCGAACCCAGCATTGCGCACTTCGAGCCGGCTGTTGGCGAGAATCCCGATCCCCGCCCCGTAAGTGCGTCCGGCGACGGTCAGTGCCTGGTTGTAGGGCGTCGCATCCGCCATCGCGCCGCCCCAGCCGGCATACATGGGCCGCTCGCCGATGCCGCGCGTGCCGCGCCAGCCCGGAATCGAACGATAGATGGTGGGATCGGGCTCGGGCTGGACGACACCGTCCGCCGCCGGGTTCACGGCGCCGGGCTGTTCCGAGAGGTAGAGACCGTCCGCCAGCATGCGCGTTCCGCTGGCGCGGAACACCACCGTTTCGCGCGGCGCGACGCGGAATTTGGTCTCCCCGGTGAAGTCGCTCTTTACGCCTGTCCAGAGGTTAGACAGGGTGACAGCGCGATCGGCGCGGAATTTCAGATGATCGGCCGTCAGCACCGCGTCGACAGGAGCGAAGCCGCGGTTGAACAGGGCGACGGCCTTGTCTCCATCGGCCAGCGTCTTGACCAGGATTTGAAGCCCGTCGCTGTCGAAGGCGAGAGTCGCCTGATTTCCGGCCGGATCCTGATTGACCGCGATAAGCGCGGCATTGCCGAAAATGTCGAGCAGGGGCTGGGGCGTCGTGCGCAAGTCAGCACCGATCAGCAGCGGCGCATTCATCATCGCCCAGAGCGCGAAATGGGAACGTGCCTCGGTCAGATGGTTCGCATCGAAATCGCCCTTGCCGATGAAGAGCATGTCGGGATCGTTCCAACTCCCCGGATGGGCATAGAGCGCGCGGCGCACGGCGCTGTCGTAATTGGTGAGCATCCGCCCCCAGTCGGGCGAGATGTCGTCGCTGGTGCGCGAGATGCTGCCGACGTCCTTGCCCCAGGAGCGGACATTGGCGCTGCCCCAGATGCAAAGCGAGAGCATGTAGTCGCCATCGGGATTGTATCTGGCGAGCGAACGGTTGATGTCGGCGAAGAGCGCCTTGACCGCTGGGATGTTCGACCGCGTCACGCTGTGCTGGTCAATCAGCGGGGCAAGTGCACGATACTGGCCGCTGCGCACGCGCTCGGCGTCAGCGGTGAAGGCACGGATGCCGCAGCCGTCGACCTTGATCGCATCGAAGCCCCAGTCCGCGAAGAAAAGGCGGATGTCCTGGTCGTTATGGCCGTAGAGGCCAACCTCCCGTTCGGCCATCGTGCCTTCCGGAAGCTGCGCGGGGCCGTCGGAATAGGCCTGCGAGCAACTGTTGCGGCCGAGGTCGGAATAGATCCCGGCCTTGAAACCCATCGCGTGCAGCTTGTCCGTCAGCGGACGGAAGGACGGATCGCCGCGCTTCATCCGGGCTGAGGGAAACTTGTCCGCGCGAATGATGAGCTTCCCGTCGCCGGTGCGGCGCTTGAACCACCAGCCGTCATCGATGTTGATGAAGCGATAACCCTTCTTCGCAAGGCCGGTGTCGAGAATGCGCTGGGCCGAGCCGAGCAGTTTTTCCTCGTCGATCTCGGTGAAGAAGGCGTTCCAGCTGTTCCAGCCCATCGGCGGAAGCTGCGCGCTGCCGACCTGATAGGCGCTCCACGCACCGGTGGGCGCGAGCGGATCGATGGTCTGGGCGGAGAGGCCGCTGCCGGCGCAAAGGACGGCGAGGGGCAGGAGCGCGCGGCGCAAGGTCATGTGAAATCCTTGAAGGTCAGCCTGACCGGCTTTCCGGCCTGAAGCGTGAGGGTGCGTTCGGCGCTGCCGAGGCGGATCTTGCGCGCGCCCCCGAGTTCCGGACGCAATATCGCGCGCTCCAGGCGGCCGTCGCGCCAATCGAGGTCCACGGTGCAGCGGCCACGGGCACGCAGGCCGGTGACACGGCCGGTCGGCCAGGCCTTGGGGAGCGCGGGAAGCAGGTCGATACGATCGCCATGGCTGTCCATCAGCATCTCCACGATCCCCGCTGCGCCGCCGAAATTGCCGTCGATCTGGAACGGCGGGTGCGCGTCGAACATGTTGGGATAAGTGCGCTCCGGGCCTAGCAGGAAGCGCAGGATGTCGTGGGCATGATCCCCTTGCCGCAGCCGCGCCCAGAGATTGATGCGCCAGGCCGTTGCCCAGCCGGTGGCGCGGTCACCGCGTATCTCCAGGGTGCGGCGGGCTGCGGCGGCCAGTGTGGGCTCGCCGTCAGGCGTGATCTGGTGCGAGGGGTGCAGACCGTAAAGGTGGGAGACGTGGCGGTGCTCCTGCTCCGGCGCGTCCGCATCCCAGTCCTGCTGCCATTCCTGGAGCTGCCCCTGCCTCCCGACCTTGTACGGCGCCAGCCTTTCGCGCGCGGCGTGCATTTCGGCGATGAGCGACGGCTCGATACCGAGGATCTGCGCAGCCTCGGTCGTCCGGGCAAACAGGTCGCGGAGCAGAGCCATGTCCATGGTCGGACCGGCGCAGAGCGTGCCGCCATGGCCATGCGGGTTTTCCGGACTCATCGACGGGTTGGTGACGAGAAAGCCGGTGCTCGGATCGCGCTGCAAGGTATCGAGGAAGAAACGCGCGGAACCGGCCATGATCGGGAAGATCGAGGCGAGATAGGCAGGGTCGCGGTTATAGTCGTAGTGGTCCCAGAGATGGATGCAGAGCCATGCGCCGCCGGTAGGCCAGAGGCCGAACTGCGCACCGTCGATCGGCGCGGTTGCGCGCCAGAGATCGGTATTGTGGTGAGCGACCCATCCGCGCGCGCCGTACATCTTCCGGGCCGTGCGCTCCCCGGTGATCGCGAGTTGGCGCACCATCTCCACCAGCGGGGCGACGCATTCGCCGAGCGCGGTAGGTTCGGCGGGCCAGTAGTTCATCTGGGTATTGATGTTGATCGTGTACTTGGAACCCCAGGGCGGGTTGAGGCTGTCGTTCCATAGCCCTTGCAGATTGGCGGGTTGCCCGCCCGGCCGGGAGGAAGCGATCAGGAGATAGCGGGCATATTGGAAGTAGAGCGTCGCCAGCGCGGGATCATCGCTGCTCTGCGAAGCGGCGATCCGCTGGTCGGTGGGCTGCAAGGCCGCGGGCGAAGTGCCGAGGTCGAGACCGACGCGGCGGAACAGGCGCCGGTGGGCGATCGCGGTGTCGGCGGCGATACCGGCGAACGTGCGGCGCCTAGCTCTGGCAAGCGTGTCCGCCGTGGCGGCGAGGGGATCGCCGCTGACGTCGTCGAAGCGTTTGTAGCTGGTCGCCATGGCCAGCAGCAGGGTGACGGCCTTGGCGCCGCGAATGGCGAGGCGCCCATCGGCGCCTTGGCTGACGCTGCCGCCTTCCAATTGCGCCGTCAGGCGGGCGGCAAAGCGAAGACCGCCCTCGATCCCTTTGGAAGCACTGTTGCGGCCGGTGAGAAGCAGGCCGGAAGGCCCGTCGCTGGTAGTCCGGACATCGCGCTGAGGCGAGCGAAGCGATATGTCGCAGTCGAGCTTGCCCTCGCCTCCGGCGGTCAGGTGGACGGCGATGAGCTGGTCGGCCGGCGAAGCGACGACCTTACGGACATGGGGAATGCCGTTCGCCTCGAAGCGGGTGGTGGCCATGGCCGTGTCGAGATCGAGTTCCCGGTGGTAGGTGGTGGTCTCAGCCAGGTTCGGAAAATCGAGGATCAGATCGCCCAGCGTTTGATAAGGCATCTGCGTCAGCGGCTTTGCCATCAACGTCCGGTTGGCGAGGGCTTCGGCTTCCTCGATCCGACCGGCGAAGATCAGTTCGCGCACCTGGGACAGCGTCGCCTTCGCCTGCGGATCGACAGGATCATAAGGCTGGCCCGCCCAGAGCGTGCTTTCGTTGAGTTGCAGCTTCTCCTGAGCCGTACCGCCGAACACCATGGCGCCGAGGCGGCCATTGCCGATGGGCAAGGCTTCGGTCCATTTCGCCGCCGGCTGGCGATACCAGAGTTTGAGCGGATGGGGTGCTGTCGGTGCCGCCCCGGCAGGCCGTCCGAGGCCGAGCGAGGCCGCGCCCGCCGCCATGGCCGCCATCGTTTCGCGGCGGCTCAGGCTCATGGCCGGGTTCCTTCCGGCAGGGGCGAGAGCGTGAAGCTGTCGATATCGAGATAACCGCCGCTTGGCGCGGGATTGTAGCAGGAAAGCGCGATCTGCTGTCCCTGGAAAGTCCCGGTGCGCCAGTCGAACGCGAGTGGGAAGGCGCCTCCGACCTCGTGCCATGTCTTGTCGTCAGAACTGTAGGCGAGCCGGCCTTGCTTGGTCTCGAAATCCATGTCCACGCGCAGCCAGAGGATGCGTGCGCTCAGGGGCAAGGCTGGGACGCGAACTTCGGTGCGGGGACCTTGGACGGTGCTTTCTGTGAGCTGCATCCGCAAGGATCGCGCGCCGTTCGCGCCGCCGACGACGGCAAGCTGGGCATTGTATTTGCCGAAGCTGCCGAGGCCGCAGATGTCTCCGGCCTTGATCCCGCCTGTATCGATTTTCGCGACGGCGCGCATGCGCGGACCTTGCGCCTTTTGCGTGAGTGTATTGCGTGCGGTCCAGATGCCGTCAGCCTCGGTCGCATGGAGGCGGAGGAAGCCGGGGCGCCGCGTCAGCGACCATTTTCCGTCGTCGGGGTTATGGTTCCATTGCCATTGCAGGCCGAGTTTCGGCGCCGAGAAATCGTCGGAAGATGGCGGCTCCGCGAAAAGATGTCCCAGGATCGGCTTGGGTGAACGATCGGGCACATGATCGGGATTTTCGGGTGTTCCCCAAAAGGGCCAGCCGTCTTTCCAGTAGATCGGGCTGATATTGGTCATGCGGCCGATGGCGCCGGCGTCCACCATGACGAAGCCGTACCAGCCCCCGTCCGGCAGATCGACAATCGCGCCTTGATGGCCGCCGGTCTTGTCGTCGATGGAGGACTTTGTTTCCCACGGACCCCAAAGGCTGCGGGAACGGGAAACGGTCATCGCCAGCTTGGAGGGGATGGCGTTGAAGAGATAGTACCAGCCATCGTGGCGGATGATCTTCGAACCTTCCGCGCCTTTGTTGTAATAGGCGACTTTGGCAGCAGTAACGGCGGAGAGATCGCCGTTGAGGGTAAGCAAGGTCAGCGTGCCGTCAGTTCCGACCGAAGTGCCAAGATAGGCGGTGCCGTCCGCGTCGATGAACAGCGCCGGGTCGAAGGCTTCCCGGTCCAGTTCCTTATAGGTCCATGGACCTTCGATTTTCGCCGAGCGATAGATGCGCGTCTTGTGGCCGACCGGGGTCACTGCAAGGTAGAACAGGCCATTGTGACGGCGCAGGCTCGCGGCATAGAAACCGTGGCGATAGTCGCCCCCGCCTTTCAGGTCGTAGCGCGGATCTCCGTCCAGCCGATCGACCACGTGGGAAGCGATCGTCCAGTTCACCAGGTCCTTGGAATGCAGGATCGTCACGCCCGGTGCATTGGCGAAGGTGGTCGAGACGAAGTAGAAATCCTCGCCGACACGGATGACATCGGGATCAGGGTAGTCGGCAAAGAGGACGGGATTGCGGTAGGTGCCGTCGCCCTGGTCGGAGCGCCAGACTTGCGCGGGAGCGGGGGCGGCGATCAGCCCGACGGCGAGGGCCAGTGCGGCGCAGATTCCGGGCTTACGGGTCATGGCAGGCATGCTCACGACGCCGGGGTGTAGTGATAGAGGCCGAAGACCGTGCCGACGAAACCGCCTGCCTTTTTGGTGCTGAGCAGAGTGGCGTCGACGCCCTCTCTCAATGTCCGCGTCCTGCCGCCCACCGCATAGTCGAAGGCCATCGTCCCGCCGGTAGTGCGGATGGTCAGGGTGACCGGCCCGGTCGCAGGGATGGGCGCGGAAGCGACCAGGCTGTCGGCATCGGCGGCATCGCGGGTATAGAGCGCGACCACCGTTTTTCCCGCAATCCGGGTCAGGCCGAAGAACAGGTTGCTGCGGTCGCTTTGCACGGCAGCGAGGCCGGCGCGGTCGCCATCGCTGACGGGCGTGTAGCGGAGCGTCGTGGACACGGTGGCATTGGCATGCTGCTGCCGCCGTCCGATGAAGGCGGGAACACCGTCGAGGTCGCCGATCGGGCTGCCGCTGTCCAGTTCCAGCGCGCCGCCCTGGAGCCGGTAGAACGGCTTTTGCGGCGTGCGGATGCCGATCCACTGCATCGGCAGCGTTTTGCCGTCGAACTCCTCGACATAGCCGAAATCGCCGCTTGTCGGGATCGGCGGCTTGGGCTGGGCGGGCAGGTTCGGCGCCTTCAAGGCATGAGGGATCACCTGACCGCGCGACAGGATGATCGGCCAGCCGTCCTTCCATTCGACCGGCAGCAGGAATGTCTCGCGGCCGATATTGTAGTAATCGTCGGCGTAGGGCCGCACGGCCAGGAAAGTCGCCCACCAGTCGCCGTTCTGGGTCTGGACCAGCTCGGCATGACCGGCCGATCCGATGAGGTCGGGCCTTGCCGGGTCGAGATCGCGCTGGGTCAAAATGGGGTTGCCAGCGAACGGTACATAAGGGCCGCGCAGATCCTTGGAGCGGAACACGACCTGCGAATGGTTGACGCTCGTTCCACCTTCCGCGGCGGTCAGATAATAAGCGCCGTCCTTGCGAAAGATATGCGGCCCTTCGATCCAGACCGGCTTCTTGGCGATGTCGACGCCGCCATTGATGAGCTGGGTGCTTTCCCCCACCATCTTGCCGGCGCGCCAGTCGTATTCCTGGATCCAGATGGCGCGGTGGCCGTCATAGCGGGACGGTTCGTCGGGGGCGCGATTGTTGACGATATAGGCCTTGTCACCCTCCCAGTAGATCGACGGGTCTATCCCTTCGAAGGGGAGCCAGATCGGGTTGGACCAGGGACCGGCCGGGTCCTTGGCGGTGATGACGAAATTGCCCTTACACTCGACGCAGGTATTGACGATGTAGAAGGTGCCGTCATGCCAGCTGATGTCCGGTGCGAACACCGCCTGCGATAGACGGCGGCCCTTGAAGTCGAGCTGTTCGGGCCGATCGATCGCGTTGCCGATCTGGGCCCAGTTCACCAGGTCCTTCGATTTGAAGATCGGCAGTCCGGGGTAATGGGCGAAGGAACTGTTGACGAGATAATAGTCCTCGCCCACCCGCAGGACCGAGGGGTCCGGGTAATAGCCGGTCAGGATCGGGTTGAGATATTCGCCCGGCTTGACCGCGACCTTCTCACTCGCTTCGCCCTTGTAGGTGAAGCGTTCGAAGCGGGCGGGTTCCGCATGTGCGGCCAGCGCGAAAAGAGGCAGAGACAACAGCGCGGAGGAAAAGCCCGAAAAGCGCGAGGTCCGGCGTGTCACGATCTATCTCTCCTTGAGCTGCCATGGCTTGGGTGCACGGCTGAACTATTGGTAGCGTTAACAAAAACCGCTGTCGAGTGGGGATCCAGGGGTGGACGCTACTTTTCGGACGAGGGCGCAGCCTGCATAGGTCTGCACCACAGGCTTCATCGTAGCGTGCGCAACTTGCGCCAAGATATACGACACATTCCCGCTTTGCCGTTTCAGGTGGATAGCCTAGGTCGGTTGATCGATCGTCGAACTATGAGGGAAACCATGGCTAAATCGAAGCGGCAGACGCGCGGAGCGACAATCGTGGATGTCGCGATGCGTGCCGGTGTCTCTTCGATGACGGTGTCACGGGTCATCAATTGTCGACCTGGCGTCAGTGAAGAAACGCGCGCTCTGGTCGAGGAAGCCATCAAGACGCTGGCTTACACGCCCAACGTGGCGGCGCGTAATCTCGTTACCGCCACGGAGCTGCGCATCGGCGTGATCTACTCCAGCGTCAGTGCCGCCTTCATGAGCGAATTCCTGACCGGCGTCTTCGAGGAAGCGTCGTCGCGGGGCGCACGCCTGATCCTGCTCAAGGGGGAAAACGGGCGGTCGCCAAACGCGACGGCGCTGAAGGAGCTGCTGGCTTCGGGGCTGAGCGGCGTATTGCTCGCGCCGCCACTCGGTGAGGCGCCGGAAGTGCTACGCGCGCTGCGTGAGGCGAGCTGCCCGATGGCCGCCGTGGGCGCCTATCAGTCGCCGGACAAGATCTGCGTGCGGATCGACGATCGCGCGGCGTCCTATCAGATGACCCGCGTGCTGCTCGATCTGGGGCACAGGAGGATCGGGTTCATTCTTGGCAATCCGGACCAGGCGGCAAGCGCGGAGCGAATGGCGGGATTCTACGCAGCGGTGCGGGAAAACGAGGGGGTGGAAGTGCAAGTCGTCCAGGGCGATTTCACTTATGTTTCGGGGCTTGCCGCGGCCGAGCACCTGCTCACGCTGCCGAAGCGGCCCACGGCTATCTTCGCCAGTAATGACGACATGGCGGCCGCTGTCGTTTCCGTGGCGCATCGGCAGCATCTCGATGTTCCCAGCGAACTGACCGTGGTCGGTTTCGACGACACGACCGCAGCCAGCACGCTCTGGCCGCCGCTAACCACGGTCCATCAGCCGGTTCGCCAACTTGCTGCCGAAGCGCTTGGGCTGTTGATTGCCGAGATCGGCGCGCAATCAGGCAAGTCGCGGGTCCCGCGCGAGAGCATTCTCGATCACAGGATCGTGGAGCGTCAATCGACCGGAGCGCCGTCACCTTCCTCGCCCGCATAGACGAACCAGGCAAAATCCGCAGGCGTGGCCATGCCGGACAGGTCCTGGCAGGCCATGCCGACGAAAGTGCCGGTGAAATTGGGAAGGCCAGGACAGGTCACTTCGTCCGAGAGGATGGTCATGTCGAGCGGCCGGGAAATGTCCTCCCATGCGGATGCGCCTTGCTCGCGCCAACTGAAGCGCAGGGTGTCGCCGTCGACGGTCGCCTGCAGTTCGATCGGTCCATCAGGCAGGGCGGCGACGACTTCCATCGTAACGCCCTCGTCCCGTTCCGGCGAGGCGACCATCAGCTGAAGTATGCGCTGGCCGTCTTCGATACTGACATTGAGGTAGTAATACTTCGTAGAGTTGTAATAGAGGATCAGGCCCGCTGCCTGCTGGAACGATCGGGGCGAGAAATCGAGGCATGTACTGGCGGTAAAGCGCATATGCTCCAGCCGCCGCGCGACGAGCGCCTGCTCGAAGTGGCTGCCCACCGTTTCCCGGCCATGCAAACGCAGGAAACCCGGACGCTCGGACAAGCTGAAAAGCCGTTCCGGCAGCGGAGTGCGCAGCCACTGGAATTCCCGGGGCAGGGTATCGCGATCGAACCGACCATCCCACGGTTCCGCCGGCCAGGGCGCGGCAGGCAGGTCGGGAGCGGTCGGCATCGCGATAGGCTCTGCATCGCCATCCAGCGTGCGCAGCCAGCCGTCGTCGTCCCATCGCATCGGCTGGATCGCGGTTTCGCGTCCGAGAATGCAGCGTTCACGGCCCGGAACCGGTCGGCCGCACAAGTAGGCAAGCCACGGCGTTCCATCCGCCAGTTCGACGAGATCGCCATGCCCCGCCCGCGTCAGCGGTCCTTCGCGGCGGCCCGATGCCGTGAGGACGGGGCCATCGGGGTGAACTTCGTAAGGGCCCAGCAGGCTGCGCGAACGGGCCATGACCACCGCATGGTTCCAGCCCGTCCCGCCCTCGGCCACCAGGAGATGATACCATCCGCCGCGCTTGTAGAGGTGCGGGCCTTCGGTGAACCCCAGATCGGTCCCCCGGAAAATCAGATGAGGTTCGCCGACGAGCTTCAAGGCCGCGCGATCGAATTCCTGGATCTGGATGCCGGCGAAGCGGCCGCGATCGGGGCGGTGATCCCAGAGCATGTTCAGCATCCAGCTCCGCCCGTCCTCGTCGTGGAACAGGGCGGGGTCGAAGCCGCTGCTGTTGAGATGGGCGGCGCTGGACCAGGTCCCGTCGATCCGGTCGCAGCTCACGACGTAGTTCGGGAAGTCGCGGAGAGAGGCCCCCTTGGCGCCATTTACCGTCGTCATGCCGTAACGCTTGACGTCGGTGTAGATGAGCCAGAACCGGCCGTCGACATAGCTGAGGTCCGGCGCCCAGACTCCGCAGGAATCGGGGGCGCCGCGCATGTCGAGTTGCGATGCCTGCGCCAGGGGACGGGCAACCAGCCGCCAGTGCTTGAGATCGCGGCTGTGGTGGATCTGGACGCCGGGATACCACTCGAAGGTCGACGTCGCGATGTAGAAGTCGTCTCCGACCCGCAAGATCGACGGGTCGGGATTGAACCCCGGAAGGATCGGGTTTGAAATCGTGCTCATGAAGGTTTGCGTACCAATGTCCAAAGCAGGACGGCGCCCAACAGGTCGAGGACGCCAAGAATGACGAAGAAGGGGCCGTAACCGACTTGATCGACCATCTGGCCGAGCAGGACGGTGAAAACGAGAACACCAAGGTTGCCGGCCAGCCCGGCCAGGCCTGCTGCCGTCGCCACCGTGTTGCGCGGGAACAGGTCGGACGCCATGGTGATGACGGTGACCGACAAGGTCTGATGCGCAAAACCGCCGAGGCAAAGCAGGGCAATCGCTGCGTAGGGATTGGTCGCCATGCCCACGAAGGCCATGCCGGTCATCATGAGTGCGCCGAGCGTGAAGGTCCAGCGGCGGGCGTCGATCAGATCTATATTGCGGCGTTGCAGGAAAGCCACGACGGCGGGACCGAACAAGCACCCGAGATCCGCGGCCAGAAACGGCAGCCAGGCGAACAGCGCGATCTGTGTCAGATCAAAACCGCGCACGCGGGCCAGATAGAGCGGCATCCAGAAGGACAGCATGCCCCATACCGGGTCTGCGAGCATCCGGGGGAGAGCGATCCCCCAAAGGTCGCGCCTGCGCACCAAGGCCAGGATGGAAGAGCGCTTCGCTTGCGGGGCGAGCCGCGCTTCCTGACCGCTGGCGATATAGTCTCGCTCGGCGGGCTTCAGCCGTTTGTGATGCGCAGGGCTGTTGTAATACAATAGCCAGAGTAATGCCCAGATGAGGCCAATGCCCCCCGCGACGACGAATGCCAGCCGCCAGCTGTGCATCATCACCGCCCAGGCCACCAGCGGCGGCGCGAAAACCGCGCCGAACGACGCGCCGATATTGTAGATTCCGCCGGCCACGCCTCGCTCTTTGGAGGGGAACCATTCCGCCACCAGCTTCTGGCCGGCGGGCTGCGCGGACCCTTCGGCCAGTCCCAGGAGGCCGCGCAAAGCGGCAAATCCGAGCCAGCCGTTGACGAAGCCATGCGCCATCGTGATCAGCGACCAAGCGGCGACACAGATACCGAAGCCCATTCGGAGGCCGACGCTGTCCAGGAAATATCCGGCAGCCGGTTGCAGCATCACGCCCAGCTGGAATGCGCTGGTGATCCAGCCGTATTCGACGCTGTCGATCGACTGCTCATCCAGAATTACGGGAGCCGCGACGCCCAGAACGGAGCGCGAGAGGTAGTTGATGACCATCGCGCCCACGAACAGGCCGATGATGGTCCACCTTATCTTGCCGATCCTGAGGGTCGTCATGACGGGAGCGTGATAACGTTAACACTGTTTTGAAGGCGGTGCAGCTTTTCGGCCGACAAATGTCGCAGGTCAGACTGTAACATCTGGATCGCATCGGTCTTCATAATTCGTCTCAACTCCCAAGATCCGCTCATTTTCTCTCTTGTCCGAGTATTGACAACGAATCGAGAAGATATCAATACCCGTTGTTAGCGCTACCTAACTTTCTGTCGAGTCTGTGACACACTCATCGGAGGCGGTGCGCCCCCGCAGCAAAGCCTGCGACGGGCAAATAATAAATCTTGGGGAGAGTAGTATGTCACGGTCCAATTCTCGTATCGATACGTCTTGTCCGCGTTTCACCATGGTCAGTGTAGCGGCCATGGCGGCCTGCATGATGGCGGTTCCGGCATCCGCACAGGACGCCGACGCGGCGACATCCCAAGGCGACCAGCAACGCGTCCAGGCCGCCGACATCGTGGTTACGGGGTCGCGCATCAAGACCAGCGGCTATACCGCTCCGACGCCCACGACGGTGATCGATTCGGCCGCGATCGAGTCCAACGCGCAACCGAATATCTTCACGACGATCGCCCAGCTCCCCTCGCTTCAGGGGTCGAGCGGTACGTCCGTCAACACGTTCAGCACATCCAGCGGCCAGCAGGGGCTCAGTTCCTTCTCGCTTCGCGGTGTCGGCGCCATCCGGACCTTGACGCTGCTCGACGGCCAGCGCGTCGTCGGCGCCAACGTGACCGGCGTTCCCGACATCAGCCTGTTCCCGCAGTTGCTGGTCCAGCGCGTCGACGTGGTGAACGGCGGCGCTTCGGCATCCTACGGTTCGGACGCCGTGGGCGGCGTGGTGAACTTCATCACCGACACCCGCTTCAAGGGCATCAAGGGCAATGTCCAGGGCGGCATCAGCCGCTACGACGATAACAAGCAGGTGCTGGTCCAGCTCGCGGCCGGCACGAGCTTCATGGATGACCGCCTGCATCTGGTGGTCAGCGGCGAATATGCCAACGAAGACGGCGTCGGCGGCGGCGATTTCGGCATCGGGCTGGCCGGCGGCCGCGACTGGTTCAAGCAGACCAGCCTGATTGATCGCGGCGTCGTGAACGACGGATCACCGCGTTACGTCCTGCGCGATTTCGCGCAGGCCTACAACTACACCAAATATGGTCTCATCACCTCCGGCCCGCTCCAGGGTACGGCGTTCGACCAGAACGGGGTGCCGTTCCAGTTCAACTATGGCTCCAATGGCATCCCGGCGCGCGACGGTACGACGACGGTGCGCAACTGCTATCCGGGCTTCTGCCTCGGCGGTGACCTTTCCGGCAACGTCGATGCAGGCCGGACGCTCCAGTCGTCGATCGAACGGATCAATACTTATGGCCGCCTCGGCTTTGATTTCGCCGCCGACAACGAAGTCTATTTCACCTTCAACTACGGTCAGGTGAAGACGCAGAACCAGCCGGTCGGCGGCATGAACAAGCCCGGCCTGACGATCCAGTGCGCCAATCCTTTCGTACCGGATTCGATCAAGGCGGCCTGCGCGACGGCGGGCATCACCAGCTTCGGCTACGGCACCAGCAATGCGGCGCTGGGCAATACGCAAGTTCATACCGATCGCCGGCAGTACCGCGCCGTACTCGGCGCCAAGGGAAAGTTCGACTTCCTGGGCACCGACTGGTCCTATGACAATTACTACGAGCACGGCACGAATTACACCGACATCGACGTGTCGAACATCCTGCTGACCAACCGCTTCAACGATGCGATCAATGCAACGACGCTGAACGGCGCAATCGTCTGCGCCAGCGCCGCCGCACGGGCGAACGGGTGCCAGCCGCTCAACTTGTTCGGCGGCAATCCCTCGGCCGGAGCGCTGGCCTATATCATGCCGGAAAACGGACCTTTCCAGCGGACCCGGCAGACCCAGGACGTGGTCAGTATCAACTTCTCCGGGTCGCCAGTGGATCTCTGGGCAGGACCGCTCTCGATCGCGTTCGGCGGCGAGTATCGCCATGAATTCTACAAGGTGCGCGCCGATGCCTATGGCATGGGTTCCAACTTCGCGCCCAACACACCGGACTATCCGGCGGACCCGACCCTGCTGCCCGGCGGCAACAACTGGTATGCGGGCAATTACAAAAGCGGCGGCGGCGCCTATAGCGTGAAGGAAGCCTTCTTCGAGGCGGACCTTCCCATCATCAACAGCGATGTGCTGGGGCGGGCCAATATCAACGGCGCGGTGCGCGTCACCGACTACAGCACTTCGGGCACGATCTGGGCCTGGAAGGTTGGCGGCACCTGGAACCTGCCGATCGACGGCCTGCGCATTCGCGGCGTGACCTCCAAGGATGTGCGCGCGCCCAACCTGTCGGAACTGTTCGCCGCACCCGTTACCACCACGCTGCCGAACTTCTTCGACCCGTTCCGCGGCGTGAACGTTCTCGCGATCCAGAACAGCATCGGCAATCCGAACCTGCGGCCGGAAACCGCGCGCAACACCACCGTCGGCATCGCCTTGTCCGGCGCATCCTGGCTGCCGGGGCTGAGCGTTTCGTTCGACTACTATAATATCAAGATCAAGGACGTGATCTCCAGCCTGGGCGCCACTGACATCGTCAACTTGTGCTTCCAGAACGTCCGGCCCGAAACCTGCAGCGCGTTCAACCTCAACAACCTGCAGGGGCCGAACTTCATCAACGTCCAGGCCTTCAATCTGGCGTCGATCGACACCAGCGGCTTCGACATCGAGGCAAGCTATCGCTGGGAACAGCCGCTGGGCCTGCCGGGCAGCCTCACTTTCCGCGGGCTTGCGACCCATGTCAGCAAGTTCGTCACGGACTCCGGCCTCATCGGTACGCTTCCCAACGACACGGCAGGCGTCAACACGGGCAACACGCCGGACTGGAAATGGCTGGCGATCCAGAGCTACGAAAACGACCAGTTCTCGTTCATGGTCCAGGAGCGCTGGTTCAGCGATGGCGTGCTCGGGCACCAATATGTAGTCTGCCAGCCGGGAAGCTGCCCGGCTTCGACCAACAATGCGCCGACGATCGACCAGAACTTCATGCCCGGCGCATTCTACATGGACATCGGCGGCACCTACAACATCACCCCCCAGGTGACCGCTTACTTCAAGGTCGACAATCTCTTCGACCGCGATCCCGCGAAGTCGCCGTTCTTCGTCAATCCGGCGCTCTATGACGTGGTTGGGCGGATGTACCGCGCGGGCGTGCGCTTCCGTTTCTGAGATCCGCCCCGAAAATGAAACCATAAAGAAGGATGGAGCGTGACCGGCTGCTGGCAGGTCACGCTCTGGACTGGGGAGAGGGCCTCGCGAGGAAATCGCGTCGATGACAGCACGGCGGCTCCATTCCCCTTCGCTGCCGTGTTCGCGTCCTCTCCCCCTTCTTCGCCTTGGACGATCGTCCCGTCGCACGCTTTGGCCCGATCAGCGGGCGACCGGGCACCAATCGCGTTCCGGCGGGTTGTGTGGATGCGAGGCGAGGCCAGCAATCGACGCCGGACCGGAAAGCGTGTGCGGGACTTGCCGATTACGCTGCTCGGAGGCTGAAGATCATGGCGCATCTTTCCTATCCCAATGAAAGCGCAGCTTACCGTGAGGCGCGCAATGCGCTTCTCGAAGCGGAAATCGACCTGCGTGCGCACAGTGAGAAGGTCGCAGCCATGCGCCGCGCATTGCCGCCCGGCGGCATCGTGGCAGAGGACTACGTTTTCGAGCGGATTGGCGAGTACGGGATGCCGGAGCAAGTGCGAATGAGCGAGCTGTTCCATCCCCACGATACGCTGATCCTCTACAGTTTCATGTATGGCCCTGAAAAAACCCTGCCTTGTCCCGGCTGCACGCATCTGCTCGACGGGATGAATGGTGCAGGACGGCATGTCGAACAGCGCGCCTCGTTATACATCGTTGCGAAGTCGCCTCTTGCCCGGCTGGTCGAGTGGGCACGCATTCGCGGCTGGGATCACCTCAGGATGCTGTCCGCTGCCGGCAACAGTTACACTTCCGACTACTTCGGAGATACGAGCAGGCTGTCACCAGAAATGCGCAGCGCCCACGGCGTTGACGATGGCAAGGACTGGGACGAGACCATCTACAACGTTTTTCGCCGGGAAGACGGCAGTACTATCCGTCACTTCTGGGGCAGTGAGATGACCTATGCGGCCTCGGAACCCGGACAGCATCACCGCTCAGCCGATGCCGCAAATCCGCTATGGGGCCTTCTCGACATGACGCCCGAGGGGCGCGGCAGTTTCTTCCCCAAAGTCTGGTACGACTAGCGCACGATCGTGCGAATGGCGGAATGCGGCTCGACCAATGTGCTTTAGCGTTCTACCGCCAGGCCATGCTGCATGTCGTCCATCATCCCGGCTACGTGGTCGAAACCGAGCGTACGGGCACTTTTCCGCATGACAAATATGCGCTGGTCATGCGGGTGCTTGGCGATAGTGGCGTAACAATGACGGTCCATGCGCCCGAAGCCATGCCGCGAGAATGGCTCGAGGCCGTCCACGACCCCAGCTATGTCGATGAAGTCATCGGTTGTTCGGTTCCGGCGGCCAAGCAGCGCCGGATCGGTTTTGCGATCGACGAGCGGATATCCCGGCGATCGCAGCTCTCCCCCGGTGGAACATGGCTCGCGGCAAAGCTGGCGCTGCAGCACGGATATGCCGCCAATTCCGCTGGCGGGAGCCATCACGCCCTGGCCGATACCGGCGCGGGCTATAGCGTATTCAACGATCTGGCGCTCGCTGCCCACAGGCTGATCGAGGAGGGGAACGTCTCGCGCATCCTGATCCTCGATCTCGACGTGCACCAGGGCGATGGCACGGCGGCCCTGACCGCAGGGCGCAGCGACATCTTCACGCTTTCCATTCATGCCGAGAAGAACTTCCCCACCCGCAAGGCGCGCTCTTCACTGGATGTCGGGCTACCTGACGGAACGGGCGATGCAGCCTATCTGGACGCTTTGGCCGGATCGCTGCCCATGGCCCTCGATCATTTCGTGCCAGACCTGATCCTGCTGCAGGGAGGCGTCGATGCCCACGTCGACGACAAGCTTGGGCGGCTGTCCCTTACCGACGAGGGCCTCGCGAACCGCGATCGCTTTGTCGCGACAGAGGCGAGGCGTCGCGGCATTCCATTGGCGAGTACGCTGGGCGGGGGGTACGGCGCGGACCGCGAAGCCGTGGCATCGCGACACGCCCACACGATCCTTACTTTGTCTGCCATACTTTCCAAGTGATGGCCGAGACAAAGCGCTCGGAAAGAGCGCTCTCGGTCATCTGACGATCTGTGGTCTGCCGCTGCCACTACCCCGGTTTCAACCACGTCCAGAGACCGTCAGACTGCCCGCTCAAGGGAGCCAGGCCCGCGGTCCGGCCGATCGCGTCGATATAGCCGGCGATCTCGGTGCGCCTGGCCGCATCGGGCACTATCGGTCGTCCGGGCGGTGCGAACCAGATCGGCAGGAAGCCGGTCTCCACGCGGCCATCGGGATGAATCCTGCATCGACCGACCAGCCCGTTGACGGCCTCCGGGTGAAAGGGGGCGAGCGGATAGGCGGGGTCGGGCTCGAAACCGAACATCGCCTTGCGCCGCTGCGCCCATTCGGCGCGAGCGGGATGGTCCTGGGCGGGTGTCAGCGCATGCGTGACGACGCAGCCGTTGCCCAGTCCGTGGAAGATCGGACGGCCGCGATGGAACTCGATGCCGCGCGCGATATGGGCATGGTGGCCGATGACCGCGTCGGCACCTGCATCCACCGCCGCCTGCGCGAGCGGCCGTTCATAAGGCGCCAGTGCGGCGGGGCGATGGGTGATGCCCTTGTGGAGGGCGACCACCAGGAAGTCCGCCTGCTCGCGCGCCGCGGCAATGTCGCGCGTCATCTGTTCCACAGATGCGGGGTCGGCGGCGACCAGCTCGGCCTGGGGACGCGAAGGACCGCCATCGGCGGCAAGGACGTTGATATAGGCGCTGCCCGCCCGCGTGTCGGTGGCCCAGCTGATCTCGGGGCCGACGCAGTTGTAGCTGAGCAGGGCGATGCGCTTGCCGCCGCGCTCGACCACTGCGGGCCTGCGCGCCAACGGCAGGTTGGCGTCGGCACCGGTGTGGGCGATGCCAAGGCGGTTCAGTTCCGCGTTGGTGTCGGCAATGCCGATGGCGCCGCAATCGGCGATATGGTTTCCGGCCATCGAGAGCATGGTGATCCCGGCGCGGGCGATTGCGGCCAGATGAGCAGGCTCGGCGCCGGGCGCGGGGACGTCGCCCTCCAGTTCCTCGCCGCGCAGGGTATGCGGCACTTCCAGGTGCCCGATCGCGAGATCGGCGGCGCGCGTGACTTCGGCGATGCCCGAGAGCCAGTGGTCCGGCTCGGGCACGTCAAGGATGATGTCGCCGAGGAACAGGATGTCGATCGGGTCGCTCATGCCGCTGCGCCTTCGCTGCGCAACGCCGCGACGGCGGCCGGACTGTAGCCCAGTTCCGTCAGGATCGCCGCGCCGTCCGCGCCCAGCACGGGCACCCGGCGGAGCGGGGCATGGTCCGAAGCGCTGTCGGAATCGCACCCGGTGATAAAGCCCGGCCCCATCGTCGCCAGCGGACGGTCGTGACCGGGAAGGTCGACCATGTCCAGCGAGCCGCGCTGCACCATGTGCGGATGGGTGACGATGCCGCCCACGTCGCGAATCATTGCGGCAGGCACTCTGGCGTCCGTCAGGGCCGTTTCGAGATCCTCGGCCCGCCATCCGGCCAACCGGTCCGTCAGCCAGGTGCGCACGAATTCGTGGTTCGCCACGCGTGCCGCGTGGTCGGCCATGCGGGGATCGGCGAGCATCGCTTCGGCGCCGAGCACGCGCAGCAGGGCTTCCACTTGCGTCTGGTTGTTGGCGCCGAGCGCGATCCAGCCTTCGCCGGTCGGGTAGAACTCGGACGTGGGAACCATGCGGAAGCCGCGATTGCCGCTGCCGCCCGGTGTCTGCCCCGTATAGCTGTGGATGGAGACGGTCTGGTTGGCCAGCTTGAGCGCGGCGTCCAGCATGGCGACGTCGACTTGCTCGCCCGCGCCGGTCGCGTCGCGGCGGCGCAGGGCGGCAAGTGCGCCGATGACCGCGATATAGCCGGTGAAACTGTCGATGATCGGCAGGCCGATCTTGCGCGGCTCGCCGTCGATGGCGCCAAGCGCGGCGATGCCGGAGATGGCCTGGGCGATGTGATCGTAGGCGCCCCATTGCGCGAGCGGGCCGCTCTGCCCGAAGCCGGTGATCGAAACCACGATCAGGCGCGGATTGCGGCGGCGCAGATCCTCGATCGCGAATCCCAGGCGCTCCAAAACGCCGGGGCGGTAGTTCTCCACCAGGATGTCGGCCCGTTCGACCAGCTTCCACAACACGTCCCGGGCGGCGTCGATCTTGAGATCGAGCGCGATCGAACGCTTGCCGGCGTTGATCGACGCGAAGGGAACGCTGAGCAGGGGTTCGCCCGCGTGTTCGGTATAGTGGCGAAAGCCGTCGCCCCCTTGCGGCGGTTCCACTTTCACCACTTCCGCACCCATCTGCACCAGGGCATTCGTGCAGGTGGGGCCGGAAATGGCATGCGTCAGGTCCACGACGCGGATTCCGTCCAAGGCATTCATCGCGAGGCTCCCTGACGGCTGGAAAAGACACCTGCCGCTTCGAGCGCTTCGGCGTCGAAGCCCAGTTCGGCGAGGATGGCGGCATTGTCCGCGCCCGGCAGCGGGGCGGGGCGATGCTGGACAGGTGGGCAGGCGGAGAGGCGGAAGGGCGTTCCCACCTGCTCGACCGTTTCCTGCTCTTCGAGGGCCGCCTCGTCTCCGATCGGGAGCGTCACATGCATGCCGCGGGCCTTGGCGTGCGGGTGGCGCAGCGCCTCGCCGGGCGTCAGCACCGGCATGACCTGGGTATCGGCCGCTTCCAGCAGTGCCAGCCAGTGCGCCCGGTCCCGGCTTGCGAAAAGTGCGGCGAGGTCTTCATGCATGGCCGGGTGGGCGGCCAGGTCGAACTGACGCGCCGCATAGTCCGGCCGCTCCACCGCTTCGCAGAAGCGCGCCCAGTAGCGCGGCTCCATGTCCGTGGTGCAGAGCCATTCGCCGTCCGCGCAGCGCCAGACGCCGCCCTTGGGATGCCAGTCGCCGGTGGGGAAGCCGATTTCGGCCGGATCCTGCGCACGGCCCAGCGCCACCATCAGCAGCGGCATGGCGGCGTCGGTCATGGCGACATCGACATGCTGCCCGGCCCCGCTCGTGTTTCTGGCCTGAAGCGCGGTGAGGATCGCGATGGAGGCATGGGCGCCCGCCAGTACGTCCGCCACCTGGGCACCGGGCAGGGTCGGCTCCGGGGTGCCGTTCAGCCGCGAGAGCGCGCCCGCCAGGGCGAGCGCGGCGGGATCGTGCCCGGCGCGTCCGGCCAGCGGGCCGGTCTGCCCGGTGAAGGATACCGAGGCGTAGATCAGGCGCGGGTTGATCGCGGCAAGTTCCTCGTAGCCCAGCCCCATCGCCGCCATCACGCCGGGCCGGTAGTCCTCTACCAGCACATCGGCCCGCTCCACCAGCGCCCGCAGCACCGGCGCGGCTTCGGGGTGGCCGGGATTGAGCAGCAGCGAGCGCTTGTTGCGCGTGTAGGTGGGGCGGGCGCGGCGCAGGCGCTCGGCCTGCTCGTCGGCGCCGGAGCCGAACATCGCCTGCGCCTTGGCGAGTTCGCGCGGGTGTTCGATGCGGATCACTTCCGCGCCCATGTCGCCCGCCAGCCAACCGAAGTAGGCGCCGGGCAGGAAGCGGGAGAAATCGAGGACGGTCAGCCCGGCCAGTGCGGTCATACGGCAGTCTTTCTGCGGTCTTGCGCCATTTGCGCGGCAGGGCCCTCAATGAAGGCGGCGATGCGGGCTTCGAGCGCGTCGGAATCGGCGCGGTCCAGCGCATAGTTGTCTACGCCCAGCTCCAGCACCGGGATCCCGGCGGCGACGAGCGCCCGCAGGACGAAGGGATCGGCATCGTCGAGCGCGACGGCACCGTCGATGCCGTGGGTCTGTGCTTCGTGGACGTGCCAGGGCGCTGCCCAGCTCGGCATGCGCAGTTCGTCGCCCATCGTCAGGAAGCGGGCGGCGAGCGCGCGCAAGGGGGAGCGGGGGGCATCGTCCGCGCCATCCGCGTCAAAGCGGCGGATGTACCCGTCGGCAGCCAGCGCGAGGTACATCGACCAGACGAAGACGGCGCCGTGGCTGTCTTCCCACTTCTGGTAGAACGCGGTGTTGCTCCAGAGGCCGCGCCCCACCCACATGAGCCGCACTTTCTCGTCCGCAATGGCGCCGAGGCCTGCGGCGGCCCTTTCCGACACTTCCTCAAAGAGGGCGCGGGCGGCATCGCGGCCCCATTCGGTGCCGCGATGCCACTGGGGAACCATCGTCGCGGGCATGGAATCGACCACGCCGATCGGGGCGGGCACGGTCCGCGCGATAAGGTCGCGGGTCATGCGGTAGTATTCTTCCTGTTCGTTGACGAGGTTCATGACCTCCACGAAGCGCTTCTCGTCGAAGCGCTGGCCGGTGGCGCTTTCGACGGCGGCGATCACCTCGCGCAATTCGGCGACGAGCAGGTCCAGGCGTTCCGGTTCCAGCACTTCGTGCCAGCGGTCGGGCAGCGCCTCCCACCAGCGCGTCTCGATGTCCCAGCGGGGATCGACGGTGCGTTCGTAGACGTAGGGCGCGGCTCCGCTCTCGTGCGCCCAGGCCTCGAAGATCGCGGGCGTGGCGTCGCTGGAGGCGATGGCCTGGACGAAGTCAGGGCGCGGCAGGCCGCCCCAGGGGGCCTGCTCGGCGTCCCGGTCCAGGGCTGCGGCGACCCCTTGCCCGCTGTAGGCTTCGGCGTCGGTGGGGTAGTGCCGCGAGCGCAGGAGCGCGCGATAGCGGCCGCTCTGCTGCTTGGCGGCGACGATCGAGGCCCACCATTGGTTGACCACGAAAGGCACGCCGAGCGCCCGCAGAATTTCCTGCGGGGCATTGGCGTTGACCATGGCGAACGGCGCCCCCGAAGCCACTTGGGCACGGACCGAGGCGAACCAGTCGCGCTGGTAATCGCCGGAAGAGGCAGAGGCCTTGAGCACTTTGCGGCTGCGCGCACGCGGAGCGGGGGCGGAAGTAGCGGCAGAAGCGGGTACTGCGGGTTTGGGAATGGCGGTCTCGGACGCTGCCTCGGCCTTGCGCAACGTTTTCACCAGCGGCGCGGTATCGTCGAGCGGGCATTGGAGGGGCACGATTTCAGCGGGCGCGGCGTCATGCCGGTCCCCGTTCAACGCGCGGTGGAGGGCCGCCACGCTCCATGGCGCGGCCTCGTCTCCGTCGAGGGTGAGGTGCAGGATCCGTTCGACCTTGCGTTCCTGCACGGCTGCCTGCGCTTCCTTAGCCAGGGCCTCGCTGCGCGCAGCGGCGGCGGGGATCGCGTAAGCGGGATCGGCCCACTCCGCCAGCGAGCGCGGAGTGGGGCGCAGGGCGCGTGCGATGCCCCAGTCATGCACTTCGCCGACGATGCGCAGGCCTTCGCGCTCGATCGCGGCATAGTGCAGGTCAGTCTCGTGCGGGGAACCGGCGCAGAGCGTTGCCGTGCCGGAAGCCTCGGGAAGGGCGGCGACTTCATCGTGCAAGGCACGCAGCAGAGGGGCCAGTTCCTCGGGCGGCAGGATCGCGGCACAGCCGATGCTGCGCAACATATCCGTGCCGGAAAGGCGGGGGCGCAGCTTGTCCAGATCGCGCAGCAAGGCGCCGACCGCATCGGCGGCATCGGCCTCCCGCGCGAGGTCCGCCTCGGTGAAGGACGTGCCGCCCTGGGCCTGCAGCCAGTCGCCAAACTGGGCGAGGCGCGCAGCATTGTATGCCCGGCTGGAGGGGCGGTCGATGTGGAGCAGGTCGAGCAAAGTCGCCGCCATGCGGGTCGGCGCGCCCAGGCGGGCGTTTTCGCGCAGGGCGGAAAAGACTTGCGCCTGTTCGGCGTCGGCGCGGGTGAACAGGACAGGATCAGTCAGCCCCGGATCGAGCAGCCGTTCGGCGAGCAGATGGGCGCGGCGGCGGCCTCCGGCGGGGCCGAGCAGCGCATCGGCGCGCGGCGTCTCGACAAGCGGGCGTGGAGCAAGCCGCACGGGCGCGAAGCCCGCGGCGCGCAGCAGCGGCAGCGGCGCATCGCTGCCGATCGTGCGCAGGACGCGGCGGCCTTCGCCGCGCAGGCGGGCTGCCACGGCGTCGGCATCGCCATAAGCAGCGGCGATCGCGGCCCGGATCGCCGAGGGAGCGCTGCCGACCGACACCTCAGATCACTCCATCGGCGCGGAGCTGGGCGATCTTGTCTTGCGAATAGCCCAGGCGGTCCGCGAGGATCGTCTCCGCATGCTCGCCCACACGCACCGGCAGGACATCGTCGAACCCGGTACGCGCGCCGGAGAACACGATGGGGATGCCCGCGGTGCGCAAGTCGATGTGGGTATCGTAGTTCGGATGATGGACTTCCATCGTCTCTGCGCGGGCGACCACGCGCGGATCCACCAGCGCGTCTTCCGGATGGCGCACGGGGGCAACGGGCACGCCTTCCGCTTCGAGCAGGGCGACGACTTCGGCCGTGGGCAAAGTGCGCGACCAGTCGTTGATCATGGCTTCGAGCACCGCCGCATTGGCGACACGGGCGTCGCGGTTGGCATAACGGCTGTCCTGCGAAAGTTCGGGGCGACCCATGGCCCGGAACAGGCCCTGCGCCAGCTTCTCATGCACGGCGACCACCGCGACGTAGCCGTCTGCGCATTCGAAGACGCCGAAAGGCGAAAGCCGCTGCACGGTAAGCCCGGTTCGCGCCTGCATCCCCGCCGCCGCCATGGCCGACCAGTTCTCGATCGCCACGAAGCTGGTGAGCGCGCCCAGCATCGATACGTCGATATGCTGGCCAAGGCCGGTGCGGTGCCGCTGCTCCAGCGCGGAGAGAATGCCGATCACGGCAAAGACCGGGGCGAGCATGTCCGCGATGGGAATGCCGATGCGCACCGGCGGATCGTTGTGCCCGCCGCTGGCGAACATCGCGCCGGACAGCGCCTGGATGATGATGTCCATGGCCTTGCCGTCCGCCGCCGTCGCGCCGAAGCCGCTGAGCGAGCAGTAGATCACGCCGGGATTCTCCGCCCGCGCCACCTCGTAGCCGATGCCGAGGCGATCGGCGGTGCCCGCGGTGAAATTCTCGACGACGATGTCCGCGCCGCGCACCAGGTCGCGGAAGACCTCCTGCGATCCCGGCTTCTTGAAGTCCAGCGCGACCCCGTACTTGCCGCGGGCGCGGGTGAGGTGGGAAACGGAGACGTCGTCCTCGTGCCGACGCTCCACGCCGATGCCGTCCCGCCCGACATAAGGGCTGTTCTCGCGGGCGAGGTCGCCGCCGCGCGGGTCTTCGATCTTGATGACTTCGGCGCCGAGCCCGGCCAGCAGGAGCGTGGCGTAAGGCCCCGCGAGCGCGCGGGTGAGGTCGACGACGCGCAGACCTTCGAGAGGACGGCCCAAAGCCGAGAGGTCGGGAGCGGAAGCGGCGGGATCGATGGTCATGGGCGGTTCTCCGTCGGCGCGCAGTTTTGGGCGCTGCCGGTGGTGATGAGGTGCTGTGCGGCCCGGAACACGGGCAGTCCGTCGATTCCCAGTTCGGACAGGCGCTGTGCCTGCCCCAGGGCGTCGGCGTTGTAGAGGCGGTCGAAACGGGCCTGCTCGGCGGCCGGGAGCGGTGAGAAGTCCACGCCGTCGCTCTTGCCGAAGGCGATGCCGTCCGCCTCGGCCTTTAGCAGCTCGCGGTTCAGTGCCGCTTCCCAGTCCTTGCGGGAATGGACCAGCAGGGACTGGAGGTCCTGCGGCAGCCGGGCCATGGCGCGGTCCGAAATCGCGCGGGCCGGGTAGGCGCCGCGGCTGAAACGGATCGTGGTGAAGTGCTTGGCGACTTCGGAGAAGTGCAGGCTCTTGATGGTGTCGGCCGGCGCGACGACTCCGTCGATCACGCCCTTGGCGAGGGCGGAATAGACCTCGCTCATCGGCATGTTGACCGGATCGGCACCGAGTTCCTTGAGCACGTCCACGGCATCGCTCTGGGCGCGCAGGCGCAGGCCGCGGAAGTCCTCCAGATGCCGGATCGGCTGGGTGCGGGTGAGCACGCCCGGAAAATTCCCGCCCTGGACGGCCAGCACGCGCAGCCCTTCCAGTTCCTTGCCGAAGCCGGGGAAGCGACCGGCCAGGCAGTCGTAGACGGCGATCTGCTCGCCGATATCGCGCACGCCGCCGTAGAAGCCGGACTGCACCCGCAGCAAATGCGCGCCGCCCTTGGCGTAGATCGGCGTGATCAGTCCGATGTCGGCGACACCGTGGCGGATCTCCTCCATGCTCATGTCGTTGGAGAGCAGCGCGCCCGACCAGTAGGGGCGGAAGGCGATGCGCCCGCCGCTGTCGCGGGCCACTTTGTCCATCCACTCCTGGTCGGCGCGGCTGAACGGGTGGCTGGGCGGATAGGGGCTGGCATATGTCAGCGTATGTTCGGCGCGCGTCGTCGGGGGCTCGCCGCAGGAGGCGAGCGGTAGCGCCAGAGCGAGCGCGGCGGGAGCAAGCAGGAGCTTCAGGCGCATCGGATCAGCCTCCCGTCACGCTGGGTAGCCACAGGGTCAGCGCGGGAACGGCGATGATCAGGGCGAGGTGGAAGAAGTCGGCGACGAGGAAGGGCACGATGCCCCGGAAGATCGCGCCGAGCGGGATATCCTTGGCGATGCCCTGGATGACGTAGACGTTGAGCCCCAGCGGCGGGTGGATGAACCCGATCTCCATCGTGCGGGTCAGGAAGATGCCGAACCAGATCGCGCTGTAACCCAGTTCCTGCGCGATCGGCAGGAAGATCGGCGTGGTCAGCAGCATCAGCGCCAGCCCGTCGAGGAAGGAGCCGAGCAGCAGGAGCAGCGCTGCCATGGCGATGATGGCGATCACCGGGCTGGCGTGCATGCCGCGCACCCAGTCGGACATGACGTCGGCGATACCGGTCACGCTGATGAACGTCGCAAAGAGAATGGCGCCGATGATGACGACATAGATCATGCCCGCCGTGCGCAGGGTGGAGGCCACTGCCTCGCCGATGGCCGCGCGGCTGAAGGCGCCGCGCAGCGCGCAGAGGCCGAGCGCCGCGACGACGCCGACGGAGGCCGCCTCGGTCGGGGTGAACCACCCGATCATCAGGCCGCCGATGACGAAGACCACCAGGGCGATCACGTCGAGGATGCGGCCGAGGCCCAGGATGCGCATCCGCCAGCCCACGCGTTCCGACTTGGGGCCGAGTTCCGGGCGGAAGTGGCACAGGATGCTGATGGCGATCATGTAGAACAGCGCCTGGGTGGCGCCCGGAATGATCGAGGCGGCGAAGAGCTTGCCGATCGACTGTTCGGCGATGATGCCGAAGACGATCAGCGCGCCCGAGGGCGGGATCAGCGAGCCCAGTGTACCGCCCGCCGCCAGTGCCCCGGCGGCGAAGCCGGGCTGGTAGCCGGCGCGGCGCATCTCGGGCAGGGCGGCGGCGCCCACGGTGGCGACCGTGGCGAGGCTCGATCCGCTGATGGCGCCGAAGCCGCCGCAGCCCGCGATTGAGGCCAGCGCGAGGCCGCCCTTGCGATGGCCGACGAAGCGTGCGGCCACGTCGAAGAAGTCGCGGCTGGCTCCGGCGGCGAAGCACAAGTGCGCCATGAGCAGGAACAGCGGCAGGACGCCCAGTTCGTACTTCATGACGGTTTCGAAGGCGACGACGCCGCCCTTGATGACGGCCGCCTCGGGCGAGATCAGCACGGCCAGGCCGACCAGGCCGACGCCGGCAAGGCCGACGCCGATGGGAACGCCGACGGCCAGCAGGCCGAGCAGCGCAAATATGCCGATAAGGCCGATAACCTCGGGGCTCATGGAGCGCTCCGGCGGAAAAGGCTGCGCAGGAACAGCGCGGCGATGAACAGCAGCGCGCCGACCTGAAGCAGGCGCAAGGGCGTGATGGGGATGTGGAGAAGCTCGGTCCGCTCGTGGCCGCCCCACAGGTCGTGGACCAGCCAGAGACCGGCCCCGGCGAGCACCATGAACAGCACCGCGGCCAGCACCGCCGATATTCTGGCAAGGCGCTGGACGGTTACGGCGCTCAGCCGCTCGGTCAGGATATGGACCGCTGCGTGCGATCCCTTGAGCGTCGCGAATATCATCGCCGAGGAGGCGATCAGGACGATGCAGCACTGCACGACTTCGATCGAGCCCAGCAGGGTGAATCCAGTATGGCGGCCGAGCACGGCGACGGCGTCGGTGGCCATGGCCACGAACAGGCCCGTCCCGCCGATCAGGTAGGCGACGCGGGTGGCGCCTCCGGACCTTTCGGGCGCCTGTGGCAACTCGCTTGCCGAGGGCGCTTCGCTGCCCGCGTCCAGGTCGTTCTGCATCTTCCTCTCCTAAGGCGGCCTTATTGACAGCCTTGCGGTTCAACCGTCTAATACCGTGACAGACAACATGGTAGATAGATTCAACTATCTGTCAACTACACCAAATGAAATTGAGGCAGGGACGAAAACGTGGTGCGCGCGAGCAGCAAGCGGGAACAGGCGGAAGCGGAAGAGCAGGGCATCAAGCTGGGCAGGCTGGACGAATTCATCGGATTTCGCCTGCGGCGCATCCAGAACCAGCTTTCGCGCGATTTCGCGGCGGCCACAGCCGATCGCAACATGCGCTCGGGGCTGTTCTCCTCGCTCTCGATCGTCGCGGCCAATCCGGGAATTTCCCAGAACGAACTGTCCAAGGCAGTGGGTCTGGACAAGTCGATCACGGTCCAGATCGTCGATGAGCTGGAGAAGCGCGAACTCGCCGTCCGCGAGCGATCGCCCACCGATCGGCGGCGCCATGCCCTGTTCGTCACCGATTCGGGCAAGGCCTATCTCGATGAGCTGTTCGCGATCCTGACGGAAACCGAAGATGCCGTCCTGCACCAGCTCACCAGGGCGGAACTGGCGCTTTTGCGGGAATTGCTGGACCGCATGTACCTCGCCTACGACGAACCCCGAATATCGCTATAAGAAAAAACAATACCGTCCCGTTAAAAGATAGTTGACATATTCCACCATTGAGTCGCATCATCGGGCCGTCGATGGCGCCATAAGCGCCTGCGGACGGCGACAACGCCGCTGCGACGAGTGGAGAGGTCATGTCGTGTCCCTTGGGGCACTCCCTGCTGTTGCTCCTTTCGCGCCGGTGCCATCGCCGAAACGATAAATGCCCGGTACGGCCGGGTTGGGAGGTCAATAGATGTCGCGCCTTACCTTGCGTCGCCCCGTTTCCCGCCTGGTTTCCTATGGAGCCATGGCCGCTTTCGCTCTGGCGGCATCTGCCGCCCAGGCCCAGAATCAGGCGGAACCCGGCGCCCCCTCGCAGGAAACCGCGGCCGATGCAGGCCAGGCTCCTGAGGACAGCGGCTCGCCGTCGGTTCAGGAAATCATCGTCACCGGTACCAGCATCCGCGGCGCGGCGCCGGTCGGCTCTCCGTTGGTCGCCGTGGGCCGGGCGGAAATCGACCAGTCCGCCGCCACCACCACGATCCGGGTGCTCCAGGAAACGCCCCAGATCACCAACTACGGCGTTTCGGACACGAGCCGCAGCGGCGCGGGCGGCGCCGGCAACGTCGTCTACGGCAACTCGATCAATTTGCGCGGCGTCGGACCCTACGCGACGCTGACGCTGATCAACGGTCGTCGCGCCGTGCCGCAGGGCACGACCGGCGCCACGATCGATCCCTCCACCATTCCCACGCTGGCGCTGGAACGTGTCGAGGTGATCGCGGACGGCGCTTCGGCGGTCTACGGCTCGGACGCGGTGGCCGGTGTCGCCAACCTGATCCTGCGCCGCAATTACGAAGGCGCCCAGATCGAAGTGCAGCACGGCGTCGCCGATCACTACTTCGAAAGCCAGGTAGGTATCGTCGCCGGTCACAAGTGGTCGACGGGCCAGGTCACGGCTTCGTTCCAGCATACCTATCGCAGCAATCTGAGCGGCCGCGACCGGGATTTCTACGGCGCCGATCTCACCGAGCGCGGCGGTGCGGACTACCGCGTCAGCCAGTGCGCGCCGGGCAATATCGTGACCGGTGGGCGCAGCTACGCGATCCCGGCGGGTGGCGCGACGCCGGGCAACCTTGCCGCCGGCACCGTCAACCGGTGCGACAATCTCAAGGCGATCGACCTGGTTCCGCAGCAGGAGATCAACGCCGGCACCATCAACGTCGACCAGGACATCACGGACGGCATCCGCTTCTACGCGGACGTCTATGCGTCTCGCCGCGATGCCGTGCGCCGGGGTCAGGTGGCCGCGCAGAACCTGACCGTTCCGCGCAGCAATGCCTTCTTCGTGTCGCCCGCCGGAACCAATCCGGCCAGTGAGACCGTGCAGTATTCCTTCGTCAACGACTACGGTCCCTATTCGACCTCGGACATCACCTCGAAGACGATCCAGGGCACCGCAGGCATCACCGCCGATCTGTTCGGCGACTGGCAGCTCGATCTGTACGGCAGCTACGGCTGGAACAAGGACCGCGTGTTCACGCAGGGCAGCCAGACCGATTCTGCCTCGCTGGCGGCCGCTCTGGCCAGCAGCAATCCGGCGACCGCATTCAATCCCTTCGGCACTTCGGTCAACGATCCCGGCGTCGTCGCGGCGATCATGAACAATGTCAGCACTACGCAGGGCATCAGCCGCATGAAGGCAGCCGAGGCGAAGCTGGACGGCACCCTGTTCACCCTGCCGGGCGGCGACGTGAAGCTGGCGGTGGGCGCGGAATACTACAAGCTGAACCTGCGGACCGGCCAGCTGCGCGGCCGTCTGGAATCGCAGACCGGCACGGACATCCGCCTCTCGCGCAATGTGAAGTCGGCCTATGCGGAAGTGCTGGTGCCGATCTTCGGCCCCGGCAACGCGATCCCGGGCTTCCACAGCCTGCAACTCGACGTGGCCGGTCGCATCGACAAGTACAGCGACGTCGGCACCACCAAGAACCCCAAGATCGGCATCAACTGGGAGCCCGTCGCCGACCTCAAGCTGCACGGCAGCTACGGCGAATCCTTCCGTGCGCCGCTGCTGACCCAGCTCGTCAGCGCGGGCGGCTCGCAGCTCTATATCCAGAACTACTTCGATCCCACCGTGGGGGCGACCGTGCAGGGCGTGGCGCTTTCGGGCGGCAACCTCGACCTCCAGCCCGAGACGGCGCGGACCTGGTCGTTCGGCGGCGAATATTCGCCCGCCTTCCTGCCCGGCGCGCAGTTCAGCGTGAACTATTTCGACATCGTCTACGAAGGCCAGATCAACGGCTACCTGTCGAACCTGAACGTGCTGCGTCAGGAGAACCTCTATAGCTCGATCATCACGCGCGGCGCGGCGGCACAGGCGCGCATTGCCGAGCTGGTCAATTCCGGCCTCACCGTCAACGGCGGCACGGCAGCGAACGCGCTGGCGGCGGGCGTCTTCGTCGACGGGCGCCCGAGCAACCTCGGCACCACGATCACGCGCGGCCTGGACTTCGGGCTGGCGGTGCCGATCCCGACGGACAATGCCGGCGATTTCCGCTTCTCGCTGCGCGGCACGCACTTCTTCACCTACAAGGTGGGAATCACGCCGGACAGCCCGGTGATCGATCAGGCCAACAACATCGACTATCCGCTGAAGTGGCGCGCACGCGGCGTGGCGGGCTGGTCCAAGGGCGGGTTCGACGGCAGCATCGTGGTCGCCTGGCAGAACGGCTACAACAATACGTATGTCGCGCCGGTGGAGCGCATCAAGTCCTACACCACGGTGGACCTGCGACTGGCCTACGACCTCGAAGGAACCGGCATTCCCGGAACCGAGGGCGTCAAGATCGGGCTGGACGTGCAGAACCTGTTCGACCGCGATCCGCCGTTCGTCGATCTCGCGCCGACATCCAACGGCGGCGGCGGCGGCTTCGATCCGCAGACCACCAACGCCATCGGCCGCATGATTTCCGTCTCGCTGAGCAAGACGTTCTGATGCGCCGCACGGCTTGCACTCTTGCGACGATCGGCGCGGGGATCGGCGCGCTTGTCGCCGCCGCTCCCGCGCTGGCGGGGATCGACAATGTAGACGGACCGATCCCCGTCACCGCCCAAAGTCAGGTCTACAACGCGGCTTCGGTCCCCGGCGCCGTGCCGGCGGTGGACCTTGCCGCGCAGGGCTATGTCGAGGAGGAATACTTCCTCCACGGCACCGCCGACGCCTATCGCCGCGATCCCTCGGGCAAGCTGGCTGTGCTGACCAAGGATGTGCCTTACGGCACCCGCATCGTCGTGCGGCGACCCAGGGATGCCGCAAAGTTCAGCGGCGTGGTCCATTTCGAGCCGATCCACCCTTCGCAGGGCGGAACTTCGCACTGGGTGGCAATGTCGGGCTACATGATGGCGCATGGCGACATCTACGTGGCGGCGGGGCTGGGCGACGATGCGCCGTCCCGCGCGATCTCCGCCAAGGGGCCGGTGCCGACCGCGCAGAGCCAGGTGCTCCAGTGGTTCGAGCCACAGCGCTACGGCGCGATCCAGTGGCCCGCGGAGGACGGCATCCGCTATCAGGTCATGGCGGACATGGGGGCGCTCCTACGCAGCGACACGCCGCAGAATCCCCTGCGCGGGCTGAAAGTGCGCCGTATCCTGGTCGGCGGCTGGTCATTCACCGGCAGCGTCCAGCGCACTTTCATCAACGAGGGCTTTCATGACCGCGCCCGCCTGCCCGGCGGCAAGCCGGTGTTCGACGGCTACCTCATCGGCATTTCCTCGCGCTGGAACGGTGGCGGCTACATCCCGCTCAACAGTGAGGAACCGGTGACTCGCAACGACGATCCGCGCCGTACGCTGAGGCCGATCGACGTGCCGGTGATCGAATTCATGTCGGAGTTCGAAGTCGGCACCGGCCCCGGCCCGCAAACGCCCGACAGCGATGCGAAAATGGGTGCGCACCGGCTCTACCAGCTTGGCGCCGTAGTCCACAGCGCCAGCATGATCGACGGCAATCCCCCGCGCGAGAAACGTCCCAACTTCGTGCAGCTTGCTGCCAAGGGCTATCCGGTGGGCGGCGTGAAAGGCGAGGAAGCGCTGAACGTCTGCCCCCTGCCGATCAGCGACGTGCCGCATGGCGCGCTCGCCCGCGCTGCCGTGGAGAACCTGCGGCTCTGGACGGACAAGGGCGTGGCTCCGCCCCATGCACCGCCGCTTGCCTGGGACGGCGACAAGATCCGCCGCGACGCGGTGGGCAACCCGGTCGGCGGCATGCCGGTGGCCGAGTTCAAGGTGCCGCTGGCCTCCTATGGGCCGTACAAGGGGACGGACCTCCCCGCCTGCACGCCTGCCAAGGGCCGCCCGATCTTCGTGCGGGCCGATCTGGGCGGGGCGGCGCTCAAGGCGCGCTACGGCTCGGCTAAGGCGTTCGTCCGGCAGTATGATGCGCAAGTCGACGGCATGGTCAGGCAGCGCTGGCTTCTTCCCGAGGACGCCGCCGTGCTGAAGGAAAAGGCCCGCCGCGATGCCAAGGCGCTATTCGCTGCAGGTTCCTGACGTCCCAAGGCCAGAAAGTTGAAGGTTCTCCCGACATGATGAAGTCGCTTTCCGTCTCTCTGCTTGCCGCGACGCTCCTTTGCGGCACGGCACAGGCGCAAACCGTACCGGCCAGCTTCGGCCACTACCAACCGGCTGCGACTTACGACGGCATGGTCTCCACCTCTCGCTATGTCGAAATGCGCGACGGGGTGAAGCTGGCGATCCGGGTGGACCGGCCGACCAGGGACGGCAAGCCGGTCGAAGGCCGCTTCCCGGTGATCTGGCACCACACCCTGTCGATCTCGCAGCAGACCGCCGACGGCGCGGGCGGGCGCGTGAGCGGTTTCCGGCAGGTCCAGGATCTCACGCGCTACGGCTATGTCGTGGTGCAGGTGGCGCGGCGCGGGAACGGCCAGTCGACCGGCGTGCGGCGCGGCTACCATGACCGCAACGAAGCGCAGGACGCTTTCGACATGACGCAGTGGCTCGCCGCGCAGCCCTGGTCGGACGGCAAGGTCGGGGTCTACGGTTGCTCCAACACCGGCGATGCGGCCATGCACGTCATGACCATGCGCCCTCCGGCGCTGAAAGCGGTCTTCGCCGGTTGTTTCTCCTGGAACAAGTACGACGCTTTCCGTCGCGGCGGCATCTTCGCGCAGTGGGGCACCGGCCCGACCCGCACGGTGGAGGATGACATGAAAGTCTCTCCCGTCGACGGCGACGAACAGAAGATCGTGCTGCGCCAGGCGGCGGAGGAGCACCAGCTTTCGACACCCTTGTTCGACATGTGGAAGCAGCTTCCCTACCGCGACAGCTGGTCCAGCCTGGTCGCGAGCCGCTTCTGGGCGGAAGGCAGCGCGTCCAGCTATGCCGACCAGATCCGGCTCGGCGCGGTGCCGCTCTACATCCAGGGCGGCTGGCGCGACGAACTGCGCGACCAGGGCTTCATCGCTCATGCCAACATCCCCGGATCGCGGCTGGTGATCGGCCCGTGGAAGCACTGTAACAGCGACGATTTCGCCCTGCTGGAGGAGATGCACCGCTTCTATGACCGGCACCTCAAGGGCATTGATACCGGCATCGACCGCGATCTGCCGATCCACTACTTCACCGTCAATGCCGCGCCGGGCACCGAGTGGCGCGCGTCGGCGGACTGGCCGCTGAAGCAGACCCGCATGCAGAGCCTGTTCCTCGACGGGAGCCGGCTGAGCGAGAAGGCAGGGCGCAGCGAGCCGCTGACCTTCACCGCCGACTATACCGTGAAATGTCCGGACGCGGGCGAGGGATCGCAAGTGCAGCCCTGCCATGTCGAGGGATCCGGTGCCAGCATGCGCGGCACCACGCTGGCGGCGGATACCGAAGTGACCGGCAATGCGCTGGTCGATCTGTGGATCTCCGCCGACCGCAGCGACGCCAACGTCTTCGCCTATCTTGAGGATGTCGCACCGGACGGAACCGTGCAGATCGTCACCGAGGGACGGCTCAAGGCATCGCTGCGCAAGGAGGCGAAGGCGCCTTGGGCCATGCCGCCGGGCGTGCCGTGGCACCGGTCCTACCAGGAGGATGCGCAGCCGCTCAAGGCCGGGGAGCCGGTGCGCCTGCGTTTCGACATGATGCCCACTTCGTGGCTGTTCCGCAAAGGACACCGGATGCAGATCACCGTGACCGGATCGGACCATCGCGAGCGGGCGCGGGACATCGCCACGCCGCCCCGCATCACCGTCTACTTCGACCGCGCGCATCGCTCCACGGTCAGCCTGCCGATCATTCCGGCCGCGTCTCACTGATGCCGCTGCTGGCGCTGCTGGCTGCCGCGGCAGCGCTGGGAAGCGGAACCGGGGCGAGCGAGGCTTGCGCTCGGGCGGCGGGACTGGCCGCGTCGGATGTGCGGATCGTCCGGACCACGCCGATAGCCGCGGGCAGCGGCTTCGTCTCCCCGGACGCCCGCGCGCCCAGGGTCAATGCCGGGTTCTGCCGGATAGAGGGCGTGATCGAGCAGGAGATCGGCTTCGAACTGTGGCTGCCGCTGCAGCGGGAATGGAACGGTCATCTGCTGACGGGCGGCGTGGGCGGACAGGCAGGAAACTTCAATTACCGCGAACTCGCACGGGCCGTCTCGCGCGGCTATGCCGGTGCCAGCACCGACACGGGACACAAGGCAAGCGATCGTCACTGGCTGCTGGGCGGGTCCATGCGGGCGGCCAACTATGCCGAGCGCGCCAATCACCTGCTCGCGGTCAAGGCGAAGGCTCTGATCGCGGGGTTCTATGGCAAGCCGGTGCGCCGCGCGATCTTCTCGGGCTGTTCGGGCGGCGGGCGCCAGGCAATGACCGAGGCGCAGCGCTACCCGCAGGACTATGACGGCATTCTCGCCGGAGCGCCCGGCGTGAACACGCCCGCCATGAGCGCCCGGCGCATGTGGGAGATGATCCAGCATCGCCGCCATGCCGGATTGATGTCCGCTGCCGACTGGTCGCTGGTCTCCCGCAGCGGCGTGGCGGCCTGCGACGGAGACGACGGTCTGCGCGATGGCCTGGTGGCCAACCCCGCCGCCTGCCGGTTCGACATAGCCGCCCTGCAATGTCGGCCCGGCGGCACCGGACAGTGCCTCAGCCCCGCGCAAGTCGCGTTCGCCAGGCGCATCTACGCGCCGCTCCGCGACGAGAACGGCAAGCGGATCGACGGGGGCATCCTGCCCGGCATACCGGTCAGTGCCACGCCGCTACCGGAGCCGTTTACGCCCGGCCCGCCCTATCTCGCGGTCGCCCTGTTCGGCGACGGGGTGCACAGGGATCCGGACTGGGACGCCTCGACGTTTCGCATCGCCGACGATCTTCCGGCGATCGACCGGGTGATGAACCTCCATGCCGACGATCCCGACCTCTCCGCATTCCGTGCAGGCGGCGGCAAGCTGCTGATGTACCAGGGCTGGGCCGATCCGCTGGTGCTGGCGCAATCGACCACCGACTATTTCGGCGCGGTCGGCCGGCGCATGGGCGGCGATCTCTCGGATTTCCTGCGGCTCTATATGGTTCCCGGCATGGATCACTGCGTCGGCGGAGCAGGGCCGGACCTGTTCGGCGCGACCGGCGGCGAGGGACTGGACCGCTCGCCCGCTCACGACATGTTGGCGGCGCTGGAGCGCTGGCTGGACACCGGCATCGCGCCCGGCTCGATCCTGGCAGTGAAACGGGAGCAGGGCGCGGTCACCATGCAGCGCCCGCTCTGCCCCTATCCGCAGGCGGCACACTATCGCGGCCGCGGCAGTCCCTTGTTGGCGACCAGTTTCGCGTGTCGCTGACGATCAGCTCCGGACGCTTGCGGGAGCAGCTAAGTTCGCCCGGGCAGCACTCGCGAAACTCGGCGCCATGGCTACCGGCGCCCCACGTAGGGGCAAAACCGTGGATCGCGTTAGCGCGCCGATCGTCGATGCGGCGCCCTACCTTACGATAGGCTGGCCGAGCTTCGTGGCAGGTTTTCAATCAACAACGGGGCACTTCCAGCAGGAAGCGCCTCTTTTCGTATCCGCTCCTGCCCACCCAAAACCTTCGATGTAAGGGCTTGCAAACACACAAGCGTCCGTTTAGTAATAATTCATAACAATTGTCGTTTGGGAGAGGCAAAATCATGCGTGCGTTCACCGGCAGATCCACTTGCACAGCCATTTCCGCGCTGCTGGCAGGAGTGCCACTTCCCGCTTTGGCGCAAGAAGCGCCTTCCACGGACCCGGTGCCCACCGGCGGGCTTCAGGAAATCGTCGTGACGGCCGAGCGCCGCACCCAGAGCCTTCAGGACGTGCCGATCTCCGCTACCGTGCTGACCGGCGACACCATCCTGCAAAGGGGCGTCACCGCGGTGAACGATCTCCAGCAGGTCGCGCCCTCGGTGGCGATCAACACGTTCAACCGCTCCACTTTCATCAACATCCGCGGCGTGGGCATCGCGCAGTCGGCCCCCACGTCCAGCCCCGGCGTCGCATTCTACATCGACGGCCAGCTGATCCCGCACGAGCAGTTCATCGGCCAGAGCTTCTACGACATCGCCTCCATCGAAGTGCTGCGCGGCCCGCAGGGGACGCTGAGCGGGCAGAACTCTACCGGCGGCGCCATCTACGTCCGCACGCCCGCGCCCGAGTACGACACGGTCTCAGGGATGGTTGATGCGACTTACGGCAATTACGACGCGTTGAAGCTGGTCGGCGCGATCAACCTTTCGGGAAGCGAGCAGTTTGCCGTGCGCATCGCCGGTATCCGCGATCGCCGCGATAGCTTCACCAAGAACATCGGCCCCAGCGAGAGCAATCCGGGCAATCTGGACCTCTGGGGCGTGCGCCTGAATGCCGCGATGCGCAACACCGACCAGACGCTCTCCGCCAATGTCCGCGTCGACTGGTTCAAGTCGGTGTCGGACAACAACGCGGTCAAGCGGCGCGGCGATACCGTATCGAGCGACCCCTTCGTGATCGAGGAGGATGCCCGCTCGTTCCAGAACCAGGACGGCTATCGAATATCGTTCGAACCGCGCATTGCCCTGACGCCGGACATCGATCTGCGCACACAGGTCTCGTACCAGAACATGCACACGATCGACCAGACCGATGGCGATCGCAGCGCCACGGCGCGTCCCCGTCCGCCCGCTTCCAACACCGGCCGGGTCAGCCTCGTCAGCACCGATTTCGATACCTTCATGGCCGAAGTGAACCTGCTTTCCAGCCAGAAGGGCAAGTTCAACTGGGTTCTCGGCGCGTTCTACCTCGACGAAGACGTCCTGACCTTCTCGCGCCGCGACAACAATCATACGGCGGATTTCGTCTCCTCCACTTCGACCTTCAGGACGCTGGCGCATAATACGACCAAGTCGGCCTTCGGACAGGCCAACTGGTTCGTCACCGATGCGCTCGAACTGGTGGCCGGTCTGCGCTATTCTGAGGACCAGCAGGTCTACAACCGCATCATCCCCGCCGGTGCGGTGCCGCCCGGCGCGGATACGACCGGCGTGCAGAAGTCCAGAAAGTGGACGGGCAAGCTGGGCGTCAACTATCACATCGACCGCACCTTGCTCTACGCCACGGCCTCGCAGGGGTACAAGGCGGGCGGCGTCAACCTGACGATCGGCGTGCCCAACTTCGGGCCGGAGACGAACCGCGTCTACGAGGCCGGGTTCAAGACGACCCTGCTGGGCAACCGCCTGCGCGTGAACGGCGACGTCTTCTATTCGGACTATCAGGATATCCAGTTCTCCAGCCTGCTGGATACGCTGCCGCTCACGCAGAACGCGGCCTCCGGCAAGGCATACGGCGGCGAATTGGAGGTCACGGGCCAGTTCGGCGGCTTCGGCATCAATGCCGGTGTGGGTTATCTGAAGGCGAAATTCGCCGAGGACACCTGCATCACCGACACCAACCAGAGTGGCACCGATGCGGGCTGCCCCACCAACCTGCGGTTCGTGCCCAAGGGCCGGGTGCTGCCGTTCTCGCCGGAATGGACGATCAATGCGGGTGCTCAGTACGATTTCGAGGTGGGCACCGTAACGGTCACGCCGCGCGTCCAGTGGTCGCACCTCTCGCAGCAAGTCGCGACGCCGTTTCCCAGCGTGAACACCATCGTGCCGGGCCGGGACGTGTTCGACGCCCGCCTGACGGTGGACTTCGACGGGGCCTACAAGCTGGAGGGCTTCGTCAACAACTTCACCAACAAGACCTATATCGCCTCGCAGATCCAGAACTCGTCGAGCGCGGACGGCGGCAGCATCTACGGCGCGCCGCGCACTTACGGCATCCGGGCGGTGGCGAAGTTCTGAGCCTCCCGTCCTGAACCTGCGCTTTCCGGAAAGGGGCTCCCGCCAGCGGGAGCCCCTTTTGTTTAGTGCCGGGAGAACCGGGCGGTCAGGCGAAGATCGCGCGGATATCGCGCTGCTCCGCGATGGCCAGAACGGCGGCGGCAAGGGCGCGAGCGGGCCGGTCCGCCATAGGCAGCCGGGCACGGCCGCAGCAATCGACGAACTTCTCCACCAGCCCTGCCCGATCGAGCGGTCGCTTCGGCGACCCCAGGGGAACATGCAGCTCGCGGCGTAGCGTCTGCCCGTCGGTGAGGTCGACTTCCAGAAACCCGCCCGAACCCGGCGGCCAATCCGGCGCCGACACCTCGACGGCGGAAACCCGCGCGGCCATCGCCAGAACGGCGGGGTCGGACAGGGAGGCCGCGTCGAAATCGTCCAGCGTAACTTTGCCCCGCACCGCCGCCAGCGCGAGAGTGAAGGGGATGGAGAATTTCGCATCGATCGCCACGGCTGGCGCCTGCTTGCGCTCCAGAGGCTCGATCAGCATGCGCGTCACCCGGTCGGTCCCGGCGCGGATGGCGACGATCCGCTCCGGGCCGAGGCCCTGACCGTGGATTAGCTGCGCGGCCAGTTCGATGTAGACGTGGGTTCCCCGGCACGAAGGCCAGGGTTTGAAGCTGAGCATTTCGCCGTAGAACCGCTTGCCGAGGTCGTTCAGGAGGTCATGGCTGTCGAATTGACCGCCTGCGTAGAGGTCGAAGAAGCCGTCGCGTCCTTCGAAAGGGGCATCGAAGCCCGCGACACCTTCGGCGGCGAGACGCGCCGCGACGATGGCAGCCTGCGCCGGGAACGCCTCGCGGATGGCGCGGATGTTGGTCTCGCGATTGTGCTTGATCGCGCCGGGCATCGTCGTCTGGCAGAGCGTGAGCGAAAGAGCGCTGCGGGTCTGCTTCCAGTCCAGCCCCAGCAGGCGTGCGCAGGCCGCCGCGGCGCCATAAGCGCCCAGAATCGGCGGCGGATACCAGCCTCCGGCTTCCATCGGCTGCCGCAGCGCCAGCGCCATGCGGCAGACCAGATCGCACCCGATCGCCAGTGCCGTGAGAAGCTCCGGGCCACTGGCGCCGGTCTCCTGTGCAAGCGCGAGGGCCGCCGGGATCAGCGAGGCGTTCGGATGGCTGGGGGCGGCATCAAAAGCATCCTCATAGTCCAGCGCATGAGCCATGGCGCCGTTCGCGAAAGCCGCAGCTTCCGCCGGAACGAGCAGGTCGGTGCCGAGCACCCGGCAGGCACCGGTGCCTTGGCAGGCCGCCAGGTTCAGAAACGGGCGCACGTCCGCGCTCATGCCGCTGGCCGCGATCATCACACCCGTTCCGTCGAGAAGCGCCCGCGACGTCATCTCGATGCTCTCGGGCGAGAGGGCTGACCACGGCGTCTCGGCGATGTGACGGCAAAGCGTTTCGGAGAGGAGACCTTCCGGCGGGGCGATCATGATCGTGCTGTCCTGTCGATGTTTCATCCGTCATTCCAAACAAGCCGTTTTTACGCAAGCGCTTTCATCCGCAGAAAAGCTGGGTTACGGTAAGCGGAACAATTCAATGACCGCGCGGAGAGAGCATGACGGACCAGGAAACGACGATCGGGCGCAAGGTGCTGTGGCGGCTGGTGCTGCCCAGCGCCCTGTTCATCCTGATGGGGTCAATAGACCGCGCCAATGTCGGGTTCGCGGCCTTGCAGATGAACCTGGCACTCGGACTTTCGGGGTCGAAGTACGGATTCGCGGCGGGGGTGCTGTTCGTGGGCTACCTCGCCGCCAAGTATCCGAGCGTGCTGCTGTTCGAGGCGATCGGCATGCGCCGGTGGCTGGCCACCATCACCCTGGCCTGGGGCGTCTCCGCCTCGGCCATGGCGCTGGTCCAGACCGAGGGGCAGCTCTACGCCTTGCGCGTGGTCATCGGCTTCACCGAGGGAGGGCTTTCTTCCGGTCTGATGATCTACCTCAGCCACTGGGCGAGCGAGCGCTATCGTGCATCGGTGCTGGCGCTGCCGATCATGGCAATCTCGATCGCGCAAGTCGTGGGCGCGCCGGTCTCGGGCTGGCTGATGCAGGTGGACAATCCGCTGGGCTGGGAAGGGTGGCGCTGGATGTTCCTGGTGGAAGGGATGCCTGCGGTCCTGCTGGGCCTGTTCGCCTGGTTCCATTATCCGGACTCGCCGCAGGAAGCGCGCTGGCTCAGCCCTTCGGAAAAGGCCTGGATCGCCGCCAATATCAAGGGTGCAACGAAGCCGGCGAAGGGCGCTGGGGCCAAGGGACGCTGGGACGTGCTGCGCCTGCCGGTCGGCTGGGTCTCGGCGCTGATCTGGTTCTGCATCCTCTCGGGCAACTACGGCATCATGTTCTGGCTGCCGCAGATCGTGCGCGGGCTGACGGGCCTGACGCCCGCCGAAACCGGGCTGATCGTCGCTTTGCCCTGGGCGGGAAGCGCGGTGGGCCTCTATCTGAACGCGCGCCATTCGGACCGCACGCAGGAGCGGTTCATGCACGTCGCGGTTCCTGCGCTGGGCGGCGCGGCGGGGCTGCTGACGGCCTATGTGCTGGGGCCGGGCCTGCCGGGGCTGGTCGCGCTGGTGATCGGCGGCGCCTGCGTCGGCTCTACGGTGGCGGCGTTCTGGGCGATTCCCACGCGCCTGCTGCCGCCGTCGGCGCTGGCCATGGGCATCGTCGCGATCAACATCGTCGGCAGCCTTGCCGGTGCGACGGTTCCGCCGGCGATGGGCTGGCTGCGCGATACCAGCGGTTCGTTCCTGCCGCCGACGCTGCTGCTGGCAGGTATCCAGGTCATGCTGGCAGTGCTGTGCGTGATCGGGCGGAAGCTGGAGAGGGACGGGCCGGCCGCTCGCCCGGCTGCTTTGGCCTGAGCACGAAGCCCATGCCGGAGAGCGTAAGGCTCCCCGGCATGGACGGAATTCAGCGTTCCTCGGCCTTCGCTTCGCGCACGGCGGCGAAGCGGCGGGGGGCGAGGGACAACAGAACGATTGCGGCGATGAGGATGCCCGCCCCGGTCAATTCGGCGCCGTTCGGCATCGGCAGCCCCCAGAACCACGCCAGCAGCACCGAACCGCCGACGCCCGCCACGAGGCTGGCGGCTCGTTCCAGCGGAACGCAGTAGGAGTTCTCGCTGGGGTGCAGCAGGATCACGATCGCGAAGACCGAAACGATGGTCAGTGTCAGGCCGATCAGCGCGATCGGCACGATCTGCGGACGGGTCCACACTTCCACGAAGCCCCAATGCAGGCCTGAGGTGTGCCCGTCGATGCCGCTGAGCGAAAGCAGGGCCAGTGCCCCGATCGCCAGCGGCAGGGCGACGACTTTCTCTTCCACGAAATACTTGCGGACCGAAGCCGGGTCACCAGTCTTGGACACTTTGGTCATGACCGCCAGCCGCGTGAAATAGCCCAGAGTGTAAAGGACGATGGTGGCGATGGCGATCGGCGGCAGCTTCAGGCCCCCTCGGTCGCCGATCGTCACCAGCATGGCAACCGCCACCATGGCCAGCGCGGCCCAGCTCCACCAGCGCACCTTGCGCCCGAAGGCAAGATCCACCAGAGGCGCGACCAGCAGGATGTCGCCGCGCATCAGCAACTGCATGAAGGGGATGCTGACGTCGGGGATCGTAAAGGAGAGCGGCACGGTGAACAGCACGAGCGCGGTGCCGATGCCCGAAAGCAGGGTGTAGCGCGTCGGCACCGGCACCTGCAGCCCGGCGACGGACACGCGGTTGGCGTCGCGGTGCCAGCCCGCCAGCCAGATGAACAGGTAGGTCGTGACCAGCGAGACAATCAGCGAGGCGGGCAGGGTTTCAAGGCCGGTGATGGGACGGCCGAGCACTGCATCGGGCTTGCTTGTCACCAGCCTGGTCAGGATGACGTTGGGCAGGTAGCTGAGGAAATAGACGAAGACGACCAGTTCCAGCGGAAAACGAAGCCTGGTCTTCATGCGGCCTGCACCTCCACCATGTCCGGCCCCGCATGGAAGGCGGTAGCGAAACCGGCCTCCCGCGTCACGGCAGAGAGATAGTCGATCACGTCCTCATAGTGCGCATCGCCGGGGGCCAGCGGTACGGGAACGGCATCGCGGCCGATGTGGATGGGCACGAAGCCGCTGCGCACGACCTTGCCGCCCGCAATCTCCAGCCGCGCGGCAATCGCCAGTCGCGAAGCCTTGGGGAAGTTGTAGAGGCTGTCGAAATCCGGTTCCCACTCTTCGGCAAGGACGCGGATCTCGTTGAAGCTCTTCGACTTGGCGTGCTGTTCGTCCATGCGCAAGTCGCAGGCGAAGTTGCACAGAGAGTAGAACACCGGGACGGTATCGATCATTTCCACGCCCTTGAGGATATGGGCATGGCCGCCGAGAATCGCGTCGGCGCCCGCCTCCACTGCGGCACGGGCGACCACCGGCTGGTACTCGGCAATCGTCGCCCGCACGAAATGGATGCCCCAGTGGAGCGACACGACCACGACATCGTGCTCCTGCTTGGCGGCGCGGATATCGGCCTGGAGCGCGGCCAGATCGTCCGGGTGGGGCCAGGAGCGAATGCGCGGCGGGGTGCCGGGCTGGTCGTGCTCGATCTGCTCGTAATGCGTGAAGGCGCGCATCGGGGCGCAGCCGGGGCGGCGCTCGTCGGCCCAGTAGGACTGCGGGAGGATGCTGGAATAGGCGAGAAGGGCCACGGTGCTGCCGTCTTCCAGCGTGAAGCTGACGGGCCTGCGGGCCTCGGCGATGTTCGCACCCGCGCCGACCGGACGGATGCCCGCCCGCTCCAGGTTCGCCACGGTTTCGAAGAAGGCGTCGTTGCCCCAGTCGAGAACGTGATTGCCTGCCAGCGAGATTACGTCGAATCCGGCGCGGGCCAAGGCGTCAGCACCGTCCGGGCGAGCGAGTACCGCGTGGCGGGCCTGCGGCGCGCGAACGCCTTGGGCGGCGAACGTGGTTTCGAGCTGGCCGAAGGCGATATCCGCACCCTGCAACATCTCGCACGCGGCCACGTAGCTCTCGTCGTAGTTGTCGCGGTCCGGGGCGAGGTCGCCCACGGCGATCAGCACGCCGGTCATGACGGGCGGCCCCATCGCGCGAGACGGGCGCCGACGAACGGTTGGAGCTTGATGGACATGCTTGGATCTCCCCAGGGGCGGCAACGCCGACAGCCTTGTTATATCCTCATCTTACGGGCGAGAAGCGATTGTGCAAGGGCTTACATCAATCCTTTGCGCGCTTGGTTCCTACTGGTTCCGTGAGGACCGGCAGAAAGCAGAGGCAGCCGACGAGTGCCAGTGCCGCGATCGACAGCAGCAGGGCGGGGCCGTGGTCGAAGCGGTGCGACAGCGTCGATGCGACGAGGGCCGCCGTCAGCATCTGCAAGGCGCCGAACAGGCTGGAGGCCGTGGCGACGGCGCGGGGGCTGCTTTCCTGCGCCAGCGCAAGTGCGCAGGGCACACAGATTCCGCTCGCCAGCGCGCAGGCGGCCATCGGGATCAGCAGAGCGGGAAGCCCGGCGATCAAGCCACCGGCCGCTGCCACCAGCAGCACGATCCCCAGCGTCATGATCGCGACCGCGCCTTTGAGCATGATCGCCGCGCTTCGGCGCATCCGGCGCACGAGCAGGCTGCCGCCGATCATGAATCCGGAAACGCCAAGGTAGAACAAGCCGCTTTGCGAGGGCGAGAGGCGGTAGACCTCGCTCAGAACGAAGGGTGAAGCTGCGAGGAAGTGGTACATCATCGCGGTCCAGGCTGCGGCGCCGATCGTTACGCCCATGAAGCGCGCTGTTCCCAGCAGCGCCGCATAAGTGCGCCAGGGCGCCGCCGATCCTCCCGTGCTGCATGCCGTCTCGGGAAAACGCCGGAAAGCGGCGCCCAGCACGGCGATTCCGGTGACGAACAGCAGGCCGAAAACCGTGCGCCAGCTGGCCGCCTCGACAAGGACGCCGCCGATGCCGGGCGCAATCGCGGGCGAGATCAGCGAGATCGTGGCCAGGGTCGCCAGCCCGCCGATCGCCTGCCCCGGCACCGCCAGATCCGCGATCATTGCACGCGAGGAGACCAGCGTTCCCGAAGATCCAAGCGCCTGGATGACCCGGCCTGCCAGGAGCCAGCCGATGGACGGCGCCAACCCGCAGATGGCGGAGCCGGTGCAGAACAGCGCCAGCGACCAGAGCATCGCCGGGCGGCGTCCGAAGCGGTCGGTGAGCGGTCCCCAGCCAAGCTGGCCCAGCGCGATGGCGACGAGGTAGAGTCCGATCGTCAATTGCACTTCGGCCTGATCGATCCTCAGCTTTGCCGCGATGGAGGGCAGGGCCGGGACGATCATGTGGATCGACAGCGATCCCAGCGCGGTCATAAGCCCGAGTGCGGCGGTCAGGCGTCCACTCCTGCCAGAGTTGGCGCTGCGCTTATCCGATGCCGCTCGTGGCTGTTGCAATGGTGGGGACCTCTCGTCTATTCATTTACGCAAGCGCTTACATCAGCATTGGGCGCGGGAAAAGGGGAGAGCTGCCATGTCCGCCGCCATGTCCACCAAGGTGATCGTCGTCGGAGTGGGCGACATAGGACCCCGGCGGGCGCACCCCGCCGAACTGTTCTCGGGGCTGGGCGATGCGCTGAAGGGGGACATCCTGTTCGGGCAGATGGAATGCGTGGTCTCCGACAAAGGCACCCCCGCGCCCAACGCCCGTCTGGCCATGCGGACGTCGCCCGATGTCGCCGGAGTGCTGGCGCAAGTCGGCTTCGATGTGCTCTCGCTCGCGGGCAACCATGCGATGGACTATGGCGGAGACGCCCTTGTCGATGGAGCAGCGAATTTGCGGGCGGCAGGCATCGCGGTCTGCGGGGCGGGAGCGAACATCGCCGCTGCCCACGAACCGGCGGTGCTGGAGGCGAATGGACGCCGCATCGCCTTCCTCGCCTACAATGCGATCCTGCCGCACGGCTATGCGGCGGAGCCGACCCGCCCCGGCTGCGCGCCGCTGCGGGTCCATACCGTCTATGAGGCGGTGGAACCGGATCAGCCGGGAACCGACCCGCGCGTGCTGACTTTCGCTGCGCCCGCAGACCTGCGCGCGATCCTCGACGATGTCCGCCGGGCCCGCGAGCGCGCAGACCACGTCATCGTCTCCATGCATTGGGGCATCCACTTCGTGCGCGCCGTCCTTGCCCAGTATCAGCGCGAAGTCGGCCGCGCCGTGATCGAGGCCGGGGCCGATGCCGTGTTCGGTCATCACCCGCATCTGCTGAAAGGCATCGAGTTCCATCTCGGCCGCCCGATCCTGCACAGTCTGGGCAATTTCGCCATCGAGCAGCCTGCCGCCTTCATGGACAATCTCACCGAAGATCGCGGCTTCAAGGAGATCAGCCGCCTCAATGCCGACTGGAAACCGGGCGCGAAATACATGAATCCGGACGAGACGCGGCACACTGTCGTCGCGCGGCTGGAACTGGGCGGCGAGGGGCCGCTGCCGCGGCTCACCCCCTGCCGGATCGACGACGATTCGGTTCCTCGCCAAGTGTCGGTGGATAGCGCGGCAGGACGGGAGGTCCTGGCCTATCTTCGCGAGATCACGCGGGAAGCCGGTCTGGACACGCGGTACGAAGCGGCGGGCGAGGAGATTGTCGTCCTGCCGGAGGGGTGAACCGGGAGAAGCCGCCGATCAGAACTCGGCGGTCACTTCCACCCTTCGCCGGGAGTATTCGGAAAGCCCCGGAATCGTATCGTCCTCGATCGAGCCCCTATCGCGGCCCACGCGGGTGGAGATCGTCTTGGCGTCGAAGCCCAGCATGCGCAGCGACTGCGCCACCGTCTCGGCACGCTCGCGCGCGACGTCGGAGCGTTCGGCCATGGCCTTGCCCGAGACAGTCACCGGTCTGGTCGCGCCGTAGCCGGTAACGACGATCCGCCGGGGGTGGGCGCTGCGCAGCCAGTGCGCAAGCTTGTCCAGGTAGTAGTCCGTGAACTGATAGCTGATGAAGCTGCTGTCGAACTCGAAGAACAACGGAAAGCTACGCTTTGCGAAAGGTCCTTTGTCGAGCGGACGGTCCATGTCGAGCGGCGGCACATTGGTGACAGGCAAGGCGAACCTGCGGCCCGGATAGCCTTCGGCCGGGATCATGTAGCGCGGGCAGGGCCCTTCGAGGATCGACACGGACACGGGGTCGAGAACGATGCCGCCGCAGGGGTTGTCCTGTCCGGCCGCGACCCGTCCTTCGATCAGCGCAGCGTGCGCATAGTCGGGCTTGGCCGGAGCGAGCGTGACATCGTACTGCACGCCGTCTTCCGGCGACTGCGCCAGCCAGCAACCCGACTTGCGGCCGGAATCGGTATCCCGATAGACCGGGCAGGCCACGAACAGCCGGTAGTCCGATGCCGCCTGCGCCGCGACCGCGTGCCCGGAAGTGGCCGCAAGCATCGCGGCCGAGAGTGCGAGCCTCATTTCGAGGGACCTCTTCACAGCGCGCTCATGAGATTGACGAGGTCCTGTTTTTCCTGCTCGCTGTAGCGGATCGAATAGCGACGGTCGTAGTAATCGACGATACCGCGCAGGTCCTTGGCCGAGCCGTTGGAGAAGTAAGGCGCGCGCGCCGCCAGCGCCCGGTTGGATTGCAGGGTGATGCGCCCGACATCGGCGCATTTCCCGGTGGTCAGCGCGTAGCCGGGATCATGCGTCAGGATCTCGCGGCCGTAGAAGGGGTGCGGCCTTCCCTTGCAGGTGACGCGGAACAGCGGCAGCCAGGGTTGGGGCGAAGCGAATGGCGCATTGGTCGTGCCGAGATCGACTTGTCCCGGCGCGACGTCGATGCCGATCTGGCTCATGTTATGGCAGAACCGGCAGGAATAGCGCACGGGGTTGCCGAAGCCGACCGGCGCGTTGATGCCCTGGCTGTCGGTAATCAGGAAATTGCGGTCGCGGAAGATCGCCGCGCCGCGCGCCACGGATTCGCGGAAAGCCAGTTCCCGGGGCGAGAGCGCCGCCTTCTGCTTGGCCGTGAGCTTGCCCCAGGCATCGAATTCGGACCAGACGGCACGGCCGGTACTGCCGAGTTGGCCCGGCTTGAGGTCGCGCAGCGTGGCCGGGCCGCCTTCTGCCCCATCGGCATCGAGCGCTCCGCCTTGCGGTCCCGCCTGCTGCGCAGTGTAGATGCTGCGGATGAAGGTGAGCACCTGTTGCTTCTGGGCCGGGGTCATCTGTTTCGACAGTTCCAGATGCGCGCGGGCCGCGTCGTTCATCTGCGCGGTCAGCGTGGGAACCCGTCCGTCCGCCATGAGATTGCCGGCCACCGGCTTGCCGGTCTCGGGATCGACCGGAACCGGCAGCCCGGCCTTGGGGTCGTAGGCGAAACCGATCGCCTCGATATATTTGAGGTTCGCGACCGGGCGCGGGCGGCGATAGACCGAGATGTTCGGCTGTTTCGCATTCGGGCCGTAGCGGTTGCCGCTGTTGCAGCCGGTGGGATCGCGCACGACCTCGATCGTGAAGTCTGGCTTGACGCCCTTGCCGGACCAGTCGTGCGGGGGCCAGGGGCGCTCGATGCGGAACAGGCCGTGGTCCAGCAGGAGCGAGTGCGAGGCACGCTCACCCTGCGGCAGGGTAGGGCAATCGGAGCCGTCCACCGCCGCGAAGATCGGATCCTTGCCCTCGGTGGCCTGCCAGCGGTCACGGATCGATTCGACCGAAAGACTCATGCCGTCCGCCGGTTGATGGCAGCTCACGCAGGCACGCCCATTGGGGCCGAGCGGCATGAAAAAGGCGTTGTCGGCTGTGCGCACCGGCTCGCCATCGTGCAGGACGCGCAGGACGCCATGGGCGTTGGGGTAGTCGAGTTGACGCGGGAAAACCCGGTCTTCGCCGGGAGCCCACCAGCGCGCGTCCGGCGTCTCGTGGCGCGTGGCGGCCAGGATCGCCAGCGCCGACAGCACCAGAGCGCCCCGGCTCCCGATACGAACCAGCCTGCTCTCTCTTTTCGTACCGGCCTTTTTCGTACCGGCTTTACCTGCCAGGGCGTGCGTCCGCGCTGCCTCACGACAGGTCCGCCTCACGATGCTGCGCATGAAATCTCCCGCGGCCCGATCGACAGGGCGCACCTTTGTTTGTCCGGAAGAGGCTAACCGCCGCCGCCACCACGTGCAAGCGTTTTCATTGCAATGGTGTGGCCGAGTTCAGGCGCTTTCGCGGGCGATCAGGCGGAAGCCGACATCGACGATGCGGTTGCCGGAATCGGCGCGGTCGATCGCGGCGATGGCTTCGCGGGCGATCCGGGCGCCGTCGATGTCCACGGTCGTGATCGTCGGCCGCATCTCGCCGGCAAGCGAGGCGTTGCCGAAGCCGATGACGGCCAGGTCCTCGGGCACCCGCAGCCCCGCGAACTGGGCTTCCACGATGATGCCCTGTGCCAGGTGGTCCGATCCGCAGACAACGACGTCGGGCATCCGCTCCAACCGGCGCATTTCAGCAAAAGCGCGGCGGGCGTGGCCGAAGCGTGATGGGATGGTGACCGAATCCTCGGTGGGCACTTCTCCGCCGCTCGCCTGCCATTCCGCGACGAAGCCGTCGCGGCGCTGGGCGGCGCGCTTGCCCTCGGCGGTGATGATGTGCGGCAGGCGATAGCCGCGCGTGCGCAGGAAGCGGGCGATGTCGCGGCCCACTTCGCGGTGCGAGAAGCCGATGGCGATGTCGATCGGGTTCTCGGGCAGTTCCCAGATCTGGATGAAACGCACTTTGCTGCGGCGCAGGAGTTCCTCGATCTCCGGCGTCAGCAGGCCGGTGGAGATGATCGCGTCCACCCGGCGGCTGAGCGCGGCCATGATGAGCTTGGCGGTGCGCTCCGCCGACACCCCGGTAAGCCCCAGCATGACGGTGATCCCGCCCGCCACCAGTTCTTCGGACATGCTCTCGATCGTCTCGTTGAAGATCGAATCCGACAAGTGGGGGATCAGCACGGAGACCTGCCTGCTGCGGCTGGAAGCCAGGCCGCCCGCGAGCAGATTGGGGATGTAGCCTATTTCCTTGATGGCTTTGGCGATGCGTTCGGCCGTGGCCTTGGCAACGACGTCCGGGCTGTTCAGATAGCGCGAGACCGTGGCGCTGGAAACGCCTGCAAGCGTCGCCACATCGTCGAGAGTGGGTGCCTTGTCTGCCTTGTCCAAAATCCGCCCGCCTGCAATAGCCTGGTATCTGCCCCCTCTCTAGGGGCGGGAACCGGGATCATGCAAGCGCTTGGAATGTCGTCAGCCAGCTTCAAAGCGTAGCGGCACGGCGACGGCACCCACTTCCGGCCACTTGGTCATGAGAATGTCGCCCTCGACCTCGAAGTGCCGGGTGCGGGCCAGCAGTTCCTCCAGCGCGACGCGGAGCTGCAAGCGGCCCAGCTGCGCGCCCGGACAGTGGTGCGGACCGCGCCCGAAGGCCAGGTGTTCGCTGATGTTGTCGCGGCGCAGGCGAAAGCTCGCGGCATCGTCGAACACGCTTTCGTCCCGGTTCGCCGAGGCATAGACAAGTGCGATGGCGTCGCCTTCCGGGATGGTCCGTTCTCCGAAACGAACCGGACACGTCGCCGTTCGGGCAAAGCCGCGATAGGGGGAATAGAGGCGGAGGAACTCCTCCACGGCGTCGGCTATGTCCTGCGGATTGGCGCGGAGATGCGCCTGCAGATCGGCATGGCGCGAAAGGTGGACCGCCATGTTCCCGATCATCACCATCGGTGCGACGATGCCCACGACCAGCAATTGCCGCACGGTTCCCACGATCATCTCGTCGGGCAGGGGATCGCCGTTCGGATCGCGCGCGGCAAGGAGGGCGCTGGTCGGGTCCTGATCCGCCGGGAGCGGTTCGGCATGGCGCTGCGCGATCAGTTCGCGGGCCATTTCATAAAGCCGCAGACTGGTCGACTTCATCTTCTCCTCATCGTTGAGATGCACCGAGAGGATGAAGGCGCGACCCGCTTCGTGCAGCGTTTCCAGCCAGGGACCGCTGAGATTCATCCAGGCTCCGAAGACGTGGACGGGCAAATGCGAAGAGAACTCTCCGCAGATGTCGCCATGTCCGGCGGCGATGAGGGGGGTGAGCAACTTGATGGTGATGGCCCGTACTTCGGGTTCCAGGGCCAGGGCGTTGTCGCGCGACAACAGCGGATTGAGGGCGCGCCGATAAGGCGTGTGTTCGGGCGGATCGAGGTGGAGCGGTGGGCGCCGCCCGGTGAAGGCCACTTTGGGAATCACGTTCTGGACGGATGTGATGAACGTGTCGGAATCGGACGCGGCCCGCTTCACGTCGGCATGCCGCGTTAGCGCCCAGAAGCCGCCCCAGCGGTCGGTATGGGCAACCGGGCACTGCGCTCTCAGATGGTCGAACAGCGCATGAGGGCTGTCGAAATCTTCCGGCACTTCCGGGTCGAAGTCGCGGGGAAAGGCGGAGTCACTCATGGGCGAAGGAAGGTCGCAGTAAAGGTCATGAAGCGATAATGGCCTCGTTGCAAGCCGATTGCAAGCGCTTACACAGGGCCATGTCGCGACACCGAGGCCGGCTACCCGGCAGGGCTGCTTTTCAGGACATTGTTTAGCGCCAGATGGCGTTGAGGGCGGGGAGCAGATGATCGCGGTGTTCGGCGGGGATGCGCTCCAGCAGTTCCTGCTCGAACCTTTCGATCAGCGTGCCGAGCTCGGTTATCTTGGCGTCTCCGGCGGCGGTCAGCATGATCGCCAGCGATTTGCCGTCGAGCGGCTCGCGGCGGATCCAGCCGGCTGCTTCGAGGCGATTGAGCAGTGGCACCA
>Ga0209050_1000581_pt1 | contig 59224 bp, 67 predicted proteins | sample Araplavi_mTSA_r2_FD_184276 | JGI IMG/M metagenome (GOLD analysis project Ga0209050, IMG submission 184276) | Arabidopsis root microbial communities from North Carolina, USA - plate scrape MF_Cvi_mTSA_r2 (SPAdes) (version 2) | ecosystem: Host-associated > Plants > Roots > Endosphere | place: USA... | reverse complement strand
CGGTCCGCTCGGCCAACTGCCTCAAGAACGACAACATCATCTATATCGGCGATCTGGTCCAGAAGACCGAAGCCGAGATGCTGCGCACGCCGAACTTCGGCCGCAAGTCGCTCAACGAGATCAAGGAGGTCCTGTCGTCGATGGGTCTCCGCCTCGGGATGGAAATCCCGGGCTGGCCGCCCGAGAACATCGAGGAAATGGCCAAGAAGCTCGAGCAGGAGATCATGGGCTAAGCCCGCGATCGCTGCGAAGGAACAAGGAGGGCCGTCCCGCGAGGGGCGGCCCTTTTTGCTTGAGCGTCGCGGCGGGCTGATCTATTTGTCCGACTAATAAGTCCACAGGCGAACGGGGGGCGAAGAGGCGCCGGGCAGGTGTGGAGCGAGTGCGGTGTGTCTGCCGTCCTCCGCCCATTCCCGGATACCGCATCCTGCATCGCGAGATCCGTTGCCTTCCGCCAGGGAGGCCATGGGCAAGACATAAGAAGAAGGGTCGCGACTGAACCGCGCCGGTTCACCCTTGGGCCGGCGATGTAGGAGGGAGCCTCAGAATGTCTAAAGTGCTTGCCGTTCTTGCTTTTGCAGCAGCTTCGATCGCCGGCCTGTCGCCGGCGCATGCCCAGACCAATAGCGCGCCGGTCTGCAGCGGTTCCTATGACGACTATCAGGGTCAGATGTACGCGGACGTCGGATTCTATGTCGACGATTTCTGCACCGATCCCGATGGCGATCCGCTGACGATCACGGGGGTGTCATGGGGGCCGGGCTGGCAGTATTTCGGAGGCGGCCAGAGCGGGGTGCTGCTCTACCAGATCGCGCTCGGGCAGGAGACCATTCCGATCACCGTCGACGACGGGCAGGGCAATGCCGTGGTCTTCTACTGGACCGTGTATCGCCATTGATTCTCTCGTCCGGCGGCCCGCGTGCGGCCGCCGGACGCTTCCATCCCGGCCGCGCGCGACGCAAAGACCTTGACTTTCGCGGCCCGATCGGCTTTTGGCGCGCCTTCTCGCGAAATTCGCACAGGGTTTTGGGCAGCGGCCCTTATCGCTGCCTGGTCCGGGGTACCTGATACGGCCCCCGAACGAACGAAGGAAGAAATCATGCGCCATCGCGTCGGCGGCCGTAAGCTGCAGCGTACCTCGGCCCATCGCGCCGCCCTGTTCCGCAACATGAGCGCCGCGCTCATCAAGCACGAGCAGATCACCACCACGCTCGCCAAGGCGAAGGAACTTCGCCCCTATGTCGAGAAGCTGATCACGCTCGCCAAGAAGGGCGGTCTCTCGAACCGTCGTCTCGCGCACGCCCGTCTGCTCGACGACGCGCAGCTGGTGAAGCTGTTCGACACGCTCGCCGCGCGCTACGCCGATCGCAACGGCGGCTATACCCGCGTCATCAAGGCCGGCATCCGCGCCTCGGACGCCTCGCCGATGGCGGTGATCGAGTTCGTCGACCGCGACGTCTCGGCCAAGGGCCAGGATTCGGGCCCGGTGCTCGTCGACGAGGACTTCGAAGACGCCGCCTGATCGGTGCCGTCGCGGTTGAATTAGGGAAAAGGCCGGGCCATCAGGCTCCGGCCTTTTTCCGTTTCTGGCCTTTTCGTTTTGGAGCGTGCCGTGACCGATCCCATCGCCTATCCCGAAACCCGCCGCGAAGACGTGGTGGAGGAGCAGTTCGGCGTCGCGGTGGCGGACCCGTATCGCTGGCTCGAGAACGACGTGCGGAACGACGCCGAGGTCGCCGCCTGGGTCGCGGCGCAGAACGAAGTCACCGAGGCGGCGCTCGCCGCGCTTCCCGGCCGCGACTGGTTCCGCACCCGCATCCGCCAGCTTTTCGACTACGAGCGCTTCGGCCTGCCCCAGAAGAAGGGCGGGCGCTATTTCTACATGCACAATACCGGGCTGCAGAACCAGGAGGTGCTGTTCGTGCGCGACAGCCTCGACGGGCCCGGGCGCGTGCTGATCGACCCCAATGGCTGGTCCGAGGACGGCGCCACCGCGCTCTCCGAATGGGTGCCCTCGGACAATGGCGAGCATCTCCTCTACGCGGTGCAGGACGGCGGCAGCGACTGGCGCGTCGCGCGCGTGCTCGACGTCGCCACCGGCAAGGAGACGGGGGACGTCGTCCACGGCATGAAGTTCACCCTCGCCGCGGCATGGGCGAAGGACGGCAGCGGCTTCTTCTACTCGCGCTATCCCGAGGTCGCCGAGGCCGAGAAATTCCAGGCGCTCAACGAGAACCACAAGATCTGGTTTCACCGGCTCGGCACGCCGCAATCGGCCGATCGGCTGGTCTATGAGACACCCGCCGCGCCGACGCACAGCCATTACGCCCAGATCACCGACGACGGGCATTGGCTGGTGATCACCACCAGCGAGGGCACCGACGATCGCTACGAGATCACCTTGGCCGATCTCAACGATCCCGCCTGGCCGACGCGCACGATCATCCACGGGCTCAACCATCACTGGTCGCTCGCCGGCAATGTCGGCACGCGTTTCTACTGGACCACCAACAACCACGCCCCGCGGATGCGCGTGGTGACGATGGACATCGGCACGAGCGAGCATCCCGAGACCCATGCGCTGATTCCCGAGGACAAGGCCACGCTCGGGGGCGCCGCGATCGTCGGCCATATCCTCGTCGCCAGCTATCTGGTCGACGCGCGCACCGAAATCCGCCGCTATGCGCTCGACGGCACACGGCTCGAGCCGGTGGCGCTGCCGGGGATCGGCACCGCCTGGGGCTTTGGCGGCGAGCAGGATGATCCCGAGACCTTCTACGCCTTCACCAGCTTCAACGCGCCGGCGACGATCTACCGGCTCAACATCGCCACCGGCGAGAGCGCGCCCTGGGCCGCGCCCAAGCTGCTCTTCGATCCCGCCGACTATCATGTCGAACAGCTCTTCTTCGCGTCGAAGGACGGCACCCGCGTCCCGATGTTCGTCGTCCGCCGCAAGGGCGTGACCGGACCGGCGCCGACTTTGCTCTACGCCTATGGCGGGTTCAACATCCCGCTCACCCCCAGCTTCTCCTCGTCGCGCATCGCGTGGATGGAGCAGGGCGGCGCGGTCGCCATCGCCAACATCCGTGGCGGCGGCGAATATGGCAAGGCGTGGCACGATGGCGGCCGGCTCGCCAACAAGCAGAACAGCTTCGACGATTTCATCGCGGCCGCCGAATATCTCGTCGCGCAAGGGATCGCCGGCGCGGGCCAGCTCGCGATCCAGGGCGGCTCGAACGGCGGCCTGCTCGTCGGCGCGGTGACCAACCAGCGCCCCGAGCTGTTCGCCGCGGCGCTCCCCCAGGTCGGCGTGATGGACATGCTGCGCTTCGATCGCTGGACCGCCGGCCGCTATTGGGTCGACGATTATGGTCGCCCCTCGGAAGAGGCGGACTTCCATCGCCTCTACGGTTACTCGCCCTATCACAACGTGCGCGGCGGCCGCGACTATCCGGCGATCCTCGTCACCACCGCCGACACCGACGACCGCGTCGTCCCCGGCCACAGCTTCAAATACACCGCCGCGCTGCAGGCGGCCGCGATCGGCGACAAGCCGCACCTCGCCCGGATCGAGACGCGCGCCGGCCATGGCTCGGGCAAGCCCACCGACAAGATCATCGACGAAGCCGCCGACATCTGGGCCTTCGCCGCGGCGTGGACCGGGCTCGCGGTGAAGGCTCGGTAGCGGCTACGCCTCGCGCGCGGATCAGGAATCTCCCCGAAACGGGGAGGGGGGCACCGACCGCAGGCCGGTGGCGGAGGGGGCTCTCCACAGGCGCTTCCCTCGCGGAGAGCGGGTCCGGAGCCGATCTCCGGATCAGCTGCGATGTTCCGGCTTCGCCGGAGTCCAGTCGCCATCCGCCGATCCGTCGGGGCTCGAAAGCACGACCCGGTAGCCGTCCGGATCCGTCAGCCAGATCTCCCAGTGATTGGGCCCGCCTTCTTCCGGCGGCGGAGGATTGCGGTGTTTGGGAAGGAAAACCTCGGCCTTCATCTCCGCGCTCCGCCTGACCGCCTCGTCGAAATCGTCGACTTCGAACCATAGCAGGACGCCGTTGCCATATGGGCGGTCGGAGCGGTCGCCGATCGCCCCATGATCATGCTCGACCTCGAAGCTGTGCAGCTGAAGCACGAGATCGCCGTTCGACACGAGGCGCTCATAGGCGGGGCCGCCATGATCGCTGCGGCAGCCGAGCAGTTGCTGGTACCATCGGCTGCTGGCCTCGACATCGGCGACGGCGATGAGCGGTTGCGGGCGCATGACACTTCTCCAGCGACAAGTTCGCGACTCGTCAGCGGATCCTGGCACCGTTGAACCGGCGCGAACACGGGAATTGGTGGAAAGCGGACAGGGATCCTTCCCGTAGCGGATCATCCGCGATCGGCCCGGATCGCAGCTGACGCCCGGCTGACGAACCGGTTCAGCCGCGCGAAAGCCGGGCCTTCCTAGCTTTCGTTACGCGAGGGCAAGGGAGGGAACCAATGCAGTTATTTCGACCGCTGGCCGGGGCCGGCGCGGTGCTGGCCGTCATGACCATGGCGCTGCCGGCCGAAGCCCAGTCGTGGCGCTCGCGCGGACCGCAGCGCCATCACCACCATCATCGCGGCGAGCGAGTCGATGCCGGCGGGCTGGTGCTCGGCGCATTGCTCATCGGCGGGCTGCTGGCGGTCAAATCGGCCGAGAAGAAGAAGCGCGAGCGCGAGGCGGTCTATTACGAGGATTACGAAGCCCCGCCGCTCGAAGCCGGCACGCTCGACGGCGGCCCCGCCGCGGCGGGCGACGGCGCACCGCCGCCGCAGGGATCGCCGGTGCCGGACATCCCCGCGCCGGGCGCAGCCGAATATGACGGGCTCTATGATCAGGACGCCGCCGCCGATCGCTGCGCGGTCGCCGCCGAGACGCAGGCCCAGCAATTCGCCCGGCTCGCCCGGGTGACGGCGATCACCGACAATCTGTGGAACGGCAAGAGCTGGGTGATCAAGGGCCGGGTCGAAGTCGCCGAGAGCTACAACGACGCGGACAAGCCCAGCCACAAATTCCGTTGCGCGCTGCGCGCCGGCGACGAGCCGGTGGTCACGATCGAAGGGCTCGGGACGATCTGATCCGGCTCCGACGCCGCAGCGGCGGGGTTCGACGCGAAACGGCTGAAGGGTCGATTCGCTCGCTGCATTCCGGAGGATCGGATCTCCGGGGGCGTGGGAGAAGAGTCGATGCTTCGGCCGTCAGCAAAAGGTGCCGCGCTCGCCGCGGCGCTGTCCTTGACCTTGCCCGCCGCGGCGCAGGACGATCGGCGCGAGCACCGCGGCACGTCGTGGCGCTCGATCGTCGGCGCGCTCGTCCTCGGCAATCTGTTCGGCCTTCCGACCAGCGCCGATACCGGCCTCGAAGAGGACGGCATTTCGGTGGAGATCGATCCCGACTGGGATCATGCCCCGCCGGGCGAGGCGCGCGCGGGCTCGGTGGAACAGCGCGCCGAGGCACGCTGCGGCGATGCGGTCGAGGCCGCGGCGCACAGCTATGCCGGCACGGCCGAAGTCGTCTCGATCGATTCCCAGGTGGCGCTCGGCAAGCGCGTGATCATCAAGGGCAAGGTCGATCTCGCCCAAGGCTATAGCGACGCGGTCAAGCCGACGCACAAGTTCCGCTGCGAGCTTCGCAGGGACAGCGTGCCGTCCGTGACGATCGACGGCCTCGGCACGAACTGACGCCGTTCATCGCAGCGACAGCTTCCGCGCGTCAGCCTCCCGCCAGAATGGGAGGGGCGAATGCTGAAACCCGCGGTGATCACGATGGTCATGCTGGCGACGCCGGCGCTGGCGCAGCAGACGTCGGTCGATGCCGCGGCGCGCGCCGCCGGGGTCGATGCCGTGGCGCGCGCCGGCGGCGCCGATTATCTCGCCGCGGAAAAGGGCGTCGGCCTGTCGATCGGCATGGTTCGCGATGGCAAGTTCACCACCTGGCATTTCGGATCGGTCGCCAAAGGCGGTCCCGCGCCGACCGACGCCACCGCGTGGGAGATCGGGTCGATCTCCAAGACGATCACGAGCCTGCTCCTCGCCCGCGCGGTGGTCGCGGGCAAGGCCAGCCTCGACGACGACGTGCGGAAATATCTCGACGGCGACTGGCCCAATCTCCAGTTCGGGGGCGAGCCGGTACGGTTGCTCCATCTCGCCAACATGACCTCGGCGCTGCCCGACAATCTTCCCGATCTGTCGGGGCTCAAGGACGATCCCGGCCGCTTCCGCATGGCCAAGGCGCTCGCCGCCTATGGCAAGGCCGATTTCCTCGCCGATCTGCGGAAAGTCTCGCCGGGCAAGCGCCCCGGCGACGAGGTCGCGCATTCCAACGTCGCCGCACAGCTGCTCATCTATCTGGTCGAGCGGATCTATGGCGAACCCTATCAGGCACTGCTCGCCCGCGAGATCGAGAAGCCACTGGGCTTCGCCGCTGGCGCCTCCGCGACCGGCTATGACGCCGAGGGCGTCGAGGCCGCGGTGCTGCCGCGCGACAGGTTCGGCTGGCGCTATTCGATGGCCGATATGCTGCGCTATGCCGCGCTCCAGCTGAACGAGAAGGACCCTGCGGTGGCGCTCAGCCACAAGGGCAGCTGGTTCACCCTCGACAAGAAGACCGCGGTCGCGCTCAACTGGATCGTCACCGAACTCCCCGGCGGCGGGCGCCAGCTGCGCACCTCGGGCGGCACTTTCGGCTTCTCCAGCGTGGTTCAGCTCTATCCCGAGCGCGGGCTCGCCATCGTGCTGCTCGCCAACCGATCGACTCCCACCGCGCAGGGCAAGCTCTCCGAGATCGCCGGGCGGATCGTCGAGGCTGCCGGGCCACCCGCGCAATAACCCGATGCGACGCCCTTCCCATGCCGGCCGCATCTGCTATGCGCGTCGGGCATGGAACATCATGCCGATTCAATCCTGATCGTCGATTTCGGGAGCCAGGTGACCCAGCTGATCGCGCGCCGCGTGCGCGAAGCCGGGGTCTATAGCGAGATCGCTCCCTTCAATTCCGCCGCCGAGGCGTTTCAGCGGATGCAGCCCAAGGGGATCATCCTCTCGGGCTCGCCCGCCTCGGTGCTCGACGAGGGCAGCCCGCGGGTGCCGCAGGAGATCTTCGATTCGGGACTGCCGATCCTCGGCATCTGCTACGGCCAGCAAGTGATGATGGAGCAGCTCGGCGGCACCGTCGAGCTCGGCGATTCGGGCGAGTTCGGGCTCGCCTTCATCGAGATCCAGGACGGCTGCGTGCTGTTCGACGGGCTCTGGGCCGAAGGCGAGACGCATCAGGTCTGGATGAGCCATGGCGACAAGGTCACCGCGCTCGCGCCCGGCTTCCGCCCGGTGGCGGTGAGCCCCGGCTCGCCCTTCGCGGTCGTCGCCGACGATGCGCGGCGCTATTACGCCACCCAGTTCCACATGGAAGTGGTCCACACGCCCGACGGCGCGCGGCTGCTCGCCAATTTCGTCCGTCATGTCTGCGGGCTGCAGGGCGACTGGACGATGGCCGAGTTCCGCGCCGCCAAGATCGCCGAAATCCGCGCGCAGGTCGGCAAGGGCCGAGTGATCTGCGGGCTTTCGGGCGGGGTCGACAGCGCGGTGGCCGCGGTGCTGATCCACGAGGCGATCGGCGAGCAGCTGACCTGCGTGTTCGTCGATCACGGGCTGATGCGGGCAGGAGAGGCCGATCAGGTCGTCAGCCTGTTCCGCGGCCATTACAATATCCCGCTCGTCCATGTGAACGCCGAGACGCTGTTCCTGAACGGGTTGGCGGGCGTGACCGACCCCGAGGCCAAGCGCAAATTCATCGGCAAGACCTTCATCGAAGTGTTCGAGGAGGAGGCGAAGAAGATCGGCGGCGCCGATTTCCTCGCGCAGGGCACGCTCTACCCGGACGTGATCGAGAGCGTCAGCTTCACCGGCGGCCCCTCGGTGACGATCAAGAGCCACCACAATGTCGGCGGGCTGCCCGAGCGGATGAACATGAAGCTCGTCGAGCCGCTGCGCGAGCTGTTCAAGGACGAGGTCCGCGCATTGGGCCGCGAGCTCGGCCTGCCCGACATCTTCGTCGGCCGCCATCCTTTCCCGGGGCCGGGCCTCGCGATCCGCATCCCCGGCGAAGTCACCAAGGAACGCTGCGACATCTTGCGCAAGGCCGATGCCATCTATCTCGAGGAGATCCGCAACGCCGGGCTCTACGATGCGATCTGGCAGGCCTTCGCGGTGCTGCTGCCGGTGCGCACGGTCGGGGTGATGGGCGATTACCGCACCTATGACCATGTGCTGGCGCTGCGCGCGGTGACCTCGACCGACGGGATGACCGCGGTGGCCTTCCAGTTCCCCGGCGATTTCCTGCCGCGCGTCGCGACGCGGATCGTCAACGAGGTCCGCGGGATCAACCGCGTGACCTACGACTATACCTCCAAGCCGCCGGGGACGATCGAATGGGAGTGACGCGGATCAAGCGCGGCTGCGGACCAGCCTCGCCCGCATCCTTCGGCGCGGCGCACGTCATGCCCCTCGCCGCCCTCGTGTTGCTCGCCGGCTGCGGCGGCCCCGGAGCGGAGCCCGGTGCGAATCGCTCGATCACCTTCGAAGGCAATGCCGACGAGCTGATCATGCCCAGCCCCGCACCCGCCGAGGCAAATGCCGCCAACGCCGCCGAAACGGCCGGCCCGGCGGTCAATCTCGCCCCCGACGGGCTCAGCGTCGTGCTTCCGGGGGGTGCGGCGCGCCACGTCACGTTCGGCATGCCCCGCGCCGCCGCGACCCGGATGATCGCCGCCGCGCTCGGCAATCCGATCGAGGAGGGCGACGATCAGGAATGCGGCGCCGGCGCGCTGTCGTTCGCCAACTTCCGCGAAGGGCTCGGGCTCTATTTCCAGGACGGCAAGTTTGCCGGCTGGGATCTCGACGGGCGCGAAGGCGGCCGCTTCGCCACCGCGGCAGGCATCGGCATCGGCTCGACTCGCAGGCAGCTCGAATCGGCGAGCGCGATCAGCGTCGAGGATTCGACCCTCGGGATCGAGTTCGGTGCCGGCGGCCTGTCGGGCCTGCTGACCACGCGCGAACCCGCAGGCGAGATCACCAATCTCTGGGCCGGCGTGACGTGCATCGCCCGCTGATCGCGGCGGCGGTCGCGGAGGACGGGCCGGCGGTGACCGGGCTGTGGCGCGCCTGCGGACTCACCCGCCCGTGGAACGATCCCGATGCGGATTTCGCCCTTGCGCTGACCGGCGCCACCTCGACCGTGCTCGTCGCGCGCGGAGCCGACGAAATCACCGGCAGCGTGATGGTCGGGTTCGACGGCCATCGCGGCTGGGTCTATTATCTCGCCGTCGCGCCCGCGCAGCAGCGCGCCGGACTCGGCCGCGCGCTGATGGCCGCCGCCGAGGACTGGCTCCGCGCCCGCGGCGCGCCCAAGATCCAGCTGATGGTCCGCGAGGACAACCACGCCGCGCTCGGCTTCTACCAGGCGCTCGGGCTCGAGCGGCAGAAGGTCGTCACATTGGGCCGCTTCCTGAAGGACGAAGCATGACCGTCACGATGTATGGCATCAAGAATTGCGACACGATCAAGAAGGCGCGGGCCTGGCTCGACGACCACGCGATCGCCTATCATTTCCACGACTATAAGACCGCCGGGGTCGATCCCGCCCGGCTGGCGCGCTGGATCGCGGCGGAGGGCTGGGAAACGGTGCTCAATCGCGCGGGCACCACTTTCCGCAAGCTCGACGACGCCGACAAACAGGGTCTCGACGGCGACAAGGCGAGCGCGCTGATGCTGGCCCAGCCCTCGATGATCAAGCGCCCGGTGCTCGAGCATCCCGGCGGCATCCTGATCGGTTTCGCGCCCGATCGCTACGCCCGCGCCTTGCTCTGAAGGCCGCTGGAAACCCGTAGCGGGTTCGTTCGATTTCCGTTACGTTCCGCCCGCAGAAAATACAGGCACGGGAGGGACGCGTGGCAACCTGGGTTCGGCAGCGGCCTGCGGGCTGGTTCATCGTCGTGGCGGTGCTTTTGGTGCTGTGGGGGCTGATGGGCTGCGCGTCCTTCTACGCGCACCTCGCCTGGGGGCCCGACATCGATCCCAAGGCGACCGACTGGGATCGCGCCTTCTACGCGGCGCTGCCGGGCTGGCTCAATATCGTCTATGCCGTGGCGGTGGGCGCAGGGCTGCTCGGCTCGATCGCGCTGCTGTTGCGCTCGCGGCTCGCCCGGCCGCTTTACCTCGTCTCGCTGATCGCCGTGATCGTCCAGTTCGGCTATATCTTCGTCACCACCGATCTGATCGCGCACAAGGGCGTGCTGGTTGCCACCGGCTTCCCGATCGTCATCTTCGCGATCGCGATCTTCCAGATCTGGTTCGCGGGTTACGCCCAGCGGCGCGGCTGGCTCGGCTGAGCTGAGGGCGCCGTCGCTGGCGCCCGCGCCGCTGCGGCGCTAGAGCAGCGCCATGTCCACCTACACGCTCGACACCGGCACCAGCCGCGCCAATCCCACGCCCGCGCCGATGAAGCGGCTCACCATCCCCGCGATCCGCAACCGCAAGGGCAAGGATCCGGTGGTGATGCTCACTGCCTACACCACGCGGATGGCGCAGCTGCTCGATCCGCATTGCGACGTGCTGCTCGTCGGCGACAGCCTGGGGCAGGTGATCTACGGCCTGCCCTCGACGCTGCCGGTGACGCTCGACATGATGATCGCGCACGGCGCCGCAGTGGTGCGCGGCAGCTGGCATTCGGTGGTGATCGTCGACATGCCCTTCGGCAGCTACGAAGCGAGCCCCGAGCGCGCCTTCGAATCGGCCGCGCGCGTGCTCGCCGAGACCGGTGCGGCGGGGGTGAAGCTCGAAGGCGGCACCGCGATGGCGCCGGTGGTCGAGTTCCTCACGCGGCGCGGGATCCCGGTGATGGGCCATATCGGCCTCACCCCGCAGGCCGTGAACGCGCTCGGCGGCTATGGCGCGCGCGGCCGCAGCAATGCCGAGCACGCGCAGATCCTCGACGATGCCCGCGCGATCGCCGATGCCGGCGCCTTCGGGATCGTCTCCGAAGGGGTGGTCGAAGGCCTCGCCAACGAGATCACCGCCGCGGTCCCCGTGCCGGTGATCGGCATCGGCGCGTCGGCGCAATGCGACGGGCAGGTGCTGGTGACCGAGGACATGCTCGGCCTGTTCGAGCGCACGCCGCGCTTCGTGAAGCGCTACGACGATCTCGCCGGCCGCATTTCCGCCGCGGTTGCTACCTATGCCGCCGAAGTCCGGTCGCGGGACTTTCCGGGCGCAGAACAGGTCTATCCGGCGCGCGACTGAAGGGTTAGCAGCACGCTTTCTTTAGACGGTGCCCGCGGCTAAGGTCCGCGGCCGCACCAACCCCATGGAGTCAATTTTGGCGCTTCCTCCCTCCGGCACCACTGACGAAGCCTTTCTGCGCGAAGTCGACGAGGAGTATCGCCGCGAGCAAGCGGCGCAGCTTTTCCGGCGCTATGGCCGGCTGATCATCGGCCTCGTGGTCGTCGGGCTGATCGCGCTCGCAGGCTGGCTCTATTGGCAGCATCACAGCCAGAGCACCGCCGGCAGGCAGGGCGAGGAATATGACGCCGCGATGCGGCTGGTCGAGCAGAACCAGACCGACAAGGCGCTGCCCGCGCTCGACAAGATCGCGACCGGCAGCAACCCCGGCTATGCCGCGATGGCGCGGATCGCGCAGGGCAATCTGCTGCTCCAGAAGAACGACGCCAAGGGCGCCGCCGCCAAGTTCGCCCAGGTCGCCAACGACGCCAAGGTCGAGCAGCCCTATCGCGATCTCGCGCTGATCCGTCAGACGGTCGCCGAATATGACAGCCTCAAGCCGCAGGTCGTGATCGATCGCCTGAAGGGGCTGGTGAATCCCAATTCGCCGTGGCTCGGCACCGCGGGCGAGCTCGTCGCCGCGGCCTATCTCAAGGCAGGCAACCGCGCCGAGGCGGGCCGGCTCTACGGACAGATTGCCCAGGGCGGCGAGAAGGTGCCCGAATCGCTCCGTCAACGCGCGGTTCAGCTGGCAGGCGTACTCGGTGTCGACGCGATCGATCAGTCGAAGGAAACCAAGGCTCAATGAACAACAAGGTGAGGGTGGCTGCTGCTCTCGCGGCGCTCGCGATGGTGAGCGGCTGCGGGATCTTCAAAGGCAGTGGCAAGAAGACGCCCGTGCTCGGCGAGCGGGTGCCGATCCTCGTCTCGGAGAGCGACGTCACCGCCGACAAGTCGCTCGCCGGAGTCGAGGTGCTGCTTCCCGAAGCCGCAGCCAATGACGGCTGGCGTCAGCCCGGCGGCAACGCGGCCAAGTCGATGGGCCATCTCGCGCTCGCCGCGAGCCCTGCGCGGATCTGGTCGAAGGATATCGCCAAGCCGTCCAAGAAGGAGCGGCTCGCCGCCTCGCCGGTGGTCGCCGACAACAAGCTTTTCGTGATCGATACCGGCGGCATCGTCCATGCGCTCGCGGCGGATACCGGCGCGGAGCTGTGGCGCGCCAATACCGCCAACGAGGAAGGCAATAAGGGCGCGCGCTTCGGCGGCGGCGTCAGCGTCGAGGGCGAGCGCGCTTTCGCGACGAACGGCCTCGGCGACGTGGTCGCGCTCAACGTCGCCGACGGCGCGGTGATCTGGCGCAAGCGCCCCGGCGGCCCGCTGCGCGGCGCACCGACGCTCGCCAATGGCCAGGCCTATGTCGTGACGCAGGACAATCAGCTCTTCGCGCTCAATCAGGATAGCGGCGAAGTCGCGTGGACCGTCTCGGCCAGCCTCGAATCGCAGGGCGTGTTCGGCGTCGCCGCACCGGCCTCGGCGCAGGGCACGGTGGTCGCCGGCTTCTCGTCGGGCGAGCTCAACGCCTATCGCTACGAGAATGGCCGCTCGCTGTGGGACGTGGTGCTCTCGCGCACCTCGATGTCGACTTCGGTCTCGTCGCTGTCGGACATCGATGCCGAGCCGGTGATCGATCAGGGCCGCGTCTATGCGATCGGGCAGGGCGGCCGCATGGTCGCGATGGACATCGCCAGCGGCAACCCGCTCTGGGAGCAGACCATCGCCGGCATCTCGACGCCTTGGGCGGCGGGCGAATGGCTGTTCGTCGTCACCGACGACGCCCGGCTGATCGCGATCGCGCGCGGCACCGGCAAGATCCGCTGGATCTCGCAGCTGCGCCGTTACGAGAATGAGAAGAAGTCGAAGAATCCGATCTCCTGGGTCGGCCCCGTGCTCGCGGGCGGCCGTCTCGTACTCGGCAATAGCCGCGGCGAGATCGTCTTCGCCTCGCCGACCGACGGCAGCGTGACGGGCACGATGGACACCAAGGAGTCGATCTCGCTTCCGCTGACGGTCGCCAACAACACGCTCTACGTCCTCGACGACAAGGGTCGGCTGTCGGCGTACAGGTAACGCATTCCCCTCCCTTCCAGGGAGGGGCCAGGGGTGGGTAGTGACGGGTGGGGCTCGATGCCCCGCCCGTCACTTTGTTTATACCGTCCTTTGAGTCTATTAGGCGCGCAGACGCGCGCACCCACCCCCAGCCCCTCCCTTTCAGGGAGGGGAGTGAGTTTTCGAAAATGCCCCTTCCCATCGTCGCCATCATCGGACGCCCGAATGTCGGCAAGTCGACCCTGTTCAATCGGCTGGTCGGCAAGCGGATCGCGCTGGTCGACGACCAGCCCGGCGTCACGCGCGATCGCCGCGAGGGCGAGGCGAACCTGCTCGGGCTCGAATTCCGGGTGATGGATACCGCCGGCTATGAGGACAAGGACGTCGCGACGCTCCCCGGCCGGATGCGCGCGCAGACTGAGGCGGCGGTGCGCGACGCCGATGTCTCGCTCTTCCTGATCGACGCGCGCGCCGGGGTGACGCCGCTCGACGAGGAGATCGCCCGCTGGCTGCGCAGCACCGATCGTCCGGTCGTGCTGATGGCCAACAAGGCCGAGGGCAGGGCGGGCGAGGCCGGCATCCTCGAGGCGATGGCGCTGGGCCTTGGCGATCCGATCCCCTTCTCGGCCGAGCATGGCGAGGGCGTCGCCGATCTGTTCGAAGCCTTGCTCCCGCATGTCGAACGCGACGAGGACGACGAAGCGCCCGAGGACGAGGAATCGCCCGATGCGCCGCTCAAGCTGGCGATCGTCGGGCGGCCCAATGCCGGCAAGTCGACTCTGGTCAATCGGCTGCTCGACGAGGAGCGGATGATCACCGGCCCCGAGGCGGGGATCACCCGCGATTCGATCTCGGTCGATTGGGAGTGGGAAGATTTCGAAGGCGCGATGCGCAAGGTCCGCCTGATCGACACTGCCGGGCTGCGCAAAAAGGCGCGCGTCGAGGAGAAGCTCGAAAAGCTCTCGGTGATGGACACGCTGCGCGCGATCGACTTCGCCGAAGTCGTGGTGCTGCTGCTCGATGCCACCCGCGGGCTCGAGGTGCAGGATCTCAAGATCGCCGATCGCGTGTTGCAGGAAGGCCGCGCGCTGATCATCGTCCTCAACAAATGGGACGTCGCCGAGGACGCATCGAGCCTGTTCAACGGCGTGAAGAAGGCGCTCGACGAGGGCCTGGCGCAGGTCAAGGGCGTGCCCTTGCTCACGGTTTCGGCCGTGACCGGCAAGGGGCTCGACACGATGATGAAGGTCGCTTTCGAGACGCGCGAGGCATGGTCGCGCCGCGTTTCGACCGGCCAGCTCAATCGCTGGTTCGAGCGCGCGATCGAGGCCAATCCGCCGCCTGCGCCCGGCGGCAAGCGGATCAAGCCGCGCTACATCACCCAGAACAAGAGCCGTCCGCCCAGCTTCGTGCTGTTCGGCACGCGCGTCGATCTGCTGCCGATGAGCTATCAGCGCTATCTGATCAACGGATTGCGCAAGGAATTCGATTTCGGCGCGGTGCCCGTCCGCCTCAGCCTGCGCGCGCCGAAAAATCCGTTCGATCGCGAGAAGAGCGGGTAACCGGGACTCCGGGCGGCCTATCCTCCCCTTGCGGGGGAGGAATGTGGAGCTCCGGAAATCTCCCGGCATCATCCATCAACGCCCTGTTTACGTTCCCCGATTATCATCGCGGCGTACCTTCGGGGGGTACGCTGTGGGGTATGAACGTGACGATCGGCAATGATCCGCTGGTGAACTGGGAAAGCTTCCAGCAGGCACGCACGGAGCTCGGCGCGAATTTCGTGCGCATCCTCGGCTATTTCCGCGAGGACGGCATCAAGTCGGTGGACCGTATCGAAGACGCGATGCGCAGCCACAACGCGACCGCGATGGTGATCCCCGCGCACACGCTGAAGGGCGAATCGCGCCAGTTCGGCGCCGATCCGCTGTCCGAGGTCGCCGAGACGATCGAGATGATCGCGCGCGGCTGCATCGAGCGCCGTGAGACGCCGACCGAGGCGCTCGAGCATGTCGTAAAGTTGCGCCCGCTGTTCGAGACCACGCTCGACATGCTCGAGCGCGAAGCCAATCCGCTGGTCGCGCGCAAGCCCGCCGCCGCCTTCGGGCGCCGCCCGGTTCTGTAACGGTGTTCCCCTCCCTGGAAGGGAGGGGTTAGGGGTGGGTAGCGGCGAGCGTAGCTCGACGCTTTCGTGCCTGGCGATGAGTCTTTTTGGCGCGCGGACGCGCGCACCCACTCCCAGCCCCTCCCTTTCAGGGAAGGGAGTTTAAGGGTTCCTAGCTCGCTTCTTCGGCCTTGCTGTTGAGCTGGATGTAATTCTCCAGCCCCATCCGCGCGATCATGTCGAACTGGCGCTCGAGCGTGTCGACATGCTCTTCCTCGCTCTCGAGGATGTCGGTGAACAGGTCGCGGCTGACATAGTCGCGCACGCTCTCGCAATGCTGGATCGCGTCCTTGAGGACGGCGATCGCCTCGACTTCGACCGCGAGGTCGGCGCGGAGGATCTCCTCGACATTCTCGCCGATGCGCAGCCGGCCGAGCAGCTGGAAATTGGGCAGGCCTTCGAGGAACAGGATGCGCTCCGCCAGCTTGTCGGCGTGCTTCATCTCGTCGATCGATTCGTGACGTTCGAGCTCGGCGAGCTTCTTGATGCCCCAATTGTCGAGCAACCGGTAATGCAGCCAATATTGGTTGATCGCGGTGAGCTCGTTCTTGAGCACCTCGTTGAGGTAATCGAGGACCTTGGCGTCGCCCTTCATGGCTGTTCTTCCCTGTGTTTGCAGGGATGCCATAGCGCCAAAAAGGCGCGCCGAAAACCGCAGAAATCTGCGGTTTTTCTAGTTGAGAACGCTACGCAGCCGCGCGTTCGGCGTTGATGATCTCGCGCGCGAAAGGCACGCACTGGCCGCATTTGGCGCTGCGTCCGAGCGCGCGATAGGCCTGGCAGGCGCTGGTCGCGCCGTCGCGGGCTGCCGCACGCACATCATTCTCCCGGATTGCATTGCAAACGCAGACGACCATGGAACCCTCACGCCTCGATGGCCGGGATGTACGGCTAATGAGACCGATTCGCAAGGGTATTGCGAAGCATTCGCAGTTATACGGAGGCTGGTCCGCGTAACTTTTGCAACCTTCCCCGCGCCAGACTCCGCCACAACCACTCGAACGGCCCGAATCGGAAGTGCGCGAGCCACGGCTTCGACCAGAGCAGCATCGCCGCCCACAGCGCCGCTACCACCAGATAGAGCTGCCCGCGCGAAAGCTGGCCGAACCAGCCCAGCCCATAGCCATAGAAGAGCGCGGTGCAGATCAGACTGGTCGCGAGGTAATTGGTGAACGCCATCCGCCCCGCCGCCGCCAGCCGCGTCGTGAGCGCGCCGCCCGGGTGCGCCAGCAACAGGATCAGGCAGGCCCAGCCGGCGATCATCGCGGGGCGCAGCGGCACCGGCAGCATCCAGCCCGCCCAAGCCATCGCGGACAGGCTGAACTGCGCGTGCACGATCCACAGCGCCAGCACGGCATAGGCCGGCAGCGTGATGCCCCAGCAGACCAGCAGCCAGCGCCGGTACCGCGCACGAGGCCATGCGCCGCGCAGCATGCCGCTGCGCAGCCCCGCCATGCCGAACAACATATAGGCGAGGGTCTCCGGGCCGTAGACCCATAGCAAGGTGAGCGGCGACAGGCCGTGCTCGGCCAGCCGGGCCTGCAGGATAGCGGCATAGCCGCCGCGATGGAGCGCCAGTTCGCGCGCGATGTCGGCGGCGGGCGGCACGCCCATGATCTGGACGAGCGCGGGCAGGTCGCGGCCTTCCTGCACGGCGATCGGGAAGCCGGCGAAGAGCAGAGTGGTCGCGGCGATCAGCGCCACGCCGAGTGCGAGCAGCTTTTCGGTCGGCAGTTCGCGCAATGCATAGGCCAGCATCCCGATCATCGCATAGTGCGCGAGGATGTCGCCTTCCCAGACCAGCCAGAGATGGGCGAGGCCGAAGACGAGCAGCCAGCCCATGCGCCGGTAATGGACCGAGGCGGCGTTCTCGCCTTTGGCTTCGGCGCGCTCGATCACCAGCAGCATCGAGGCGCCGAACAGGAACGAGAAGAGCCCGCGCATCCGCCCGTCGAACAATATGAAGTTGATTGCCCAGGTAATGAGGTCGGCGCCGTGCCAGCCGCCCCAGGCGCGCGGATTGAGATAGGCGGCTTGCGGCAGCCCAAAGCTCAGGATGTTGAGCAGCAGGATGCCGAGCACCGCGACGCCGCGAACCACATCGAGCGCGGCGAGCCGCGCAGGCGGCGCGCTATCGTCTGCGGGGGGGGCGGCCTCGGGCATCGCCGCGCGCTACAGCCAGCTGGCGATCTGCTCCAGCGACTTCTTCTCGAGCGCGTGCACCGGGATCGTCGCATCGTCCGCCGGATAGCCGGCTATGATCACCATCACCGGCTTTTCGTGGTCGGGGCGCCGGCACACCCGGTTGAGGAAGCGCATCGGGTTGGGCGTGTGGACGAGGGTCGCCACTCCGGCCTCGTGCAGCGTTGCGAGCAGCAGCCCGCAGGCGAGGCCGACGCTCTCGGTGACGTAGTAATTCTGCTTGAGATCCTCGGGATCGGGGCCGCCGCGACGCTGGCCGAACACGACGATCAGCCACGGCGCGGTCTCGAGATAGGGCTTGTCGGCGCCGGTGCCGAGCGGCCAGAGCGCCTCGAGCCACTCGCTGCCGGCACGGCCGTCATAGAAGGCGCGTTCCTCTTCCTCGGCGGCGATGCGAATCGCGCATTTGGCTTCGGGGGAGGAGACGACCGCGAAATGCCATGGCTGGCGGTTGGCGCCGCTCGGCGCGGATCCCGCCGCGGCGAGCGCGGCCTCGATCACTTCGCGGGGAACCGGATCCTCGCGGAACGCGCGGCAGCTGCGCCGCTGGCGCATCGCGTCGGCGAAAGCTTGCGCGCGCGACACGCGCTCAGCGTCGGTCAGCTCGGGGTAATGCTGCCAGGGGAGGGCCTCGGGATCGGGCATCTCCCAGATCGTGCACAATCTTTCGCGAAAAGCGAGTCAGGGCTTATGCGATGGCTCGGTGAAACGATTTTCCTTGCGGATCACCAGCTTGAGGCCTGACCATGTGGCATCCACCGCGCAAACTTTGATATCTACCAACCCCGTCGGCAGTGCGATTTCGCGGATCACATCCTCGGTCAGATCGGTGTCCGTTTTCGCCGCTTTTTTGGGCCAGGAAACCCAGATGAAGCCGTTCGGCGCCATCAGCGGCCGCACGGCGGCGAGCTCGCGTTCGAACCGCGCGCGCTCGGTGACGAACAGATGCGCGCATTGCAGCCCGTCCGACGCAGTGGGCTGCTCCTCGACCTCGGCACGCTCGGGATCGATCTCGGCGCGTACGCTGTCGGGCATGTTGTGGAACCAGCAGCGCATGCCGCGCTTCAGGCCCAGCTTGTCGGCGAGCGGCGTTCCTGAATAGCCTGCGGTCATCGGCGTGGCCTCCGATCGCGCACCTTAGACGCAATCGGCGGCCGGGGAAGCCTTTTGAAACCGGGCGGTTCAGGCCAGCGCGGCGTCTTCGCCCATCAGCGCGGGGAAGAAACCTTCGTGCGCGGCGCGGAGATCGGCGAGACTCACCGTCCAGTCCCCCTCGTCGAGCTCGAAGATGATCCGCTCCTTGATCGTCCGGCCGAGATGGTCGGCGGGGACGTCGGCCTTGTGCGCCGCGACCATGAAGTCGGCGAGGCACGAATCGCAGACGGTGACGACGTAGAGCCCCTGATCTTCGCCGAACAACGAGCCGGCGATGCCGAAGGGCTGCGGCTCGTTGACCAGCGCGCCGATCCCCGAGGCCAGCGCCATCTCGGCGACCGCGACGGCGAGACCGCCGTCCGAGACGTCATGGCACGCGGTGATCGCGCCCTTGGCGATCTGCTCGCGGATGAAGTCGCCGGTGCGGCGTTCGGCGGCGAGATCCACGGGCGGGGGCGGGCCGTCCTCGCGGCCATGCACTTCGCGCAGCCAGATCGACTGGCCGAGATCGCCGCCACGCTCGCCGATCGTTAGGATCGTGTCGCCGACGCCCTTGAAGGCGATCGTGCAGCTGGTCGACCAGTCCGCGAGCAGCCCGAGCCCGCCGATCGCCGGCGTGGGCAGGATCGCCGAGCCGCCGCCGGTGGCTTTGGACTCGTTGTAGAGCGAGACGTTCCCCGAGACGATCGGGAAGTCGAGCGCGATGCACGCTTCGCTCATGCCCTCGAGGCATCCGACGATCTGGCCCATGATCTCGGGGCGCTGCGGATTGGCGAAGTTGAGGCAATTGGTCACCGCGAGCGGATTGGCGCCGACCGAGGTCAGGTTGCGCCACGCCTCGGCGACGGCCTGACGGCCGCCCTCGACCGGATCGGCGAAGCAATAGCGCGGGGTGCAATCGGTGGTGATCGCGAGGCCCTTTTGCGTGCCGTGGACGCGGACTACCGCGGCGTCGCCGCCGGGGCGCTGGACGGTGTCGGCGCCGACCATGTGGTCGTATTGCTCCCAGATCCAGCGACGGCTGGCGATGTCGGGCGAGCCCATCAGCTTGATGAGGTCGGCGGCCGGGTCACTGCTCTCGGGCAGGTCGGTCAGCGGTGCGCGCTTGGGCGTCGGCACGTGGGGACGATCGTAGAGCGGCGCCTCGTCGGCGAGCGGGGCGAGCGGGATGTCGGCGACGACATCGCCCTTCCATTTGAGCACCATCCGGCCGGTGTCGGTGACATGGCCGATCACCGCGAAATCGAGCTCCCATTTGCGGAAGATCGCCTCGGCAAACGCCTCGCGGCCGGGCTTGAGCACCATGAGCATCCGCTCCTGGCTCTCGCTCAGCATCATCTCGTAGGGCGTCATGCCCGTCTCGCGCTGCGGCACGTCGTCCATGATCAGTTCGATGCCGACTCCGCCCTTCGACGCCATCTCGACCGAGGAGGAGGTGAGGCCCGCCGCACCCATGTCCTGGATCGCGACGATCGCGTCCGACGCCATCAGCTCGAGGCACGCCTCGATCAGCAATTTCTCGGTAAAGGGATCGCCGACCTGGACGGTGGGGCGCTTCTCCTCCGAATCCTCGCCGAAGTCCGCGCTCGCCATCGTCGCGCCATGGATGCCGTCGCGGCCGGTCTTCGAGCCGACATAGACGATCGGATTGCCGACGCCGCTGGCAGCCGAATAGAAGATCTTGTCGGTGTGGGCGACGCCGACGGTCATCGCGTTGACGAGGATGTTGCCGTCATAGGCCGGGTGGAAGTTCACTTCGCCGCCGACGGTCGGCACGCCGACGCAATTGCCGTACCCGCCGATGCCGTGGACCACGCCGGCGATCAGGTGGCGCATCTTGGGATGATCGGGCCGGCCGAAGCGCAGCGCGTTCATGTTCGCCACCGGTCGCGCGCCCATGGTGAACACGTCGCGCAGGATGCCGCCCACACCCGTCGCCGCGCCCTGATACGGCTCGATGTACGACGGGTGGTTGTGGCTCTCCATCTTGAAGATCGCCGCCTGGCCGTCACCGATGTCGACCACGCCGGCATTCTCGCCGGGGCCGCAGATCACTTGCGGGCCGGTGGTGGGGAGCTTCTTCAGATGGATGCGGCTCGACTTGTACGAGCAGTGCTCGGACCACATCACCGAGAAGATGCCGAGCTCGGTCAGGTTGGGCTCGCGGCCCATCGCGTGCAGGACGCGCTCATATTCCTCGGGCGACAGGCCGTGCTCGGCGACGATCTCGGGCGTGATCTGGGTCATGCGCGCAGCCCTTAGCGAGGGAGCGGGGCGGGGGCTAGGGGGCGATCGAAAAGCCGCGCCGCTGAGTCGCTTTGGGTGTATGGTGTCTTCTTCCCAAGGCAGGAGAGGATCGATGGGTATCAATCCGGTTCCCGAGGGCTATCGCAGCGTCATTCCCTATCTGGTCGTCGACAATGGCGCGGCGGCGATCGACTTCTATGTCGAGGTATTCGGCGCGCGCGAGGTCATGCGCATGGAGAAGGACGGCGGGATCGGCCATGCCGAGCTCGCCATCGGCGATTCGCACATCATGCTCGCCGACGAGCATCCGGGCATGGGCTATCTCAGCCCGAAGAGCATCGGCGGCAAGGGGCTCGGCACGGGCGTCATGCTCTATCTACCCGATGTCGACGCGGTGTTCGCGCGGGCGAAAGCGGCCGGCGGAACGGCCGAGCGCGAAGTGCAGGACCAGTTCTACGGCGACCGTTCGGGGACCTTTGTCGACCCGTTCGGCCATCGCTGGATCGTCGCCACGCATATCGAGGATGTCGCGCCCGAGGAGATGGAACGGCGGATGGCGGCGATGGAGCCGCAGGCGGGCTAGGATCTGGACCCTGAGCCGGACTCGTAATCCCCGAAGTCAGGCTTTCCGGGAAAGCCTTACTGTCCGGGATCCACCTCTCCGTCAGCACCTACCTCACGGTGGGGTGACGGCGATTGCGTGCGGCCCCAATCTCCGCCGCACCTCTCACCGCAACGGCAGGAAGATGTCGGTCACCGCCTCGTTCTCGGGGACGTCGGGGAAGAAAGCCACGCGTTCGGCGAAGATCGGATAGTCGCGCAATTCCTCACCGCTGCGCGGCAACCAATCGGCATAGAGGAAATGGATCGCCGGCTTCAGATTGTCGCTCGATCCGGTCAGCCGCATCGTGGCGCAGCGCCCCGCCGGAATCCGGTCCTCGACCACGCTGGCCTCGTTGCCGGCGATCGGCGCATCGGTGCCCGCCGCGACGTCCATGCGGAAATCCTCGGGCGGTACGGTCTCGGGATCATTGTGGAGCAAGTTGAAGGTCCGGCTCTTCGACGGATGGAGGCCGGTCGCGCGCCGCCATGCGATGAAGGCGCGAACCGTGTCGCCGATCCGGGCGGGGTCGCCACGATGGGCGAGACGGGCGATGCGCGTCTCGGGAAAATCGACGATGCGAACGTCCGCGTCGGTGAAGGCGATGGTCATCGGGATGCTCCTTGCGCGATCGAGCGGCGCGATTGCCGCTGCCCAGGGCTCCCAATCGGGCGCGCGTCGGAACTCACTCGGCGTCTGCCCCAGCCGCTTGCGAAAGACCCGCGCGAACGCCTCGGACCCGTAGCCGCTTGCGAGCGCGATCCCGGTGATCGGCACGTCGCGAAAGGCGAGGGCGAAGGAGGCGCGTTTCAGCCGCGCGAGTTGGACGTAGCGGTGGAGCGTGACGCCGGTGAGCTCGGCGAACTGGCGGTGGAAATGGAAGGGCGAGAAGGCGGCGACCGAAGCCAGCGCCTCGACGCCGAGATCGCCGTCCGGACACGCGTCGACATGGTCGAGCACGCGCCGAAAGCGGGCGAGATAGCGGCGTTGGGCTTCGGTCGTCACTTGCTGCACCTTTGGCTGGGCAGGCGCGGTGTAGCGGCGGGCGGGGCGGTGCGCCTGACCGATCTTGCGCAATCTTTTCCTCCCCCGCCAGGGGGAGGTGTCAGGCAAAGCCTGACGGAGGGGGAGGAAACATGACGGCCGGTGAGTCGCTCACCTCCCCTCCGTCGCCTTCGGCGCCACCTCCCCCTGGCGGGAGAGGATAAGTAGAGTCACAGAATCTCGCGCACCTTCTCGGGCGGGCGCCCCAGCCGCACGCCCTTCTCGGTCACCACCAGCGGTCGCTCGATCAGGATCGGGTTCGCCGCCATCGCGTCGAGGATCGCATCGTCGTCCGCGCCCTTGAGCGGCTTGGCCGCGTCTTCGCCGATGCGCAGTCCCTCGCGTGCGGTCATCCCGGCGCGCTGGTACAGATCCTTGAGCGTCTCGCGGCTCGGCGGGGTCTTGAGATACTCGACGATCTCGACCTCGACGCCCGGCGCCTCCTGCAGGATCGCCAGCGTCTCGCGCGACTTGGAGCAGCGCGGATTGTGGTAGATCGTCGCTTTCAAGCTCATCCGTTCTGCTTCGCCAGCCACTCTTCCAGCCACTTGATCGTATAGTCGCCGCGCTGGAACTCGGGATCGTCGAGCAGCGCCTGATGCAGCGGGATCGTCGTCTTGACGCCTTCGATCACGAACTCCTCGAGCGCGCGCCGCAGCCGCATGATGCAGCCCTGCCGCGTGCGTCCGTAGACGATCAGCTTGGCGATCATCGAGTCATAGTAAGGCGGGATCTTGTAGCCCGAATAGATGCCGCTATCGACGCGGACGTGCATGCCGCCAGGGGCGTGGAAATGCACGATCTTGCCCGGCGATGGCGCGAACGTTTTCGGGTCCTCGGCGTTGATCCGGCATTCGATCGCATGGCCGCGGAATTCGATGTCGTCCTGCTTCACCGACAGGCCGTGGCCCTCGGCGACGCGAATCTGCTCGCGGACGAGATCCAGGCCGGTGATCATCTCGGTCACCGGATGCTCGACCTGCAGCCGGGTGTTCATCTCGATGAAGTAGAAGTGGCCGTCTTCCCACAGGAACTCGATCGTGCCGGCGCCGCGATAGCCCATATCGGCCATTGCCTTGGCGACGATGCCGCCCATGCGCGCGCGCTCCTCGGGCGTGATCACCGGGGAGAGCGCTTCCTCGAGCACCTTCTGGTGGCGGCGCTGGAGCGAGCAGTCGCGCTCGCCGAGATGGATCGCGTTGCCCTCGCCGTCGCCGAACACCTGGAATTCGATGTGGCGCGGATTGCCGAGATATTTCTCGAGATAGACCGTGGCGTCGCCGAACGCCGCCTTGGCCTCGCTGCCCGCCTGCAGCATCTGCGCTTCGAGATCAGCGGGGTTGTTCACGACCTTCATGCCGCGCCCGCCGCCGCCCGACGCCGCCTTGATGATCACCGGATAGCCGGCGGCCTCGGCGATGCGCTTGGCTTCCTCGATGTCGCTGATCGCGCCGTCCGAACCGGGGACGAGCGGCAGGCCGAGCGCGCCGGCGGTGCGCTTGGCCTCGATCTTGTCGCCCATCGTGCGGATATGCTCGGGCTTGGGCCCGACGAAGAGCAGCCCGTGCGCCTCGACGATCTCGGCGAACTGGGCGTTCTCCGAGAGGAAGCCATAGCCCGGGTGGATCGCGTCGGCGCCCGAGATCTCGGCGGCCGAGATGATGTTGGGGATGTTGAGATAGCTGTCGGTCGCCGCCGGCGGGCCGATGCAGATCGCCTCGTCGGCGAGCCGCACATGCATCGCATCGGCGTCCGCGGTGGAGTGCACCGCGACGGTCTTGATCCCCATCTCGTGGCAGGCACGGTGGATGCGGAGCGCGATCTCGCCGCGATTGGCGATCAGCAGCTTCTTGATCTCGGGCACGCGCTTACTCGACGACGACGAGTGGCTGGTCGAACTCGACGGGCTGGCCGTTCTCGACGAGGATGGCCTTGACCGTGCCGGCGGCGGGCGCCTGGATCGGGTTCATCACCTTCATCGCCTCGATGATCAGCAGCGTGTCGCCCGCGGCGACCTTGTCGCCCACGCCGACGAAGCTCTTCGCCTCGGGATTGGGCTTGAGATAGGCGGTGCCCACCATCGGCGACTTGACTGCATTCGCCGCAACGGCAGGCGCGGCCGCTTCGGCAGCGGCAGGCGCGGCTGCGGGCGCCGGCGCGGGCGCGACTGCGGGAGCCGAGGCATATTGTACCGCAGGCGCGGCGGTGACGGTGCGCGCGACGCGCACGCGGCGTTCGCCGTCCTCCACTTCGATCTCGGTAAGCTGCGTATCGTCGAGCACGGCGGCGAGCTGGCGCACCAGCTCGATGTCCACGTGCATTGCCCCTTGTTTCTTATCTTCGGCCATTGCGACCCTTTATCCGATGAAAGCGCGCCCTGTGTCAGAGTCGCGCCGCGGCTTCAAGCGCAAGCATGTACGACAGCGCTCCGAAGCCCGCGATGGTTCCGCGTGCGGCACGTCCGACATAGGAACGATGCCGGAATTCCTCGCGCGCATGCGGGTTGGAGAGATGGACCTCGATCACCGGCGTCGTGATGCTCTTCACGGCATCGTGCAACGCGATCGAGGTGTGCGTGTATCCGCCCGGGTTGAGAATGACGGCCTTGACGCCCCGGGCCTGCGCCTCGTGCAACCAGTCGATGAGGTGCCCCTCATGGTTCGACTGGCGCATGTCGATTTCGAGATCGAGCTCCCTGGCCCGATCCTCGAGCTGCCCCGCAATGTCGTCCAGCGTGTCCGCGCCGTAGATCTCCGGCTCGCGCAGCCCCAGCAGGTTGAGGTTGGGGCCGTTGAGGACGAAGATCGTATCGGTCAAGACTCGGGTCCGATGATAGTTACGCGGGCGGCATGGCCATAGCGGGTCGGGGCGCCGAGCGCAAAACGGCGATGGCCATAGCAGCGTTGGACATCGCCGCTGCGGCGCCTAAATGGGCCGCGACGGAGATTTCGATGGCGCACACGGACGGTACGGTCAGCATTGTTGTCAATGGCGAGCACAAGCGCGTCAGCGCGGGGCTCACGCTCCTCCAACTCGCCGAGGAGCTCGGGCTGATCCCCGAGAAGATCGCGGTCGAGCGCAATCTCGAGGTCGTGCCGCGCTCGACCTTGGGGCAAGTGATCGTCGACGATGGCGACGAGCTCGAGATCGTCCATTTCGTCGGCGGCGGCGATCATGCCCGTCCGGTGGAAGACGACAGCTGGAGCGTCGCGGGCAAGACCTTCCGCTCGCGGCTGATCGTCGGCACCGGCAAGTACAAGGATTTCGCGCAGAACGCCGCGGCGGTCGATGCCTCGGGCGCCGAGATCGTCACCGTCGCGGTGCGCCGCGTCAACGTGTCCGATCCTTCCGCGCCGATGCTCACCGACTATATCGACCCGAAGAAGATCACTTACCTCCCCAACACCGCGGGCTGCTTCGACGCCGAGTCGGCGATCCGCACCCTGCGCCTCGCCCGCGAGGCCGGCGGCTGGGAGCTGGTCAAGCTCGAGGTGCTCGGCGAGGCGCGAACGCTCTATCCCGACATGGTCGAGACGCTCCGCGCGACCGAGATCCTCGCGAACGAGGGCTTCAAGCCGATGGTCTATTGCGTCGACGATCCGATCGCGGCGAAGCGGCTCGAGGACGTCGGCGCGGTGGCGATCATGCCGCTCGGCGCGCCGATCGGCTCGGGGCTCGGCATCCAGAACCAGGTGACGATCCGGCTGATCGTCGAGGGCGCCAGGGTGCCGGTGCTGGTCGATGCCGGCGTGGGCTCGGCCTCGGACGCGGCGGTGGCGATGGAACTGGGCTGCGACGGCGTGCTGATGAACACCGCGATCGCCGAGGCGAAGGACCCCATTCTCATGGCCGCGGCGATGAAGGCTGCGGTCGAAGCCGGCCGGCTCTCCTACCGCGCCGGCCGCATGGCCAAGCGCCGCTACGCCGATCCGTCGAGCCCGCTGGCGGGGCTGATCTAGGGCCTCGCGCCCCAGCGGAGTACGCTCCACAGCGGATTGGCGGGATCGGCCATCAACTTGATCGTGAGCGCGAACGACATCACCACGAGCAGCGGGCGCACGCCCTTGCCGCCGAACCGCAGCGCGAGCCGCGCGCCGACCTGATTGCCGGCGACGTTCGCGGCGGCCATCGTCAGCCCGAGCAGCCACAGCACCTTGCCGCCCGCGATCATCGCGAGCAGCCCCGCAAGGTTGGTCGCGAGATTGATGAACTTGGTGTTGGCGATCGCGCGCACCAGCCCGAGCCCGCCCAGCGCGACGAGCGCGGTGGTGAGGAACGAGCCCGTGCCGGGCCCGAAGAACCCGTCATAGAAGCCGATCGCGGTGGCGATCAGCGCGAGACCCCGCGGCCCGACCCGGGCGTGGCGTTCGATGTCGCGCATCGGCGGGGCGAGGAGAAAGTAGAGTCCCATCGCGACGAGCAGGATCGGCACGAACGCCGCGAGGAAGGTCGGGTCGATGAACTGCACCGCGGTGGCACCCGCGATCGAACCGGCGAACGCACCCGCGGCGGGCAGCGCGAACCGGCGCAGGTCGACGCGACCCGCCCGCAGGAAGGTCAGAAAGGCCGACGCGGTACCGATGCTGCTCTGCAGCTTGTTGGTCGCGAGCGCGGCTACCGGCGGGACGCCCGCCGCCATCAGTGCGGGGATCGTCAAAAGTCCGCCGCCACCGGCGAGCGCGTCGATGCCCCCGGCGAGAAATGCGATGATCAACAGGAAGGAAATGGCTTCGACGGTCAATTGCATCGCGCCCCGCTAGCCGGGGATCGGGGCAGCGGGCAAAGGTTTAACGCGACAAGGACCGGCCGCTACCGCAGCCCTGAACCCCGGACCCCGGACGGTGCAGCTTTTCTGACACACGACTTTGCCATGGGGCGCGGACACGCACGGTTCGGGGGCAAGTCACATGATCCGCAAGACCATGCGATCCAGTTTGACCGCACTCTTCCTGGTGCTGTCGAGCCTCGCAATGGCCTCCGCTCCGGAGCAGTTCAACGATGGGATCGAGCACGCGCAGCTTCTCGGCACGCTCGCGCTCGAGGGGGAATTATTCCATGTCCAGGGTCTCGAGCTCGACGGCCGGCGCATCTGGGTAACCTCGGTCGATCAGGAGAACCGCAAGGGCTATATCCATGAGTTCGACCGGCGCACCGGGAAGCTCCTGCGGCGATTGGAACTGACCGACGGGGCAAGATATCATCCAGGCGGGATATCGATTTCCGGTCGTTCGATCTGGGTTCCGGTTGCGGAGTTGAAGCCGAAGAGTTCCGCGGTGCTCGTCGAAGTCGACGCGGACAGCCTGCAGATACGCCGGAAGATCCACGTCGCGGACCATCTGGGTTGCGTGGCGGCATCGGGCCGCACCCTTGTGGCGGGCAATTGGGACAGCGAACTGCTCTACATATTCGATCTGGACAACAAGGCGCGGGCGCGCGCCGTGCCGAATCCTTCGTCCACGCACCACCAGGACATGAAGTTCGTCGACGGACAGCTCGTGGCGGGCGGATCTTTGACCTTGTGGAGCGGCGCTGTCGACTGGATCGACTGGCCTACCATGAAGCTGCAGCGGACGTTGCGCGCCGGCGCGATCGGACCGGTCCGACCTTTCGGCCGCGGCGGGCCCTATACGGGCGAAGGAATGGCGATCGAGGGCCGCGAACTATATGTCATCCCGGAAGACGGCCCCAGTCGCCTGTTTCATTTCAGGCTCGATGATCGAAGCGAAATCCGGCCGGTCGTCCACCGTTAGCGGCCGCTCCGCCTGTTTCGTCCGCTCGCCATTCCCGCGTCTGAACTATTGTTGCTTTCGCGCCAGCCAGATCGCCCTGCCGCCGGCCGTGTGATCGTCGGGCACGAACGCCACCTCGATCAGCCCATGCGCCGCGAACAGCGCGCGATATTCGGCGGGCGCGAGGCTGGCGTGGTACAGCGCCTCGCCGAACTGGCAGCCGATGCTCTCGTCACGCGCCGATCCGGTGTTGAACAGCAAGGCGCCGCCCGGCGCGAGCCAGCCCGCCGCCTTGACCATCATCTCCGCCTGCTCCTCGGGGCGCAAATGGAACAGGCTGTCCCACGCGATCACGCCATGGAAGCGTTCGTCGAGCGGCAGTGCGCGCATGTCGGCGCGGATCCAGCGATGGCGGGGGAAGCGGGTGCGGGCGAGCGCGATCATGCGTTCCGAAACATCGGCGCCGGTGAGTTGGCGTCCTTTGTCGATCAGATAGCGCGCGATCGGCTCGCCCGCGCCGCAGCCGAGATCGAGGATCTGCCCGCTTTTGGGCACGGCGAGCAGAAACCGGTCGAGCCAGCCACGCTCGACGAATTGCCGCCGGCGCGCCTCGTCAAAGGCATGGGCGTGGCGTTCATAATGTTCGGCGATGCGATCGGGCATCAGGAACCCTCGACCGGCGCGGACCGTTGTTGTTCCGAAAGCGAGAGACAGGGCGCAGCCACGCGCCGATCCGCGGTCAGGAGATTGAAATCATGGGTGAACTCACCGACAAGATCAAGGGTAACCTCAACGAGGTTGCCGGCAAGATCAAGCAGCAGAGCGACGATCCCGAGACTCGCGACGAAGGCGCCGCGCAGGAGGTCAAGGGCAAGGGCGAGCAGTTCATCGGCAAGGTGAAAGGCGCGCTCGGCGACGACATCTGACGTCGTCTCATATCCCTGGAGGAGGAACGGGGCGGTCTCGCAGCGAGGCCGCCCCGTTTCGTTTCTCAATCGGGAACGTAGAAAGACCAGAGCCCGCTCGGCAGCTTGCTCGCGGCGAAGCGCACCGGCTTATGCGAAGCGCCGATCTCGCAGATCATATAGGACTGAGTTTGCACCGGCTCGAGCGGATTGGGGAGCATCACGGTCTTGCTGCCCAGCCAGCGCCATTGCTGCGTCCACACCTTCACCCCCGAAAGCGAGAGATGATCGCCTTCATTGCCGATGTGCGCCGTCTTCCAACCCATGTCATTCTCCTCGCCCCCATTATAGGAGGATCGAGGCGAGTCAGCGGTCGCGGATCGCGCTGATTGTCGTGCCCGGGGTAATGAATTCGACATCGGTCTTGAGGTGGAGCAGCCGCACGCCCGTCGCGGCCAGCGCGCGCTCGAGCGCCGGGGCGAATTCCTCGGTCCGCTCGACCGTCTCGGCCCAGCAGCCATAGGCGCGGCCGAGCGCGGCGAAGTCCGGATTGTGCAGCTTCGTGCCCGAGAGCCGCGCCGGATATTCGCGCTCCTGATGCATGCGGATCGTGCCATAGGCGCCATTGTCGATGACGAGCACGATTATGTCGGCATTGTGCTGGACCGCGGTGGCCAGCTCCTGTCCGTTCATCATGAAATCGCCGTCGCCCGCCAGCGCCACCACCTGCCGCTCGGGTGTGCGCAGCTTGCCGGCGACCGCGGCCGGCACGCCATAACCCATCGCGCCCGCGGTCGGGGCGAGCTGCGAGGGTTGAGGGCCGTAGCGCCAATAGCGGTGCCACCAGGACGAGAAATTGCCGGCACCGTTGCAGATGATCGTATCCGCCGGCATCGCCTCGCGCATCGCCAGCACGCACTGGCCGAGATCGAGCGCGACGCCCTCACGGGGCTTGGGGGTGGACCATTCGAGCCATTCGGCATGCGCCTCGGCGCCGGCGCGGGGCGGCGCAACGGTCCAGTCGACGCGTGATGTGGCATTGGCGAAGCCGGACATGCTGGCGCAGATCGCCAGATCGGTGCGGAAGACGCGTCCGAGCTCATTCGGGTCGGGATGGACATGGACGAGCGTCTGGCCCGGATGGTCGGGGCTGATCAGCGCATAACCATCGGTGGTCGCCTCGCCGAGTCGCGCGCCGACTGCGAGGATCAGGTCGGCGCTCTTGATCCGCGCGACGAGCTTCGGGTTGGGACCATAGCCGAGATTGCCCGCGAACACCGGGCAATCCTGCGGAAGAGCGTCCTGCCGCCGAAAGGCGCTCGCCACCGGCAGACCGACGCGCGTCGCGAAGGTCGCGAACGCCGCGCCCGCCGTCGGAGTCCAGCCGGCGCCACCGACGATCGCGATCGGGCGCTCGGCGTCGCGGAGCATCTCGGCGAACGCCTGCATCGCGCGGCGGTCCGGCGCCTGCGCGATGCGCGGCAGCGGCGGGCGATCGAGCGCCTCGACCTCGTCACACAGCATGTCCTCGGGCAACGCGACCACCACCGGCCCCGGCCGGCCGCTGGTCGCGACATTCCATGCCCGCGCAACATATTCGGGGATCCGCGCCGCATCCTCGATCCGTGTGGCCCATTTGGCGATCGGACCGAAAAAGGCGGGGAAATCGACTTCCTGGAAACCCTCGCGGTCGCGCATGCCGCGATCGACATCGCCGATGAACAGGATCATCGGCTGCGAATCCTGCATCGCGACATGGACGCCGATCGAAGCGTTGGTCGCGCCCGGCCCGCGCGTCACGAAGGCGACGCCCGGCCGCCCGGTCATCGCGCCGTCGGCGCACGCCATGAAGCCCACCCCGCCTTCCTGCCGGCAGGTGACGAGATCGATCCCGGGCGTGTCGTGCAGCGCGTCGAGCACGGCGAGGAAGCTCTCGCCCGGCACGTGGAAGATGCGGTCGCAGCCCTGTGCGACCAGATTGTCGACGAGGATCCGGCCCCCGGTTCGTTTCGCGGTCATGCCACCTGTCTAGCCCGAGGTCCGCATCGCGCGTAACCCCCCGCTATGCGCGCCGGTCATGCCGCGCCGGAATGACGGCTCAGCTCGCCCATTCGGCGCGGAGCTGGTCCTCGCTGCCGTTGAAATGGTTGTAGTCGATCTTGCCCGCGGTGTTGCCGGGGAGCCCGGGCACGGTCGATGTCTTCTCGGCATATTGCCACAGCCAATAGCTCGGCCAGCTCTTCTGGACATGTGCGCTGGGGTTGTATTCGGCGAGCCACAGCCGGTGTGCGCCCCAGAAGGGATCGACGCGATCGCCGAGCTTCTCCTTGATCAGGTGCCCGCTGTAGAGCACCGCGCGGCGGCCCAATTTCTCGTGGATCCGCTCGAGAAACTCGCGCGCCTGATCGAAGCTCATCTGGAATTTGGCGTCGAGCTCATAGTCGAGCGCGACGAGCGTGTTGTCATCGGGCTGCGCCTTGAGCAGGAAATTGTCGACCTGTGCGGCGACCGGCGCGTTGGTGCCCCAGTGATAGGCGCCCCAGAGCAGCCCTGCGGCCGCGGCGTCGCGGCGGCGGTCGGTATAGGCCTTGTCCTTGCCCGTCTGCCCCGTCGTCGCCTTGTGGATGATACCGAGCACCCCCGCGGCGCGCGCCTCGGCGAAGCTGTTGACCGCGTTGCCGTGATAGATGTCGATCACCACCGGTATGCGCGGCGCCTCGGCCGAGGTCGTGATCGGCGTGCGCGGCGCGGCGGGGGCGGGCGTCGGCGAGGGCGCGGGTGTCGGAAGCGGCGTGGGCAAGGGCGCCACGCCGGCGGCGAAGGGCGTCAGCGGCCCGACGCCGCCCGCCCAGACATAGGCGTTCTCGTCGAGCTTGTACCAAAGCGGATTGCCGTCGACCGAGAGCCCGGCGACGATCGCGTGGACGTTGATCGTCGTACCGGCGAGCAGCTTGCGGAGCACCGGCGCGTCGGTGGTCGCCGCGCCCTGGCGCAGATTGACCTTGGCGGTGGTGGTGACCTGACCCGAGATCAGGATTTGCGGATGCTGCGGCATGGCTCAGCCCACCGCATCGTCGTCGGAAACGACGGTCGCGGCGGCTGGCGCCGCGTTCGGGTCCGGAGCCGCTGCCGGGGCGGGAGCGACGGGGGCCACGCCGATGGCCTCTTGCCCGGCCGGAGTTCCCGGCGCGGCGTTCACCCGGCTCATAAAGCCTTCGATGAAGTCCGCGCCCGAATAACCCGCGCCGAGCAGCGCGACGATCTGCGCCGAGGCGATCGCGTGGATGTCGGTGATCAGGCTCACGCTCGCCAGCGATCCGGCGATCGCGCCGATCACCAGCGACGTCACCATCCGGCTCGGGTCGATCGCCTGCGATACGGTGGTGTTCGTGTTGCTCACCGCGTCGTTGACCTTTTTGAGGCCGACGATCGCGCGAATAGCCTGGCCCAGCGCGCCCATCATCGCGCCAAGCCCAAGAAGCTGCATCCAGGTTGTTGCGTCGAGTGTCGTGGTCACAGTTCAGCTCCCCTTCGCCGACTGCCGAGTCTGTACTTGGAAGGATTGCATAGGTGCGCGGGAATGCAAGCATTGTTCCTGCAAGCGGCAAATCGCCGGGAAGTAGAGCTGTGCCGGCGCGACGTGCACGAAAAAGGGCCGCGCGGCATCGCCGCACGGCCCTTCTGTCGTTCGCTTCGGATTAGAAGCGGTAGCCGATGCCGGCGACGACCTGGTCGCGGTTCAGCTCGGCGTCCTCGTAGCGCGAGTAGCGATACTCGACCTTGCCGTAGAACTTGCCGAAGCTGCGCTCGACGCCGGCGCCGAGGCGGTAGCCGTCGAAATTCTCGCCGGTGCCCGCGAAGCGGACGCGGGCGTTGGTGTAGCCGACCTTGCCGTAGATCAGGGTCGCGCTGTCCGCTGCGACGCCGATGCGGCCGCCGACATAGAGGTCACGGCCGGCCTTGACGCCGGCTTCCTCGGTGGTCGCGCCGGTGACTTCGGCTTCCGCGCCGACCACCATGTAGCTCTGCTGCAGATCGTAGCCGATCGCGCCGCCATAGGTGAAACCCGACTGGCCGTCGCCAAGGCCGCCGACATGATCCCAACCGCCGACGATTTCGGCGCGCGGGCCTGCGAAGCTGCCATCCTGAGCGAAAGCGGGGGTGGCCGTCGCTGCCGCCAGGGCGAGCGCCGTCGTTGCGAGAATACGCATTGTGATTCCTAATATTTAGATTTGGTACTTCAGGTTCGGATGGCCATCCGAGCGCCCAGATAAGCTCCCATTTCGCAGGTGCAATATGGCAAATTCATTACACCCTCGGGTGTGACTTTTATGCCGCAGCGCACCATGGGCTCGGCCTTCAATGCGTGCTCGTGCGCCACGCGTCGGTCTGGATGATCGCGGTTTCGTCGCAAAGTTGAAAGTCGGTTCAGGTTTGCTTGACCCGCCGCCGCGCGCGGGATTATCGCCGCGCGAGGTCAGGAGAGAATCGCGCCCATGAAGAAGCTCTACCCCAACGCCGAGGCAGCGCTGGAAGGGCTGCTGTTCGACGGCATGACGCTGTGCGCCGGCGGTTTCGGCCTGTGCGGTATCCCCGAGCGGCTGATCGATGCGATCCAGGCCGCCGGGGTCAAGGGCCTCACCATCGCCTCGAACAATGCCGGCATCGACAATGAAGGCCTCGGCAAGCTGCTGCGTTCGCGGCAGGTCAAGAAGATGATCTCCTCCTATGTCGGCGAGAACAAGGAGTTCGAGCGGCAATATCTCTCCGGCGAGCTCGAGGTCGAGTTCTGCCCGCAGGGTACGCTCGCCGAGCGCTGCCGCGCCGGCGGGGCGGGGATCCCGGGCTTCTACACCAGGACCGGCGTCGGCACGCAGGTGGCCGAGGGCAAGGAAGTCAAGGTCTTCGACGGCGAGGAATACATCCTCGAACGCGGCATCCGCAGCGACCTGTCGATCATCAAGGGCTGGAAGGCCGATGAGAGCGGCAACCTGATCTTCCGCAAGACCGCGCGCAACTTCAACCAGCCGATGGCGACCGCGGGGCGGATCTGCGTCGCCGAAGTCGAGGAAGTCGTGCCGGTCGGGAGCCTCGATCCCGATCAGATCCACTTGCCCGGCATCTATGTTAAGCGGCTCATCGTCGGTGCGCCCTACGACAAGAAAATCGAGTTCCGCACCACGCGTTCGCGCCCGGAGGCGGCAGCGGCGTGATCGCGGCGCGGCTTCCCGCCGGGCTCGCGGTCGCCGGCGCGGCTGCGATGCTGCTCTCGGGCTGCGTCGCCGCGGTGGTCGCCGCGCCGCTCGCCGCCGGGGCCGGGGTAGCCAGGTCGGCGCAGGACCGTCCCTCGAAGCGGGAGCGCAGGCGGGCGCAGCAGCCGGCGCCCAAGCCCGGGCAGGTCCTCACCGTGCCCGACGGCAGCAAGGCCCAGGTCACCGGCCTCACCGCGCTGCCGCCGCCCAGCGGCGCACCGGCGGCGCCCGGCGGCACGCCCGGCACCGCACCGGCGGGTATGCAATATCTCTATGGCTCGGGCGAGGCGGCGGCGCTCAGCATCCAGGCCTGGCAGGCGCTGTGGACCTATCTCAATAACGAGATCGGTTTCCGCCGTGACAAGTCCACCGCGCGTTCGGTGGTGCTCGCGCCCGGCTCGACGCTCGACAATCCGCGCTTCGAAACCTGTGGCAAGCGCCCCTTGGCCGTGGTTGTCGACATCGACGAGACCGTGTTGCTCAACCTCGGCTATGAGCGCGACGAGGCGTTGCGCGGCGGCTTGTACGATCCGGAGCGCTGGACTCATTGGGAGCAGACCGGTGCCGACAAGGTCGCTGCCGTCCCCGGCGCGGCCGAGGCGCTCGCCGCCGCCCGGCGCGAAGGCTTCACCGTGATCTTCAATTCGAACCGCTCGGCCGCCAGCGCCGCGCAGACCGCCGCCGCGCTCGACCATGCCGGCCTCGGTCCGGCGGACCTTTTCGACACGCTGTGGCTGCGCGGCGAGGGTGAGCCGAGCGGCAAGGACGCCCGGCGCGCGAAGATCGCCCAGCGCTATTGCATCGTCGCGATGGCGGGCGACCAGCTCGGCGATTTCAGTGACTTGTTCAACGCGCCCGACGCCGCCGTCGCCGCGCGGCGCAACAGCGTCGGCGGCACGCTTCTCGCGCCGCTCTGGGGCGCCGGCTGGTTCATGCTGCCCAATCCGGTCTACGGCACCGGGCTGAAGGGCGGCGTCGACGATATCTTCCCGCCCGAAAGCCACTGGGCGGACCCGAAGGAGACGAAGTAAAATGCCCTGGACCCGTGACGAAATGGCCGCCCGCGCCGCGAAGGAGCTCAAGGACGGCTTCTACGTCAATCTCGGCATCGGCATCCCCACGCTCGTCGCCAATCACATCCCCGAGGGTGTCGAGGTCACGCTCCAGTCGGAGAACGGCATGCTGGGCATCGGGCCGTTCCCCTATGAGGGGGAGGAGGATCCGGACCTGATCAACGCGGGCAAGCAGACCATCTCGGAGCTGCCGAGCTCGGTCTATTTCTCCTCCTCGGATAGCTTCGCGATGATCCGCGGCGGGCATATCGACCTCACCGTGCTCGGCGCGATGGAAGTCAGCGAGAAGGGCGACATCGCCAACTGGATGATCCCGGGGAAGATGATCAAGGGCATGGGCGGTGCGATGGACCTCGTCGCGGGCGTCAAGAAGATCATCGTCGTGATGGAGCACAGCTCCAAGAACGGCGACCCCAAGTTCATCCCCGAATGCACGCTGCCGCTCACCGGCAGGAACGTGGTCGACATGATCATCACCGATCTCGCGGTGTTCCAGCGCCCCGATCACGACAGCCCGTTCCGGCTGATCGAAGTCGCGCCGGGGGTGAGCGAGGACGAGGTCGCCGCCAAAACCACCGCCAGCTACACGCGTTGAGCGCGAAGGGCGCGTTCCGCAGCCTCGGTTCGAGGAAGCTCGCCCGGCTCGGGCTCGAAGGCGACGAGGTCATCGTCCGGCTCGAAGGCGATCAGCTCGTGCTGACCGGCGCGAGCGGCGGCACGCTCGCCATTCCGGCCGCCGCAGTCGATCGGCTGCGGCATTTCGGGACCGAGGAGGTGCAGGAGCTTCCGGAGAACATCCCGCCGACGCTCGAAGTGAAGATCTGGTGGAGCGGTCGCCCCGAGCCGGTGTTCCTCACGCCCTTCGCCAATCACAAGGCCTATGGCACGGTGATCGGCGGTTTCGCCGAGCGCGTCGCGGCATGGCGCGGCGTTGATCGGCTGATGATCGGCCCGGGCCATGCCACCGCGATCATCAACCTGCTGATCGTCGTGCCGCCCTGCCTGCTGCTCTTCGGGCTGCTGCTCGCGCTGTCGATTTGGGACAGCGCATGGTGGTGGCTCGCCACCGTCCCGCTGCTCGCATTGTTCGTCTGGCTCGGCGGCCGCAACATCGTCTCGCGCTGGCCGCGCCGTGTCGCCAGCATCGAGGCGTTCAAGGCGCATTTGCCCTGAGGCGGGTCCGGAGGATCGTCCGAATTGACGCTGTGACGGGCGAGGCGTAGCCTCGGCAAATGTTAGGCTGGTTCCGCCGCCGCTATCTCGACCTTCTGGGCTCGATCTACATCTACAACGAGCATCGCGGCTACACGAGCATCGATCGGGTGCTCGAGGCGGTGCGCGCGCGCTCGCCCGACGATCATGCGCTGATCGCTGCGATCGAGAAGCACCGCGCCGACGAGCGCAAACATTATCTGATGTTCAAACGCTGGTTCGAATTGCAGGGCAAGATGCCGCTCGCGGTCGATCGCACCTGCGGCCATATCGATCGCTTCGTCGAGATCATGTTCCGCCGCACGATCGACGAGCTCGACACCAAGGCGGTGATCGCCAGCGACGCGCAATTCGAGAAGCTCTGCCGGGTGATCTCGCTGACCGAGCAACGCGGCTACAAGCAGGTCGACATTCTGCTCCGCCACCCGCTGGTGACCGGCGACAAGGTGCTGATGAAAATCTTCCGGATCATCGAGAAGGACGAGCCGAGCCATTGGGCGCCCTATGACGGTTGGCTCAAGGCGAACGGCAAGCGCGATCCGAAATGGTGGGAGCGCGCGATCGACACCTTCATCCATTCCGAGCTGCTCTTCCTCAAGCTGCCGGTGCTGTTCCTCAACCCCTTCATGAAGCGCCGGGCGGACTGGGCCGACGCGCACGATCCGGCGCAGCGGCTGGCGACGCCGTTGCCGGCGGGGTTGTAGGCGGCATTCAGGTCCTCCCTCGCTCCGCAGGAGCAGGAGAGGGGGACCATTCGCGTAGCGAATGGCGGAGGGAGGAAACCCGCTATCGATAAGGGTGTGCCCCTCCACCACCGCCTATGGCGGCGGTCCTCCTCCCCCGGAGCTGCGCTCCGAGAGAGGAAATCGCATTAGCCGACCGCACACCGCCAGCAGATCAGCGGTCCATCCTCCGCATCCGTCCGCTTGCCCACCGGCTCGAATCCATTACGTTCGAGCACGCGTTGCGAGGCGATGTTGTCGATTGCGGTCTCAGCGGTGATCGCCGTGACGTGCGGCGCGGTCCGCGCCCACGCCACGACCGCGCCGATCGCGCGGGTCGCCGCGCCGCGGCACTGATGGCCGGGCGCGATGCCATAGCCGATGTCGACGCTGCCGTTCTGCGGTCGCCGGGTGATCGAGCAGAGCCCGACGACCATGTCCGCCTCGACGATCAGCCACGAGGCAGGGGAGAAGCCCGGCGCGACGCGCGCCGCCACCTCGGCGAGCATCTGGAGGATCTCGGGCGGGGCGATCGGCGTATCGGCGAGCGCCAGCCCGCGCGGGCCGAGATTGGCGAGAAGCGCGGCATAGTCGGCCGCGTTGGTTTCGATGATCATGTTACCTCGGAAGAAACATTGGGGCCGGCAATCCGGCCGATGTCGCTTCGCGCGCCGTCAGCGTCGCGCCGTGCCCACGCACGTCGACGCTCGGCCGCGCAAGCGGTCGGGGGCGGCGAGGGTGAGCAAAGGCGATCTCCTGTGCGGTTGGCGCCGATGTGCGATGCAGCGCTGCGTTTGTAAAGCATGGGGCTATTTTCACGGCGCCAAGGTCTCGGCTATCGGGCGCGCATGCGTATCCTTCTGACAGGCTCGTCCGGCTGGCTCGGCCGCTTCCTCGCGCCGATGCTGCGCGCCCGCGGCGATGTGGTGATCGGGCTCGATATCGCCCCCGGCGCCAACACCGATGTGGTCGGCTCGGTCGCCGATCGCGTATTGATCGACCGCGTGTTCGCCGATCACGGCGTGGAGGCGGTGATCCATGGCGGCGCGCTGCACAAGCCCGACATCGCCCGCTATCCGGCGCAGGCGTTCGTCGACGTCAACGTCACCGGCACGCTCAATCTGCTCGAGGCCGCCACCGCGGCGGGGCATGACCGCTTCGTCTTCACCTCGACCACCTCGCTGATGATCAGCCAGGCGATCCGGAGCGAGCTCGCCGATCACGCAGTGTGGCTCGACGAGACCAGTGGGCCCCTCGAGCCGCGCAACATCTACGGCGTCACCAAGCTCGCGGCCGAGCAGCTCTGCCGCCTCGCGCATCTCGACAAGGGTCTGAACGCGGTGGTGCTGCGCACCAGCCGCTTCTTCCCCGAGGAGGACGATACGCATCGCGCACTCTCGGGCGAGAATATGAAGGCCAACGAGCTGCTCCATCGCCGTCTGACGGTGGAGGATGCCGCACGTGCGCACATCGCCGCGCTCGATCGCGCTCCCGAGATCGGCTTCGGCAGCTTCATCGTATCCGCGCCAAGTCCGTTCGATCGCAGCGAATGCGACGAACTCAAACGCGATGCGCCGGCAGTAATCGCGCGCTATTTCCCCGATGCAATGAAGTTATATGCCAGCAAAGGCTGGGAACTGCCGCGCAGCATCGGCCGGGTCTATGACGCCGCGCTTGCCGAGAAACTGCTCGGCTTTCGCTGCGAAACAGATTTCGGAAGCGTGCTCAATAGTTTGCGGAATAATACGCCGCTCCCGTTCGCGCACGATCCGGACTATGTTTCGCCGAAAGAAGTAGCGGGCGTGGGATAAAGGGTCCTCCGCGCCTTGTGTTCGACGCGTTGACACAAGAGCTTCGGGGGATTTCTCATGCGCTGGATCGTTCGCGGGCTGATGGCCGTTGTCGGCCTCGTCCTTGTCGTCCTGATCATTGTCTATGCCGGATCCGAATGGGTGATCCGCAAGAGCCACGCTGTGCCATCGGTGAACATCGCGGTGCCGAGCGACGCCGCCTCGCTTGCCGAGGGCGCGCGCGTCGCCCGGATCGCCAGCTGTCGCGATTGTCATGGCCCGAACGGCGAGGGCAAGATCCTGTTCGAGGATCCGATGCTCGGCCGCATCGCCCCGCCGTCGCTGGCCAAGGTCGCCGCGACGATGACCGATGCCGAGCTCGCCCGCGCCATCCGCCACGGCGTCAAGAAGAACGGCGCGTCGCTGTTCATCATGCCGACGCACGCGATCGGCCATCTCTCCGATGAGGATGTCGGCCGCATCATCGCGTGGATCCGCACGCTCAAGCCCGGCCCCAAGGATTCGCAGGCGACCATGTCCTATGGTCCGGTCGGCCGCGCGCTGATCCTCGCCGGCAAGCTCCCGGCCATGGCGACCTCCGCGACGCTGGCGCAGCCGAAGCGTCCCGCCGATATGGGCCGCTACGTCGTCGATTTCGCCTGCACCGCCTGCCACAAGCTGCATCAGCCTGGCACGATGGAAGATGGCACCACCAAGGTCCCCGCGCTCGCGCCGATGGTCGCCGCCTATGATCCGGTCAGGCTCAAGAAGCTGCTCCGCACCGGAATCGGCACCAAGCCCGATCATGGCATCATGAGCGTCGTCGCGCGCGAGAGCTTCTTCGTGCTCACCGACGCCGAGATCGACGCGGTGCAGGCCTATTTGAAAGCCGAAGCGATCAAGGCCCCGCCCCAATAACGATCCTCCCCGCGCCGGGATGGATAGCTCCGCTTGCTATGGGAAAATTGCGTAGCGGGTTGCCCTTGCGCACGATTGGACTAGATCGCCCGCATGGCCAGTAAACCGCTCACCCTGTACGAGAAGATCTGGGCAGACCATGTCGTCGAGCGTCGCGACGATGGCACCTGCCTGATCTATATCGATCGACACCTCGTCCACGAAGTCACCAGCCCGCAGGCGTTCGCCGGGCTTCGCGCCGCCGGGCGTCCGGTCCGCCGGCCCGACCTTACCCTCGCGGTCCCTGACCACAACCTTCCGACCACCGCGCGCGTCGATGCCGCGGGGCATGCGCTGCCGATCGCCGATCCGGCGAGCGCCGGCCAGCTCGCCGCGCTCCGCGCCAATGTCGCCGAGTTCGGCGTGCCCTATATCGATGCGCTCGATGCGCGGCAGGGCATCGTCCATGTCGTCGGCCCCGAGCAGGGCTTCACGCTTCCCGGCACCACGCTCGTCTGCGGCGACAGCCACACCTCGGCGCACGGCGCGCTGGGCGCGCTGGCCTTCGGCATCGGCACCAGCGAGGTCGAGCATGTCCTCGCGACGCAAACGCTGCTGCTCGCCCAGTCGAAGACGCTCGAGATCCGCGTCGATGGCAGCCTCGGCTTCGGCGTCAGCCCCAAGGATGTCGTCCTCGCGATCATCGGCAAGATCGGCGCCGCGGGCGGCACCGGCTATGTCATCGAGTTCACCGGTGAGGTGATCCGCGCGATGTCGGTCGAGGGCCGGCTGACCGTCTCGAACATGTCGATCGAGGGCGGCGCCCGCTCGGGGCTGATCGCCCCCGACGAGACCACGTTCGAATACATCAAGGGCCGGCCGCTCGCGCCGAGCGGCGAGGCGTGGGACAAGGCCGTCGCCTATTGGCGCACGCTCCCCACCGATGCCGGCGCGCGCTACGACAAGTCGGTCGTGCTGCAGGCCAGCGACATCGCGCCCTCGCTCACCTGGGGCACCAGCCCCGAGGACGTCGTGCCGATCACCGGCGCGATCCCCGATCCCGAGAGCTTCGCCGACGCCTCGAAGCGCGTCGCGGCGCAGAAGTCGCTGGATTATATGGGTCTCGCCGCGGGCACCGCGATGCAGGACATCGGCATCGAGCATGTCTTCATCGGCAGCTGCACCAACAGCCGCATCGAGGACCTGCGCGCCGCCGCCGCGGTGGTGAAGGGCCGCCATGTCGCCGATCGCATCCGCCAGGCGCTGGTCGTCCCCGGCTCGGGTCTGGTCAAGCTGCAGGCTGAGAAAGAGGGGCTCGACCGCATCTTCACCGAGGCCGGCTTCGAATGGCGCGAGCCCGGCTGCTCGATGTGCCTCGCGATGAATCCGGACAAGGTTCCCCCCGGCGAACGTTGTGCTTCCACCTCGAATCGAAACTTCGTAGGAAGGCAGGGTCCGGGCGCACGAACCCATCTGTTGTCTCCCGCCATGGCGGCGGCGGCGGCAGTCACGGGGCGCCTCACCGATGTCAGGGAGCTGATGTCGGCGGATGCGTGAAGGGAGCGTGTATGAAGCGGGCGCTGATCGTGTTGATCGTCGGAACCGTGCTGAGCGGCCTCGCCGCGGCCTATGCCTCGGCGCACAGCAAGCAGCCATCCGCGGCGCAGTCGCCCGAGCCGAACTGACCGCCGCGCGGATCGCTGCCGCGGCGCTCGCGCTTGTCGCCGCGCCGCTCGCCGCGCACGCCCAGACCGCGCCGGACGTCGAGCTCTGGCGGCTCGATTGCGGTGATTTCGAAATCTCCGATTTCGCCGAGTTCAGCGACACGCATCGCTATGACGGCAAGCCGTACCGGCTCGTCGACAGCTGCTATCTGATCCGCCACGGCACCGACTATCTGCTCTGGGATACTGGGATCAGCGGCGATATCGTCGGCAGGAAGGTCGTCGACGGCGTCTTCACGCTCACGCTCAAGGCGCGCGTCGTCGATCAGCTCGCCCGGATCGGCGTCACGCCCGCGCAGATCGCCCGCGTCGGGATCAGCCATTACCACGACGATCATACCGGCCAGCTGAGCGACTTCGCCCACGCCAGCCTGCTGATCGGCGCCGGCGATTTCGCCGCGATCAAGGCGGGCGCCGCAGCGCGTCCCAACTGGCCCGTTCTGTTCAAGCCGTGGCTCGACGGCACCTCGAAGGTCGAGGCCGTCGAGGGCGACAAGGACGTGTTCGGCGACGGCAGCGTCGTCATGCTCGACATGCCGGGGCACACCCCCGGCCATCATGCGCTGCTGGTGCGGCTGAGCAGCGGTCCGGTGCTGCTCTCGGGCGATCAGTTCCACGCGACCGAGAGCTTCGCGCACGATCAGGTGCCGGTCTACAACACCAACCGCGCCGATACGCTCGCCTCGATCGATCGCTTCAAGCAGATCGCCGCCAATCTGAAGACGAAGGTCGTGATCCAGCACGAGCCCGCCGACGTCGCCAAGCTTCCCGCCTTTCCCCGGAGTGCCCGCTGATGGAACCCGTTCGTCTGGTCGAGGGGCGCGCCTATCCGTGGGGCGCCAAGAATATCGACACCGACATCATCATCCCCGCCCATTGGCTCAAGACCACCACGCGCGAAGGCCTCGGCAAGGGCGCGTTCGAGACCGTCCGCGCGCAGGAGGGCAACGTCTTCGACGATCCGCGCTATGCCGGCGCCCCGGTGCTGATCGCCGGCGACAATTTCGGCTGCGGCTCGAGCCGCGAGCACGCCGCTTGGGCGCTTGCCGATCTCGGCGTCAAGGCCGTGATCGCGCCGAGCTTCTCGGACATCTTCTCGGGTAACGCCTTCAAGAACGGCATCGTCCCCGTGGTGCTCCCGCAGGAAGCGATCGACCGGCTGGTCGAGGTCGCCCGCGATAGCGAGGTCACCGTCGACCTCGAGACGATGACCGTCACCACGCCCTTTCAGGACCGTTTCCCCTTCGAACTCGATCCCTTCCGCCGCGACTGTCTGATGCAGGGGCTGGACGAGATCGGCATGACGCTGGCAAAAGATACCGAGATTTCGAAATACGAATCCGGTGTCGCCACGTCGCGGCCGTGGATCGCAGTGGGAGCGGGCAATGAAGGCACTTTTGTCGCAGGCGCCGGGCGGACCTGAAACTCTAAGCCTCGCCGAGCTGCCCGATCCCGTACCGGGCAAGGGGCAGGTGCTGGTCGCGGTCAGGGCCTGCGCGATCAATTATCCCGACGTCCTGATCATCGAGGACAAATATCAGTTCAAGCCGCCGCGCCCCTTTGCGCCGGGCGGCGAGATCGCCGGCGTGGTCGAGGCACTGGGCGAGGGGGTCACCCAATTCGCGGTCGGCGATCGCGTGCTCGGCGTGATCGGCCATGGCGGGTTGGCGGAGAAGGTCGTGGTCGACGTCGCCCGGCTCTACTGGCTTCCCGAAGGCCGCAGCTTCGCCGAAGGTGCGGCGCTGCTGCTCACTTATGCCACGACGATCCACGCGCTGCGCGATCGCGGGCGGCTCGAGTCCGGCCAGACCCTGCTCATTCTCGGCGCTGCCGGCGGTGTCGGCCTCGCCGCGATCGAGCTCGGCAAGGCGTTCGGCGCGCGCGTCGTCGCCGCGGTCTCGTCCGGGGAGAAGGCCGAGGCCGCGCGCGCGGCGGGCGCCGACGAAACGCTCGTCTATCCCCGCGCGCCCTTCGACAAGGAGCAGTCCAGGGCGCTCAGCGAGGCGTTCAAGGCTGCGGTCGGCCCCGCGGGCGCCGACGTGATCTACGATCCGGTCGGCGGCGACTATGCCGAACCCGCCTTGCGCGCGATCGGCTGGGAGGGGCGTTATCTGGTCGTCGGCTTCCCCGCCGGCATCCCGAAGCTGCCGCTCAACCTCACCCTGCTCAAGAGCTGTGACGTCTGCGGCGTCTTCTGGGGCGCCTTCGCCGCACGCGATCCGCAGGCCAATCAGGCGCATGTCGCGGAACTCTTCCGGCTCTGGGCGGAAGGCAAGATCGCCCCGCGCGTAACCGAGACCTTCGCGCTCGCGGACGGCGGCCGGGCCATCGCGAAGATGGCCGCGCGCGAAGCGATCGGCAAACTCGTGGTGACGCTGGATTGAAAATCCTCCCTCGCGAAGCGGGGGAGGGGGACCGCGACGCGGTGGAGGGGGCGTCTCCGCGGGCGACTCGCTTGCTGAGAAGCCCCCTCCGTCGCCTTCGGCGCCACCTCCCCCGCTAAAGCGAGGTGAGCATGTTGCCTCTCGCCCCGCTCCCTCCTATCTCGGCCCAAACCGACACCAAAGGGCAGCACCACATGACCACCTTCGACGATCGCGAGCGCGCATTCGAGGCGAAGTTCGCCCGCGACGAGGATATGGCCTTCCGCATCACCGCGCGGCGCAATCGGCTGCTCGGCCAATGGGCTGCCGCCAGGCTCAACCTCACTCCCGAAGAGACCGACGCCTATGCCAAGGCAGTGGTCCAGGCCGATTTCGAGGAGGCCGGCGACGAGGACGTGATCCGCAAGCTGCTCGGCGACCTGCTCGCCGCGGGCGTCGAGATCGACGATGCGACGGTGCGCCGTGCGCTCGAGGAGCAGATGGTCGAGGCGCGCCGTCAGCTGATGGGCGAAATCTGATGCCGATGGCCGCGGCCGAGATCGAGGAACTGATCCGCGCCGGCATCCCCGATGCCCGGGTCGAGATCACCGACCTTGCCGGCGATGGCGACCACTATGCAGCGCGCGTCGTCGCCCCCATGTTCAGGGGGATGCCGCGCGTGCGCCAGCACCAGGCAGTTTATGCAGCGCTCGGCGGGCGCATGGGCGGCGTGCTCCACGCGCTCCAGCTGACCACCGAAGCGCCAGCCGAGGAGTAAGAATAGTGACCGACGACGTTCAGGCGCGCATCCAGGGTCTGGTGGACGCCAATCCCGTGCTGCTGTTCATGAAGGGCAGCCCGCTCTTCCCGCAATGCGGTTTCTCGAGCCGCGCCGTGGCGATCCTCAACCATCTCGGCGTCCAGTTCGAAAGCGTCGACGTGCTGCAGGATCAGGGCGTCCGCCAGGGCATCAAGGCCTTTTCCGACTGGCCGACCATTCCGCAGCTCTATGTCGACGGCGAATTCATCGGCGGCTCGGACATCATGATGGAGATGTACGAAAGCGGCGAACTCGCCCAGCTGCTCACCGACAAGGGCGCCGCCGCGCAGGCTTGATCTCATTCCCCTCCCTGCAAGGGAGGGGCAAGGGTGGGTAGAAAAGGTCGGGCTCGATGCCCGGCCTTTTCTTTATTCGACGCAGCTCGTTGGGCTCGCCTCCGGCTCGCACCCACCCCCAAACCCCTCCCTTGCAGGGAGGGGAGCTTCCTGCATTCCCCCGTGCTCCGGCGAAGGCCGGAGTGTTGCTGGCGAGCGGGCGGAAGGCGGCCTGCGCTTCGGCTTGCGCCGGAGCACGTGGAAGCGCGGAACCCATCCGAGTCGCATGTCGATGTCAGGAAACCCGGGTCGGGTGGGTCGCCGCGAGACCGGTTAGTAAGCGGTCGACCCACCCTTGAATGAAGCGTCGAACGCTCGGGTGCCTCTATCTTTGCACCCCCCGTGCCAGTTTCCATGAAGCGCGTTTTTCCAATGCCTTCAATGGTTAACCGCTTCGGCTACCATCTCCGCCCTGTAAATTTCCCCGACAGCCCGTGGCAGGCTCGGCACGCCAGTCACGCGCCGGACATAATCCGTTCATCGGTCATTCAGCGACTTGACTACAGACGTAATCGTAACGATTACACAAGTAGTCAATAAGAGGGACCCATGACCGAACGGATCAGCGACGCCGAGCATGCCGTGATGGAGGTGCTCTGGGACGAGTCCCCGCTCACCGCGCAGGAAGTCGCCGAGCGCGTCCCCGCCGAGCGCGATTGGAGCGCCAACACGGTCAAGACCTTGCTCGGCCGGCTGCTCGCCAAAAGCGTGATCGCGCACGAGGAAGACGGCCGCCGCTATCGCTATCGGCCGCTCGTCGATCGCGCGGACTATGTCGGCGGCGAGTCGCGCCGCTTCATGGACCGGTTGTTCGGCGGCAAGCTCACGCCGCTGGTCGCGCATCTCGCCGAGCGCGACGCGATCACCGACCAGGACATCGCCGAGATCGAAGCGCTGTTGAAGGAGCTTAAGTCATGATCGGCTGGGCACTCGAGACCTTCGTCGCCACCACGCTGCTGATGCTGCTGGTGCTGGCGCTGCGCGGCCCCGTGCGCAAAGCGTTCGGTCCGCATATGGCCTATGCGCTGTGGCTGCTGCCGGTGGTCCGGCTGCTGCTGCCGCCGCTTCCCGAGAGCTGGCGCGAGCAGGCGGCGGCCCCGGTCGCAGCGGCGAGCGATATCGTCGCGGTCTATATCGTCGAGCCGCTCGGCGCCGCGCCCGCGGCGGGGGCGGAGGGCAGCGTCGGGTTGTGGATGGGGGTGCTGCTGCTCTGGGCGGCGGGCGCCGCGGCCTTCCTCGCCTGGCACTTGATCTCGCACACCCGCTACACCGCCACGCTGCTGCGCGCCGCCCGCGTCGACCGCACGATCGCGCAGGGCAAGGTGCGGGTGATCGAGACCGACGCCGCGCACGGGCCTTTGGCCTTTGGCGTCTTCCGCAAATATGTCGCGTTCCCACGCGATTTCTCGGAGCGCTACGACGAGCAGGAGCGCGATCTCGCGCTCGCCCATGAGCTCGGCCACCATGTCCGCGGCGATCTGATCGCGAACTGGGTCGCGCTGATCGTGCTCGCGCTCCACTGGTTCAATCCGGTCGCATGGCGGGCGTTCCGCGCCTTCCGTGCCGATCAGGAAATGGCTTGCGACGCCCTCGTGCTCGCCGGTCGCGCCCAGGCACTGCGCCATGCTTATGGCCGTGCGATCGTCAAGTCCGCGCATGGGGGTGCGGTCTCGGCGGCATGTCACTTGCACACGATAAACGAAGTCAAAGGGAGGTTACGCATGCTTTCGAAGACCCGGCAATTTTCCCCCACCCGCGCCGCCACGGGACTGATCGGCGTCGGCGCGCTCTCGGTTGCCGCGCTGGGATTCACCGCCTCGGGCACCTCGGCCGCGGAGACGCTCAAGAGCAAGGTCGAGACCGTCACCGGAGTCAGCCTCGGCCAGGAAGTGCCCGCGCCGCCCGCGCCTGCCGCGCCGCCGGAAGCGCCCGAGGCCGCCGACGCCCCCGCGGCTCCGGAAGCGCCCGAGGCGCCTGCTGCGGCGGCCGCGCCGCGGGTCGAGCGCCACGTCTATCGCTATTCGAGCGACGACAAGCATGCCGGCAAGCAGGTGCGGAAAATGGTCATCGTCCGTGCCGACGGTACCCGCGACGAGATCGCCATGCCCGATCCCGAGGCGATCCGCGCCTCGATCCCCGACATCCGCGACGGCAAGTGCGGCACGGGTGAGGGCAAGCCTTCGGTCGAGCACCGCAGCGAGGCCGGCAAGAAGATCATGATCATCTGCACCGATCGGATCGAGATGGCCGCGGCCGATGCCGAGCGCATCGCGATGCGCAGCAAGCGTCTCGGCCTCGATAGCGCCCGCATGGGCCTGCGCATGGCGCGCCGCTCGCTCGAGAGCGAGACCGACATGACCGCCGACGAGCGCGCCAAGGCCCTGAAGGGCATCGACGAGGCGATGGCCGAGCTCGAGAAGCAGCGCCGCGACGACGATTGACGAGAGGGGAGGGGTGTTCGCGGCGTCCCTCGCGCCGCGAACACCCTTCACGACGGGGCCGGCTGAACTCCTTCGCAGCCGGCCCCGTTTGATTTTTCCAAATGCCCCTCCCTGCAAGGGAGGGGAGATTCAAAGCCTTGCACCCGGCACGCGCACCCGCCACATCGCACCGATGATCGAGGCTCCCACTGGCGTCGCGCTCGCGGTCGAGCCGCTGGTCACGCGCGTCCTCGCGCCCAACCCGTCGCCCTTCACCTATACCGGCACCCAGACCTATCTGATCGGCGCCACGGAGCTCGCGGTGATCGATCCCGGCCCCGGCGATCCCGCGCACCTGGCCGCGCTGCGCGCCGCGGTCGCCGGCCGGCCGGTGCGCGCGATCCTCTGCACCCACACCCATCGCGATCACAGCCCCGCCGCCGCGCCGCTCAAGGCCGCGACGGGCGCCGCGATCATCGGCTGCGCGCCGCTCACCCTCGAAGACGCCGGCCCCCGCGCCGACGCCGCCTTCGACACGAGCTACACCCCCGACCGCATCCTCGCCGACGGCGAGAGCATTTCGGGCCCCGACTGGACCCTCGTCGCGGTCGCCACCCCCGGCCATACCTCGAACCATCTCGCCTTCGCGCTGCCCGAAGCAGGGGCGTTGTTCACCGGCGATCATGTCATGGGCTGGTCGACCACCGTGGTCGCGCCGCCCGACGGCGATATGGCGGCGTACATGGCCAGCCTCGACAAGCTCATGGCCCGTGACGACCGCATCTATTACCCCGCGCATGGCGAGCCGATCGAGAACCCCCGGCGCTTCGTCCGCGGGCTGATGGGCCACCGCAAACAGCGCGAGGGCCAGATCCTCCGCCTGCTCCGCGAGGATATCGGCGCCATCCCCGCGATGGTCGCGCGCATGTATGTCGGGCTCGATCCGCGCCTCACCGGCGCCGCGGGCCGCTCGGTGCTCGCGCATCTGCTCGATCTCCGCGCCCGCGGCCTCGTCCAGGGGGAGGGCGACACGTGGAAGCTGGCGGCGTGAAGCCAGTCCGCGCATTGCCATGGGGCTGCCTCAAGTTCGGCGGCCTGCTGCTCGTGCTCGTCCTCGCGATCGCCGCGGGCTTCTGGTTCCTGAGCGACACGGTGAAGAGCCAGTTCCGCGGCCCCGATCCGGTCACCGTCGCGCAGGCGAGCCTGCAGGGCCTGCGCGAGCAGAACCGCCTCTCGACCTTCGCCGCGCGCTACGTCGCCGTCGTCACGTCGAAGCAGAGCCGGCTCGGCCTCAGCGCCGAGAAGACGCTGATCATGCCCGGCATGGTCCGTTACGAGGTGGATCTGGCGAAGCTCCAGCAGAAGAACCTGTCGTGGGACGCCGCGAGCAACCGCCTCATCATATTGCTTCCCCCGCTCGAGGTGATCGGCCCCGATGTCGATCTCGACGGCATCCGCGAGTATTCGCAGGGCGGGCTCCTGATGCGCTTCACCGATGTCGAGACCCAGCTCGACGCCGCCAACCGCAAGGCTGGCCAGCAGGAGCTGATTCGCCAGGCGCGCGGCCCCATGCCGATCAAGCTCGCCCGCGATGCCACCCGCCGTGCGATCGAGCGCAGCTTCGCGATGCCGCTCAAGGCCGCGGGGATCGACGCCAGGGTCGCGGTCTATTTCCCCGACGAGCGCCCGGGCGAGGATTGGGACCGCTCGCGTACCCCCGAGGACGTTCTCGCCAACCGTTTCTAGGTTCCCCCGGAAATTTGCACGATCGTGCAGGTTTGGCTAATTTGTCGCGCGGCACAGGATTGGGGGATCCATGGCAACGCTGATCGAGCCCGGCACCACGACACCGCGCGACGAGCGCTTTTTCCTGACCATGGCGATCGTCATGGCCATGGTGATCGTCGCGGGCTTCGCGACCAACCTCGCCTTCGGCCGGTCGAGCTTCGCGGTGCCGATCCTCTATCATCTTCACGCCTTTGCCTTTTTCGGCTGGGTCGCGCTCTATCTCGTCCAGAACGCGCTCGTCGCCCGCGGATCGCTCGCGCTGCACCGGCGGCTGGGCTGGGTGGCGGTGGTCTGGGTGCCGATGATGATCGTGCTCGGCCTGCTCGTCCTCCGCCATGCGGTGCAGACGCGCGGCGGCCCGCCCTTCTTCGCGCTCAACGAGTTCATGATCGCCAATCCGCTGGGGCTGTTCTGCTTCGCCGGGCTGGTTACCGCGGCAATCCTCAAGCGTCGGCAGACGACGTGGCACCGGCGGCTGATGTTCTGTGCGATGGCGATCCTTACCGGGCCGGGCTGGGGCAGGCTGCTGCCGACGCCGCTGTTCATTCCCTGGTCGTGGTGGATCGTCGGTTTCGCCGCGCCCATGCTCTTCCCGCTGATCGGGACGATCGCCGATCTGCGACGCAGCGGCCGGGTGCATCCCGCCTGGTGGTGCGGGATCGGCGCCATGGTCGCGACGCATATGATCGCGGAGGTGGTCGCGTGGAGTCCCGCCGGTTTCGCGGTCACCCATGCGGTGGTGGATGGCACGCCGGGCGGGGAACGCGACTTCGCACCACACTTCCCTTGATCGCGGGGCCGGCGCGCGCCATTTGGGCCCCATGGACGCACGCAACGGAATGGGCGCAAGCCTCGCTGGCCTCGACCTTCGCGCCGAGATCGATCGGCTGCGCAAGGAGCGCAACGCCGTCATCCTCGCGCATTATTACCAGAAGCCCGAGCTGCAGGACCTCGCCGACTTCGTCGGCGACAGCCTCGATCTCTCGCGCAAGGCTGCCGAGACCGATGCCGACGTCATCGCGTTCTGCGGCGTGCGCTTCATGGCCGAGACCGCCAAGATCCTCTCGCCCGACAAGATCGTCGTGCTCCCCGACATGAACGCCGGATGCTCGCTCGAGGACAGCTGCCCGCCCGAGCAGTTCGCCGCCTTCCGCGCGCAGCACCCCGATCACATCGCGCTGACCTACATCAATTGTTCGGTCGAAGTGAAAGCGCTGAGCGACATCATCGTCACCAGCTCGTCGGCCGAGAAGATCCTCGCCCAGATCCCGCCCGAGCAGAAGATCATCTTCGGCCCCGATCGCAACCTCGGCGGCTATCTCACGCGCACCCTCGGGCGCGAGATGCTGCTCTGGCCGGGCGTGTGCATCGTCCATGAGGCGTTTTCGGAGACCGAGCTGCTCAAGCTCGAGGCGCAATATCCCGACGCGCCGATCGCCGCGCATCCCGAATGCCCCGCGCACATCCTCGATCATGCCGATTATGTCGGCTCGACCCGCGGCATCCTCGATTTCGCCAAGAGCTTCCCGGGCGACACGCTGATCGTCGCCACCGAGCCGCACATCATCCACCAGATGCAGAAGGCGCTGCCCGAGAAGACCTTCATCGGCGCGCCCGGCGCCGACGGCAACTGCAACTGCAACATCTGCCCCTACATGGCGCTCAACAACATGGAGAAGCTCTACCTCGCGCTGCGCGACCTCGAGCCGCGCATCGAGATCGAGGAGAGCATGCGCCTCAAAGCGAAGAAGAGCCTCGACCGCATGCTCGAAATGGCCAGCGCCAGCGTCGGGCAGGGCGATCTCGGCCCGGTCCCCGCGGTCGGCGGCGATCCGGGAAAGGGCGACTGAGCCTAAGTTCCTCCCTCGCGCAGCGGGGGAGGGGGACCGCGAAGCGGTGGAGGGGGCATCTCCGCGAGCGCTGTATTTGCGGAGGCGCCCGCTCCGTCGTGCTGGCGCATGCCACCTCCCCCGCTGCGCGAGGGAGGCGATTGCCGGGCCCTATACCGTGACCATGTCGTACACGATCACCTTGCGCCACAAGGGCGAGCATTTCGCCACGAATTCCTTGTGCACCGGATGGTCCTGATAGGTCTTCTGGTCGACGACATTGTCGAACACCATCAGCTCCGAGACGTGGAAGCTCGAATCGACCACATCGCGTTGTTCGGTCGATGCCGGCACGCCGATCTGCAGGCTGCGGACTACCTCGACCTTGGCGAGCTTGCGCAGCCCCGCGATCAGCGCGTCGCGATCCGCGGCCGACCCCGGATTCTTCAGCCAGAAGAACACGTGATGGACGATCCTCCCGTCCAAGGGCGCCGCCGAAGCACCGCTCCCCGTCATCGCGGCGGCGCCCAATGCGACGCCTTTGACCACGTCCCTGCGATTGATCGACATGCTGTCATTGCTTCCTTCCGGTGCCGCGCGGGCGGCGTTGATTCCGGCGGATAGTCCGCACGCCAAGGTTCGACGTCAAGCGATCGAAAAACTTCCCGCCAACCAAATTCTCCTCCGCCTTCGGCGCGGGACGGTGTTGGCCGACCACGTGTGCCGGGCGGTTCGGCAAAGCGACCGCCGGGCATCGTCTCATCGTTTAGCGGCGTTTTCCGGGATGACCATCTCTGGTACAGTCCGTTCCCGAAAGGAGTTGCTCGATGGATCATAAGATCATCAGGGCAGATGTTCCTGAGCTGGAGGCTTACAAGGTCTTTCGGCAATATCTCGAGCATGAAGATGGCTTGATCAACAATCGCGTGAGTTGGTTCATCCACCTTCATTCGTTCTTGATAGCAAGCTATGCTATTGTAATTTCTGCGATTGTTACTCTTATGTCGGAGGCCGTGCGTGCGAGCGGTTCGACTTTTCTGCTTCTGGTTTGTTGCGGGATTCTCGCGGGGCTGTCGACCGTTGGTTTGTTCTCCTCCTACGCGGCCATCGAGTCGATAAAGGCGGCAACCGATGCGATCACGTTGCTTCACGCGCGTTGGAAGCGAGTCCAGCAGCAACTTGTCGGCGCGGAGTTATTGCCGGGTCTTGCGGGCGGAGGATCGGATCTTGTGACGAACAGGGGATTGAGCCTGCAGGGCAGGCTGCCCAGAGCTCTGTTTATATTATGGATTTTGTCGTATCTCGTGCCCGCCACCTTCATCGTCGCGGAAGGCGGATTCAATCGTTGATCGGGCCACCACGGTCGCCCAAAGCGTTGCGTTCTCCTCTCAGGCGGTTTCCCCCTCTCCGAACAGCGGTAGAGCTTCATCGCCAGCCTCCGCCTCGAAGTTCGATACCGTCACCCCCACCAGCCGGATGCCCTTCTCCGGCGGGAGCACCAGCCCGATCAGCTCGCGGCTCGCCGTACGCAGCGCTTCCCGGCTCCGCACCACCGAGGCGAAGCTCCGGCTGCGCGTGATCTGCTTGAAGTCCGCGAACTTGACCTTCACCGTCACCGTTCGTCCGAACGCCTGCGCCTTGTCGCACCAGTCCCAGACCTCCTCGGCCATGCGCAGCACGCCCGCCGTGATTGCCTCGGGCTCCACCAGATCGCGGTCGAAGGTGGTCTCCGAGCCCGACGACTTGCGCTCGCGCGACGGATTGACCGGCCGGTCGTCCTCGCCGCGCGCGATCGCGAAATACCATTCGGCCGCGCTGCCGAAATGCGCGCGCAGGAAATCGAGCGACTTGTCGCGCAGATCCGCCCCGGTCTCGATCCCCAGCCGTTTCATCTTGGCCGCGGTCACCGGCCCCACGCCGTGGAAGCGCGCCACCGGCAGCGTCTCGACCCAGGCCGCGCCCATCTCGGGCGTCACCGCGAACTGGCCGTTGGGCTTGCGCTGGTCCGACGCGAGCTTGGCGAGGAACTTGTTGTACGAAACCCCCGCCGATGCCGTGAGCCCGGTCTCCTCGAGGATCCGCGCGCGAATCTCCTTCGCCGTCGCCCAGGCGGTCGCGATGCCGCGGCGATTGGCGGTGACGTCGAGATAGGCCTCGTCCAGCGACAGCGGCTGGATCAGCTCGGTATAGTCGGCGAAGATCGCATGGATCTGCTTCGACACCGCCCGGTAGACGTCGAAGCGCGGCGCCACGAACACGAGCTCGGGACAACGCCTGAGCGCGGTCACCGAAGGCAGCGCCGATCGCACCCCGAAGGTCCGCGCCTCGTAGCTCGCCGCCGCCACCACCCCGCGCGCCGCGGCATAGCCCACCGCCACCGGACGCCCGCGCAGCTCGGGCGCGTCCCGCTGTTCCACCGACGCATAAAAGGCGTCCATGTCGATATGGATGATCTTGCGGACGGGCAGGGCGGTCACGCCACCCCGTCTAGCGCCGATCGAACAAGTGGGGAACGGTCCATTCGCCCCCCCTCGCTCGCAGGGAAGAGAACCCATCAGGCCCCGCACCCCGCTTCCACCCCGCCTCGGGCCGCTGTAGAGCCCCCGCATGACTTTCACCCTCGATCGCTTCGACCTCGACGCCTTTGTCCGCGCCACGCTCGCCGAGGATCTCGGCGACGCCGGGGACATCACCTCCGCCGCGGTGATCCCCGAAGATGCGGTCTTCGAAGGCGTGATGGACAGCCGCGATGCGATCATCGCCGCCGGGCTCCCGATCGCCGAGGCGTTCTTCCGCGCGCTCGATCCCGCGGTAGTGATCGAGCGGCTGGTCGAGGACGGTGCGCGCGTCGCGCCGGGCACCGATCTGCTCCGGCTGCGGGGGCGCGCCCGCGCGATGCTCACCGCCGAGCGTTCGGCGCTCAACACCGTCCAGCACCTCTCGGGCATCGCCACGCTGACGCGTGCCTATGTCGATGCGATCGCGGGCACCGGCGCGATCCTGCTCGATACCCGCAAGACGATCCCGGGCCTGCGCATGCTCGAGAAATACGCCACCCGCATGGGCGGCGCGCAGAACCACCGCATGGGCCTGTGGGACTCGGCGATGATCAAGGACAATCATGTCGGGGTGGCCGGTTCGATCGACGAGGCGGTCCGCCGCGCGGTCGCCGCGGGGATCGAGCGGGTGATCGTCGAGGTCGATCGGCTCGATCAGATCGCCCCCGCGCTCGATGCCGGCGCGACGCATCTGCTGCTCGACAACATGAATCCGGCGACGCTGCGCGACGCGGCGGCGCTGGTCGCGGGCAGGGTGCCGACCGAGGCTTCGGGCGGAGTCCGCCTCGATACGATCCGCGCGATCGCCGAAAGCGGCGTCACTTATGTCAGCGTCGGTCGGCTGACCCAATCGGCACCGGCGGCGGATATCGGGCTCGACTTCGCCGCGGCCTGAGCCGCGCTTGCAATGTAGGATTTGCGCTGCTGTGCTGCCTTGGCGGCAGCCATTGCCGCCGGCTCTTTGAACCCGTCCGGAATTTCCTGCACGATCGCGCACGAAAATTGCGCGCCGGTGAAATTGTCGGAAAGCTTTTGCGCGACTCTTGCGACTCTAGACCCGCGAAATCCTATTTTCGACTCGTCGGCTGATCCACCGTCGCGGTCGAGGGATAATGCCGGTCGAGATGCTTCCTGATCAGCTTGAGATTGCGCGAGTTCGAGCGGAAGAACAGGTCCGGGATCGCGCCGACCCACGGGATCAGGCCCAACACCCAGTCGAACCCGACATTGCCCGCCATCCGCGCGATCTGCGTCTTGGACATGCCGAGATTGCGTGCCTCCCACGCCATCCAGGCGCCCATCGCCGCGGCGACGGTGGTGCCGATGCCGGGGACGAGGTCGAGCACCACGTCGAGCCCGATCGGAAAGCGCGTGCCGGGAAGCGTCAGGCTGCGTTCGAGCAGATGCTCCATCGCCTCGATGCGCCGCCGGACCGATGCCGGATCCTTGCCCAGCGGCAGATTCTTCGCCGCTGCCGTCCATCCCGAGGCCATCTGCTGGGGTCGTGCCACATTCTACTCCGTCTCGTTTCGCAGGTGGTTCAACGGGTGCCACGCACGGGCGTTCCGCTGCCACGCGTCCAGCCGCAGCGCGACGAGCGACCATCGCAGCGGCTGAGCGATTGGAATATAAGCACTATCTGCCGTTAGAGAAGCATCAGCCTCGGCGATGCGCCGCGCCCGGGCGGCGAGATCGGCCGCGTCGCGCCCTGCGAGGATGAGTCCTGCGGTCTCGTCGGAGCAGCGGATGCAGGCGGTGTGCAGGAACCAGCGGCCGCTGTCATAGGGCGCGACGGCGTCGATCAGCCGCAACTCGGCCGATGCCTCGGGGCCTACCCGTTGCGGCTGGATGCCGATCTGCAGCATCGCCTCGGCGAGATGCGCCCAGACCAGCGTCGCGCCGGGACCCGCCGGCAGCGCGAAGCGCAGGACGAGGGGCTCGGGATGCTGGCGCCGCCACGCCGCCACCCGGGCGCTGGCGGCATCGCGCCGCGCCTCGATCGGCAGTCCGGCCCAGCCGGGCTGGGCGGGCGGTCCGGCCGAATCGAGCTGGCCGGGGAGGATCGTCTCCACCGGCACCCAATCGGGCTGGACTTCGCGGAGGAGTGCGACGCGGTCGATCGCCATTGCGATCGCGGCGCGGTTGGCGGGGTCGGCGAGGAAGCCCTCGCGTGCGATCACCGCGAGCCCGAACAGGCCGTTGGGCTGGTCGAGCCGGATATTGGCGGGAGCCAGCCGCGCGGGATCGAGGATCGGCCAGTCGACGAAGGTCCCGCCGAGCACGAGGTCCGATTCGCCGGCCTTGAAGCGTGCGATCGCCAGCGCGGCGCGCTCGCCCTGGAGCCGGACCGTCTCCTCGGGCTCGGGCGTCGCATTGCCCTGGCGCTGCGGGTCGGGGGCGGGGGTGAGCAGCAGCCCGCTGGTCATCGCCCGCGCGAAGAAGGGGCCGCTGCCGTCGAGGGTGCGGGCGCGGAACACGGCGAGCTCGGGCTGGGCGAAGAGCTTGAGCAGATCGGGGCGTGGTCGCTTGAGCCGCACCTCGATCACCGTCGGGGTCATCTCGACGATCTCGTCGATCACCGCGAGGAACGGCGCCAGCGCGTTGCGGCTGCCGGAAGCGGCGGCGCGGCGCAGCACGCGCACCACCTGCGCCGCGGTGACCGGACTCCCGTCGGGCCACCAGGCCTCGCGCAGGCGGAAGATGTAGCTGCGGCCGTCGTCGATGACGATCCAGCGCTCGGCGAGACCCGGCTCGATCTGGCCCGTCGCGTCGAAGCGCACCAGTCCCTGCGCGGTCGCGCCCATCAGCACGCGCTCGGCGGGGTCGAGCGGGCCCGCGCTCGGATCGCCGGCGCGGGCCTCGGCGCCGATCGCGCTCACCACCACCGGCGCGTCGTCCTTGCGCTGGCCGCCGCTCCCGCACCCGCCCGTCGCCAGCCCCAGGGCAAGCAGCACAGGCAGGATCGAGCGGTTCATGCGGGCTTCCAGCGATGGGAGACAGGCGCGGTGTATGATCCGGGCCGCATGCTGCCAACCCCTCTCGCCGATCCTTCCGGCCTGCTCCGTCCGCCGCATCGCGGCATGGCAGCCGGAACTTGCGACGAAGTCGAAGGTTCTGGGTTCGCCCACCACCATTCGAGGAGTAGTTCGATGGCGCGTATTCTGGGACCGGTCGCGACCGCGATGGCCGCGCTGTCGCTGGCGGCGACGCCGGCGATCGCCGCACAGGATTCTGCCTCCCGGCTCTCGTTGCGCAGCGCAACCGCGTCGGAGAATTCGTCGGAACTGGCCGGCGCACCGATCATCGCGATCATCGGCCTCGTTGCGATCATCGCCGGCGGCGTGATCATCGCGACGCAAGGCGACGACGAACCCGACAGCCCATAGGGCTGGTGCGGACGGCGGGACTCGAACCCGCACGCCCCGAGGGGCAGAAGATTTTAAGTCTCCGGCGTCTACCGGTTCCGCCACGTCCGCACGTGCGTCCCTGCCAAGCGCATGAGGCCGGAACCGTCAAGCGGTCCCGGCCTCATTAGCTTGCCCCAAAGAGTCGCGAATCGCTCAGACGTTGAGGCGAACGCGCATTTCCTTGCCGGGCTTGAAATAGGGCACGCGCTTGGCCGCGACGTCGACGGTTTCGCCGGTCCGCGGATTGCGGCCGGTGCGGCCGTCGCGCGAGCGGGTGGAAAAGGCGCCGAAGCCGCGCAGCTCGACGCGGCCATTCTCGGTCAGGCGGCCGACGATCTCGTCGAAGAAGACCGAAACGATCTTCTCGACTTCGCGTGCGGCAAGGCCGGGATTCTCATCGACCAGCCGTTGCACGAGTTCCGAACGGATCATCCGCACCCTCCCTTGGCGCACCGGACTGTTAGGTCGTCCGGCGCAAAAAACCCCAGCTCGGGAATGCTCTAGCGCCGTTTCCCAATCTGCATCAACCCGAAGATTAACAGTTTACGGGATTAATTTGAGTCAAAAAATAGGGGAGCGGCCAAAGCCGCTCCCCATAACCTCGATTAGTTCTTCTCGTTGCGGGCCTTGAGGGCCTCGCCGAGGATGTCGCCGAGCGACGCGCCCGAATCGGACGAGCCGTACTGGGCGACCGCCTGCTTCTCTTCGGCGATCTGCATCGCCTTGACCGAGAAGGTCGGCTTCTTCGAACGATCGAAGCCGGTGACCATCGCGTCGAACTTCTGGCCGACCTGGAAACGCTCCGGGCGCTGCTCGTCGCGGTCGCGGCCGAGATCGGTGCGCTTGATGAAGCCGGTCGCGCCGTCTTCGCCGACCTGCACCTCGAGGCCCGCGTCGCGGACTTCGAGAACCGAGACGGTGACGACCTGGTTCTTGTTGAGCTTGTCGCCCGAACCAGCCGCAGCCGCCGCCGACGGACCGCCGCGCTCGAGCTGCTTCATGCCGAGGCTGATGCGCTCCTTGTCGGGCTCGATCGCGAGCACGATCGCCTTAACGGTCTCGCCCTTGCGATGCAGGTTGAGCGCATCCTCGCCCGAGATGCCCCAGGCGATGTCCGACATGTGAACCATGCCGTCCACGTCGTTGTCGAGGCCGATGAACAAGCCGAACTCGGTGGCGTTCTTGACTTCGCCCTCGACCTCGGTGCCGACCGGATGGGCAGCCGCGAAGGCCTCCCACGGATTGGCCTGGGCCTGCTTGAGGCCCAGCGAGATGCGGCGCTTCTCGGCGTCGACCTCGAGGACGACCACATCGACTTCCTGCGAGGTCGAGACGATCTTGCCCGGGTGGACGTTCTTCTTGGTCCAGCTCATCTCCGAGACGTGGACCAGGCCTTCGATGCCCGGCTCGAGCTCGACGAACGCGCCGTATTCGGTGATGTTGGTCACGCGGCCGGTGAGCTTCGCGCCGACCGGATATTTGGCGGCGGCGCCATCCCACGGATCGCTCTCGAGCTGCTTCATGCCGAGGCTGATGCGCTGCGTGTCGCGGTTGATGCGGATGATCTGCACCTTCACCGTGTC
>Ga0209050_1000579_pt1 | contig 59347 bp, 44 predicted proteins | sample Araplavi_mTSA_r2_FD_184276 | JGI IMG/M metagenome (GOLD analysis project Ga0209050, IMG submission 184276) | Arabidopsis root microbial communities from North Carolina, USA - plate scrape MF_Cvi_mTSA_r2 (SPAdes) (version 2) | ecosystem: Host-associated > Plants > Roots > Endosphere | place: USA... | reverse complement strand
GTCGATGCCGGCGTGCGGCACTTACCGGCCTGCTCGTTGAGCGTCGGGCAATCGCGTCCCGGCGCGGCGATCTCCACCGGCCCCAGCTGGTGCACGTTGATCGTCGAGATCCAGTCGCCGACCAGCCACTCCACCGCCGCCAGCAGCGAGCGCTTGGGCGCGCCATGGCCGGCGTAATCGAGTTCCGGCGAATCCGGGCTCGCCTGCCGTTCCAGCGAATCCAGGTAACTCGCGGCGAGACGGAAGGTGAAGCGGCCCGCGGCGTTCGTATCGAGGCGGTATTCGGACTGCAGTTCCCAGCCATCGACCTGCGTGCGGCCGACGTTGGTGAAGTAGTCGTTGACCGCGACCAGCCGTCCCTGCGCATCGCGTTCGAGCGAGAGCGGGAACGCCGCCGGATCGGCCAGCGCATTGGTCGTCACGATCTCGTTGCGACGACGGATGCGGAAGCGGTCAAGGCTCACGTCGAACGCCTGCGTCGGCGCCCACACCACGCCCAGCGTGTGGCTGCGCGAGGTTTCCGGCGCGAGGTCCGGATTCTCCACCGAACCGTGCGTGACGATGCAGTAGTCCGTGCCCATGAAATTCGTCGGAATCGCGCACGGCGCCAGCGCCGGCGTGGCTTCGACCACTTCGAAGGTGCCGCCGGCGATGCTCGGACGACGCAGCTCGAACAGCGAAGGCGCGCGATAACCCGTCGCCGACGTCGCACGCACGGTGAGCGTGTCGATCGGCATCCACTTCAGGCCGAACATCGGCGAGGACTCGCTGCCGTAGCCCTGCCGCTCGTCGATGCGCCATGCGAGATCGGCATGCAGCCACGTCGCGATCGGCAGGCTCATCTCGGCATAGAACGCCGAGCTGTTCTGGTGGTCGTCGAGCCGGCTCTTCTGCGCGCCCAGCGCGACATCGCCGTCGAGCATTCGCTGGTCGGGCTCGTTGCGCAGCGCGTCGCGCGAGAATTCCACGCCGAACGCGGTCTGCGCTTCGCCGCCGGGCAGCGAGAACCACGAACCGTTCACCGTGAAGGTGGCCTGGTCGAAGCGCGCTTCGCCTTCGACCTCCACGCTCGGCGACAACGCACGCAGGACCTCGGGCGGATTGTCCGGCGAATTGAAGCGATAGCTGTAATCCACCAGCGCCTGCGAAAGCGCGGCGTTGCTGACCAGTCCGTCGATCCGGTTGTCGACGCGGCTGCGATGGTGCGACAGGCCCGCGCGCCATTCCCACTCGCGCCACAGGCCCGACAGGCCCAGGTCGAGATCGACCGTGCGCGAATCGCTGCGGCTGCGCACCGGGCCGATGTCGAAGAAGGCGTAATCCAGCTGCGTCGGGATGTCCGGGAAGATATTGTCCGGGTGCCCGTCTGGCATCGGGATCGCACCGTGCAGCGGCGCTGCCTGCAGACTCTGGCGCACCTGGCCCAGGCGCAACGAGCCGTCGAACTCCAGCGTCTCGCCCAGCGGCTGGCGCAGCCGCGCGTAGACCGAGCCGCTTTCCATCTCCGGTTGCAGCGTCAGGTAATGCGGCGTGTCGAGGTAACAGCCGTTCTGCTGCGCGCGCACGTCGTCCGGGCACGCGGGCTGGATGATTTCCAGGTCGAAGAAGCTGAAATAGCCCAGCGGAATGCGGCGATCGGCCAGGCCATAACGGCTCAGGTCCGCCGTGCGCCACGAGCGCGAGTCGCCCTGCAATTCATCGCGGTGGAAGTAGTCGGCGCCGAGGAAGAAGTTGCCGCCGCGCTTGGTCGCCTGGCCGTAGCTCAGCGACAAACGGCGCTGTTCGGCGTCGCCGCGTTCGGACAAACCGTAACGCGCGGTGACTTCGCCGCCCGTCTGCTCCTTCTTCAGGATGATGTTGATCACGCCGGCCATGGCATCGGCGCCATAGATGGCCGAGGCGCCGCCGCGCATCACCTCGATCCGATCGACCATCGTCAGCGGAATTCCGTTGAGGTCGGTCAGTCCACCCAGTTCCGCGGACGCCAGGCCGTAATTCGCCACGCGGCGACCGTCGACCAGGATCAGCGTCGCGCGCGGGCCGAGACCGTAGAGACTCGTCGTCGCGGCCGCAGCAAATGGCTGCTGCGACTGGAAACCTCCGTCGGTCGCCACGTCCACGGGGTGGTGGCTGATCATGCCGGGCTGGTAGCTCAGCAGTTCGAACACCGTCTGGTAGCCGCTGGCTTCGATCTGCGCGCGGCTGATACGCGTGAGCGGTGCGGGCGTGACGATGTCGATGGATGCGCGCGGGATATGCGTGCCGGTCACTTCCACCGTCGCCAGCTCGACCGGGTCGCGTACCGGTTCGGGCACGGGCGCGGCGACGCCGGGCGTTGGCACGCGCTCGATCAGAAAGGTGTTCGGCGTGACCTGCACCGCACGCAGGCCGCTGTCGCCCAGCACGATGTCGAGCGCGCGTTCCGGCGGAAGTTCGGCCTGGAGGCCGGGCGAGCGGCGCTGTTCGACCAGCGCCGGCGCATACATCAGCTGGACGCGACCCTGCGTGGCGAGCGATTGCAGGGCGTGGTCGAGCGAGCCGGCGGGGATGACGAAACGCACGGCCGGCGGAGCAGGCTCGGCGGCAAGCGCGGGCGTGGCCGCGCAGGCCACGGACAGGACACCGGTAATGGCGAGGGCGAGTCGGAACTTCCTGGCCATTGGTGCTTGCGCGAGTCAACGTGAAAGTTGCTCACACGATACGAGAGCGCGGCCGCGCCGCGCAACGTTTGTTTAACGATTCAGTGAGATGACGGCGGCCGCCCGATCCATCGCTCGGCGCGACGCAAGGGTCACCTGGGCGGCATCAATCGCGACGATGCAGGACGATCTCGTCCGCACCACGACGTTCGGCACGCAACGACCAGCCACGCTCCAACACGGCGACAAGCGCGTCCTGGTCGCCGGCATGGAACACGCCGCTCACCGTCAGGCCGCCGAGCGCGGGATCGGCCAGCCGCACCTGCTGCTTCGAATAGCGGTTCATTTCGGCCAGCAGTTCGTCCAGCCGGCGCTGCTTGAACACCAGGTCGCCCTGCGGCCAGGCGCGTGCGTTGACCACGTCCAGCGGCGCCTTCGGGCCGATGCGGCCGCCGGCATCCACGCGCACCTGCTCGCCGGGCGAAAGCGTGGCGACGTTGCGATCGTTCTTCGCGCGCACGTCGACGCGACCTTCCAGCAGTCCGACGTCCACCGCGCCATCGCGATGCGCGACCTGGAACGTCGTGCCGATGTCGCGCACCGTGCTCAGGCCGGCCTGCACGAGGAACGGGCGCTGCGCATCGTGTCCGACGACGAACTGCGCGCGGCCCTGCGCGAGTTCGACGCGCCGCTGCCGCGAATCGAACAGCGCCGTCAGTTGCGTGCCGGTATCGAGCAGCACCTTCGTGCCATCGGCCAGCGTCACTTCGCTCTGCTCGCCCATGGCGGTGGCGTAGTGCTGCGGAACCGCGGCGGTTTCGGGCGTGTAGCCCCACCAGATCGCGGCCACGGCGACGACCAGCATCGCCGCGGCGGCGGCCGGCACCCATGCGCGGAACGGGCGCTCCGGGGTACGGCGCACGGCGCGCACGGCCGCGCGGAGCATCTCGTCGGAACGCAACTGCGCCGACATCGCCTGCACGCGTTCGATTTCCAGCCACGCCTCGATGTTCTGCGGCGCCTGCGCCAGCCAGTCCTCGAACGCCGCGCGATCGGCCGGCGTGCAGTCTGGCGCCATCAGGCGCGCCATCCAGGCTTCGGCCTCGCCGTCGACCGGTTGCCACGTCCGTGTGTTCATGTGCGTTCCTCGCGATCGACGCCTTCGCGCTTCAGCTTCGAACGAAGCAGCGACAGCGCCTTTCCGATGTGCTTCTCGACGGCCTTCACCGAGATCCCGCAGTGCTGCGCGATCTGGCTGTAGCTCAGGCCGTCGATGCGGTTGAGCAGATACACCTGCCGGCAACGCTCGGGCAGTTTCAGGATCGCCGCGCGTACCAGCGCGAGCTCCTGTTCGTGCTCGATGCGTGTCTCGTGCGCGGGCTCCAGCGACGGCAGGCCGACGAAATCCTGGTCCAGGCTGACGTGCGCGAACACCTGCCGCGTCGAATCGCGACGGCCACGGTCGTGGATCACGTTGATGGCGATGCGGTACATCAGCGGACGCAGCTGGTCTTCCGGCTGGCCGCGATAGCGCATCAGGCGGACCAGCGCTTCCTGCGCGACGTCCTGCGCATCGTCCTCGCCGACGCGGCGGTTGAGCCAGGCGACGAGCATCGAGCGCTGTTCGCGAAGGAAACGGTCGAAGCCGTCCCCGCCGTCGCCCGTCGGCGCGTGCGCGTCGTCGGGCGGCGTGGGTCGCATCGCGCCGGACGGAATCATGCCGCTCGCCTCGCCGGACGGCAGGGCCAGCCCGAAGGCCGAAAACGATTCGAACGCATGGTAGGGACCGGCGGCTCCTGCGGGGGCGACTTCGTGCGCGCGGTCCTGGTGCGTACGGACGGGATCGCCCCACTCCTGGCCGGCTCCGTCCTCCGGAACCAGGCCATCAACACCGGACAGCGCTTCGCGCAATGCGAATTTGTAGCATGCGAACGCGACCCATGCGGAGTCTTCCGCCATCGGGCCAACCGGTTCCGTCGCGAGCGCGTTGTACGAGCGTCCGTCCATGCCAGATCAACGCAGGGGGTGGCCCCTACCCCACCCGGCCGTGCCCGCGTCCGTTCAGCTCTGCAACGCGGTTCTCAATGGCTCAAGCCAGGGCGCATAGCGATGCCATTTGGGCTCGGCCCGGGTGCGGACGCCTTCACGAACCTGCACGGCGCTCGCCGTGGCGACGCCGCGCCCCTCGCCGCGCGGGTCCAGCATGGCGGGCGTGAAGTCCAGCCCGCAGAAGGCCGCGACCCGCCGCATCGTCCGCTCCGGATCGGCGGTGAGTTCCGCGTAGTCGACGTCGAGCACGCGATCGGGGAACCGCGCATGCCAGTGCGCCATCAGCCGCCGGTACTGGGCGTGGTAGTCGGCGAGCTCGTGCTGGCCGTAGGAATGCGGGTTCGCGTCGGAAAACAGTTCGCGCAGGTTGGAGAAACACGTCTCCATCGGGTCGCGTCGCATGTGCAGGATCTTCGCCTGCGGCAGCGCGCGGCAGATGTGGCCGGCATGGAAGAAATTGGTCGGCAGCTTGTCGATGAAGGCCGCCTCGCCCTTCAGCCGCCACGCGACCCCGTCGAGGTAACCGCGGCCGACCTGCGCGAAATCGGCATCGCGGGCGCGTGCGGCCACGGTCGCGTCGATCACGCCACGGCAATGGCGATCGGTCGCGTTGCGCATGCAGGAAGTGAAGTCGTACAGCTCGCCCAGCGCGGCGACGTCGCCGTGGCCGGCGAGCAACTGCTCCAGCAGCGTCGTGCCGGAGCGGTGCATGCCGACGATGAAGATCGGCGTCGGGCCGTCGAAATGCTGCTTCGTCGAAGGCGTGGTCGGCGCGGCGATCAGCGCATCGACCAGCGACGCAGTTTCGGACGCCGAGTAATGCAGCGTCGAACGCTTCGCGCGACAGCCCAGCTCCAGCGCCTGCCACGCGGCGGCCGCGTCGCCGAGATCGTCGAATTCCTTGTGCAGCGCGAAGGCCAGCAGCGCGACGTCGTCCGCGCGCCGGCCGGGGCGCGAGAGCTGCGTGCGGATCGCATCCACATGGTTCGAATCGGGTGTCTGTCTGCGCAGTCGCGACAGCGACCACCACGCCGATGCGAGTTCCGGCGCGCGTCGCAGGCAGCGTTTCAGATCGGCCTCGGCTTCATCGAAACGGCCCAGGTAGGTCAGAACCTGACCGCGCGAGACCAGCGTCGGCGGGTAATCGGGATCGCCGCGCACCGCCTCGTCGAGCAGCGCGAGCGCTTCGTCCTGCCGGTTGAGGTAGCTCAGTTGCGCGGCGAAGGTCAGCAGCAACGGGATGCTGACCTCACGCAGCGGCGGCAGACGCTGCATGCATTCGCGCAGCGCACCGGTTTCGTTGAACGTGCGCAGGCGGCGCACGAGTTCCTGTAGCGACGCATCGTCGCGCGGCTTCAGCGCATGCGTGCGCAATGCGGCCTCGCGCGCGGCGCGGTATTGGCCGTCGAGCGATTCGACATAGGACAACTGCAACGGCGCGCGCGCGTCAGTGGGCGCGAGCGACTGCGCTGCCTGCAACGCTTGCCGCGCCTGGGAAAAATCGCGCTGCGCGGCGAAGCGCTGTGCGCGTTCCAGCAGGGAATCGATGTTCTGGTTCATCACATTCTTCGGGAACCGCGGCCGCCCCGCATTCCTGCGAGGCGGCCGCGATCATGCCGCAGGTCTTACCAGTTGTACTGCACCATGAAACGCACCGCACGCGGCGCCTGGTACACGGTCGGCGTCAGGTACGTGATGTCGCGCAGCGAGTTGCCGGTGCTGTCCTCGCCGGACTCATCCACCGCGAGCGCATCCTGGCGGTTGAAGACGTTGAACACGTCCATCTTCAGCGCCAGCCTGCCTTCGGCGAACGACGGACGCCACGCGACGTTGAGGTCGAGGTTGTAGATGTCCGGCGTGCGGCCTGCCGTACCGCGCGGCACCACCTGCCCGTCGCAGTAGAAGTAGCTGTTGCCATAGCCGATGTCGTCGTCGACCGGGTTCACGCCGAAGCAGTTGACCGGACGGCCGCTCTGCCACAGGAAGTTCGCACCCGCCGACCACTGGTCGGTGAACTCGTAATTGCCGAACAGCTTCAGCGTGTGGCGACGGTCGTTGGGCAGGTAGCCTTCCGAACCGATCATCAGCTCCGGATAGTCGAAGTCCTGCGTCACGCCGGTATCGTCCTGGCCGATATCCGACTTCACGCCGCCTTCGGCATTGCCCTTGTTCTTCGACCAGGTGTACGAACCCTGCAGGAAGAACTTGTCGGTCAGCTGGCCTTCGGCGAAGAACTCCAGCGCCTGGTAGGTGCGCTTGGCCTTCGGACCGATCTGGTCGGCCGGGATGAACACGTCCTCGAGCGTGCCATCGCCGTCGATGTCGATCTGGATGTCCAGGTCGCTGCCGGGGTTGTAGATGTGGCAGAACGTGAAGGCCGGGTTGTACGAATCGATCGCGTAGCCGTTCTCGTCGGCCCACTCGGCCAGGATGCGGTAATCGCACTGGTCGTCGATGCCGCGCTTGAGGTCGCGATAGATGCCGCGCACGCCGCCGGAGAAGTTGTCCGTGATCGCCGCCTGGAAGCCGAGGATGTACTCGTCCTGGTACTGCGGATCGAGGTTCCTCGACGCCACGGTGCGCGGATCCTTGCCGGTGCCGAACTCGTTGTTGAGGTAGGCGAGGTCGTCGCGCGCATCGCCGGTGGCGTGCGGATTGACCGGCGCACCCGTCACCGGATCGACGGCGTCGTAGTACAGGTACTGCTGGCTGTACAGCGACGGGCTGGAACCACGGATCGCAACGTTCGACGCGATCGGCAGCGCATAACGGCCGGCGTTGCCGAAGATCTTGAACGTGGAGTCGCCGTTGAGGTCCCACGAGAAGCCCAGGCGCGGACCGAACTGGTTGTCCTGCTTGACGTAGGTCTGGCCTTCGCCGTTCTTGTTGTCGAAGCTGTCCCAGCGCAGGCCGATGTAGGCGATGAAGTTGTCGGTGATGCTCCAGTTGTCCTCGACGTAGAACGCACGCGAATCGACTTCGACGTTCGCGCCGGTCTGGAACACGCGACGACGCACCATGTCCTCGCCGCGGCGGACCACGTAACGCCACGCCGCACCGCCTTCGCTCGCCTCGCCGTCGCGCGACTTGAAGTTGTCGGTGTCGTAACCGAAGCGCAGCAGGTGCGCGCCCAGCTGCCATTCGGCGTCGATGCGGAACTGTTCGCGCTTGTCGCGCGCGTCCTGCAGGCCGAGGTTGTGCGCGGAGGTGTCGGCGCCGGTCAGGAACGCGCACGAACTGGTGTACGCGGGGACCAGGCCTGCGACCGCGTCGGGACGACCATCGGTCACCAGCGGGCAACCCTGCGCGCCGATGATGCCGGTGGCGTTGTCGGGGCTGACGTTGCCGTCGTAGATCAGGCGCTGGCCGGCGGCGTTCACCGCGTAGTTGTTGCGCTTGTATTCGCCGGTGCCGTACAGCGCGCTCAGCGTGAAGGTGTCGGTGAAATAGCCCGTGTACTTGAGGACGTAGTTCTCGCCGCCGTTTTCGTCGTGCACCGTGCCCAGGAAGTTCTCGCGCGCGGGCACGCCCTGCGGGTTCGCGTAGACGTCGCGGTCGCTTTCCTTCTTGTCCGAGAAGCCAGTGAACTCGAGCAGGTTGGCGTCGTTGATGTTCCAGTCCAGCTTGACCAGCCAGTTCGGATTCTTCGAGGTTTCGCTGTCGTTGGCGACGGAGATGTTGTCGCCGAAGTTGCGGATCCCGTTCTGGCGTCCGTACTGGATCAGCGCGTAACCGAACAGCGTGTCCTTCACCAGTGCGCCGCTGGCCCACAGCGAGGCGATGGTTTCGCTGCCGAGCGCATCGCGCGAGTTGTCTTCCACCAGCAGGCCGCTGGGCGAATAACGGCTCTTGCCGTCGCCGCGCAGGCTTTCGGGCGTGTAGAAGATGTTGCCGCCGGCGTGGAACTCGTTCGTGCCGCGCTTGGTGACCAGGTTGACCACGCCGCCCAGGGCGCGACCGAATTCGGCGCCGTAGCCGCCGGTCTTGATCTGCTGTTCGCCGATCGCCTCGAACGGGATGTTGGCGAAGTTCAGGCCCTTGAACGAGTTGGTGATATTGAAGCCGTTGACGAAGTAGGCGTTCTCGGCCACCGACGCGCCGCCGAACGAGGCGAGGTTGCCGAACGCCGCATCGCCCTTCACCGTGCCCGGCGCGAGTAGCGCGACGCTGGTGACGTCGCGCGGCACCGGGATCTTCGCGATCTGTTCGGCCGTAAGAATCGTGGTGGATTCCACCGACGAGACGTCGATCGGATTGACCATCGCCATCGCGGTGACCTGCACGGCGTCCAGCGTGGTCGCACCGCCGGCGGGCGCCGCGGCGAAGTTCACCGAGGTGCCGGTACCGACGTTGACGGTGACGTTCTCGCGCGTGGCGCTGGTGCCGTCGGCGCGTTGCAGCGTGACGCGGTAACTGCCGGTGGGCAGCGCGGAAGCGCGATACGAGCCGTCGGAACCGACGCGGATCTCGCGTTTGAAGCCGGTCGAAGGATTCTCGACCACCACGGTGTCGCCGGCCGCGGCCTGGCCGAACACGGCGCCTGCCGTGTTGGACTGGGCGTAGACGTTTGTTGTTGTCGCAAAACACAGGCCAAGCGCTACCGTCAGCGCGCTGCGTCGCAGCGCACGGTTCATCGTTGTTGTTGCCACGTTTTGGATCCCCTAGTTGATGGGTGTGCCTTCCCCCCGAAGGCGAGCCGAATATGACTTTCGGCATCCCGGCGCTTCAATCCACGCGACGTGAAATTGTCTTAATGGGGCCATAACCGGCGGATTCAGAAAGTTTCGTCGCCAGATTTGGCAAAGCTCACGATGGCGTTCCAGACAAAACCGCCCTTGCCCGTACGTTGGGATTGCTTTAGCGGTTGCTGCGCCGCGACATCCGCGCGCCTCCCGGACGGTCTGGCGGCATCCCGCGGCGCCCACGCCCGATCCCGTACAATCCCGCCGTTTGCCCACCCACTTCCGAGGCCCCCATGTCCCAGCTCGCCTATCGCCGTGTCCTGCTCAAACTTTCCGGCGAGGCGCTGATGGGGGACGAGGATTACGGGATCGACCCGAAGATGATCGGACGCCTCGCCCGCGAGGTGATCGAGGCGCAGCAGGCCGGTGCCGAAGTGGCGCTGGTCATCGGCGGCGGCAACATCTTCCGCGGCGCCGGCCTGGCCGCCGGCGGCATGGACCGCGTGACGGGCGACCAGATGGGCATGCTCGCCACCGTCATCAACGCGCTGGCGATGCAGGACGCGCTGGAAAAGCTCGGCGCCAAGTGCCGCGTCATGAGCGCGCTCAAGATCAACGACGTGTGCGAGGACTACATCCGCCGGCGCGCGATCCGCCACCTGGAGAAGGGTCGCATCGCGATCTTCGCCGCGGGCACGGGCAACCCGTTCTTCACCACCGACTCCGGCGCGGCGCTGCGTGCGATCGAGATCGGGGCCGACCTGCTGCTGAAGGCCACCAAGGTCGACGGCGTGTACGACAAGGACCCGAAGAAGCACACCGATGCGGTGCGCTTCGAGAAGCTCAGCTACGACGAGGTCATCGCCCGCGACCTGCAGGTGATGGACACCGCCGCATTCGCCCTGTGCCGCGACAGCGACCTGCCGCTGCGCATCTTCGACATGGGTCGTCCGGGGCAGCTGCTGAAGATCCTGCACGGCGAGCACATCGGTACGCTGGTGCAGGGGCGTAACGGCTGAGTCCAGCGTGAGGCGGTAGCCCGGGTAAGCGAAGCGCACCCGGGACCTGTCACGCGTGACCCGGGTGCGCTTCGCTTACCCGGGCTACGGGAGCTGGCGAAGGTGTAACGGCTGAAGTTTCGCGGGCGGCCGATCGCCCGCGCTTTCGCCGTCCTGCGTGAAGGCCTGGATCCCGGCCTTCGCCGGATGACGGGTTTTTATTGGATGACGGGCCCGATCGCTTACGGCTTCGTTCGATACCGGACGCATGACAAAGCTGTAATAGAGTCCGCCGCAGCGCCCATGCCACCATTCGCGCATGGGCCACGGACACCACCACGACCACACGATCAACTCGACGCGTGCCTTCGCCACCGTCACGCTGATCAACCTCGCCTACACCGCGCTCGAAGCGGGCTACGGTTTCGCGACCAATTCGCTGGCGCTGCTGTCCGATGCGCTGCACAACTTCGGCGACGTACTCGGCCTGGGCCTGGCCTGGGGCGCGGCGGTGCTCGCGCGGCGTGCGCCGACCGACCGCCACACCTACGGGTGGCGTCGCGCGACGCTGCTTTCGCCGCTCGCCAATTCGGTGCTGCTGGTCGGCTTCTCCGGCGCGCTGGCGTGGGAGTCGATGCGCCGCTTCAACGCGCCGCCGCAGATCCCTGCGCTGCCGGTGATCATCGTCGCGGCGATCGGCATTGCCGTGAACCTCGGCGCTGCATGGATGGTGCGCGAAGGCCACGACCAGGACCTCAACCGCCGCGGTGCGTTCCTGCACCTGATCGCGGACGCGGCCGTGTCGCTCGCCGCCGTCCTGGCCGGTGCGGGCATGTGGTGGCTGGGCTGGGAATGGCTGGATCCGGCGACCGCGCTGCTGGTGAGCGTCGTGGTCGCGCTAGGCGCGTTCGGCCTGCTGCGCGATGCCTTCAACGCCGCGATGGACGCCGTCCCGCCGAGCATCCGCCAGGCCGACGTGCAGGCGTTCCTCGCGTCCCAGCCGGGCGTGCAGGCCGTGCACCACCTGCACATCTGGTCGCTGGGCGCGGGCGAGATCGCCATGACGGCGCATCTGGTACGCCCGATGGACGCCGCGAATGCCAGCGACCACGACGCCTTCATCGACCGCCTGAACCGTGAACTCGACCAGCGCTTCGGCATCAACCACCCGACCCTCCAGGTCGAGCTGGGCCGCGCGTGCGAACACGATCGTCACGACCGCGCACCGCACGGTGCACACGGTCACGAACACGGCCATGAAGCGCACGAGCACGGCCGCGAAGGCCACGATCACGCCCACTGAGGGCTCCGCCTGAACGACGCCCCCGGCCCCGCCGCCCCCGCGCGGCGGGCGTGGATGCGCGGCCTGCCTATATAATCCCGCGATTACCGCAACAGGACCGGAGCCGGCGATGCTCAACGACATCAAGAAAGACGCACAGACCCGCATGGCCAAGAGCGTCGAAGCGTTTCGCCACGACCTGATCAAGGTCCGCACCGGGCGCGCCTCCACCGCGCTGGTCGACCATCTGAAAGTGAACTACTACGGCTCCGACATGCCGCTCTCGCAGGTCGCCACCGTCGCCGTCTCCGATGCGCGCTCGCTGACGATCACCCCGTGGGAGAAGCAGATGGTCGGTGCGGTCGAGAAGGCGATCCTCGCCTCCGACCTGGGCCTGACGCCGAACACCGCCGGCACCGTGATCCGCCTCAACCTGCCCGCCCTGACCGAAGAGCGCCGCAAGGAGCTGACCAAGCTCGTGCACTCGGAAAGCGAGAACGCCAAGGTGGCGATCCGCAACATCCGTCGCGACGCCAACCACCAGGTCAAGGAACTGCTGAAGGACAAGCAGGTCACCGAAGACGACGTTTCCCGCGCCGAAACCGAGATCCAGAAGATCACCGACTCGGCGATCAAGGATGTCGACGAAGTGGTCAAGGCGAAGGAACAGGAACTCATGGCGGTTTGAGCCTAGGTCAGGCCGGCACGTGATCCGCGTTGCTCCTCCAAGGCCGTCAGGCGGTGCTGCACGCCGCTGCGCCTTGCTGCCTGCAAGGTCAAGGCGTGCGGCGTCGCATGGCGGCCTTGGAGGAGCAACCCGGAGGGCCGACGCTGTAGGCCCGCGGTGCCGCGTCATCGCTCAGTCGCGTATGGACATACGCTCCTTCCCTCTTCCTTGCCCCACAGGCCTACAGCGTCGGCGCGGAACACGCGCCGGCCTGACCTAGGCTCACGGGTCAGAGCCCCGTCATGTCGTCCGACCCCGCCACCGCGACCGCACGCGTCCCGCGCCACCTAGCCGTCATCATGGACGGCAACGGGCGTTGGGCGGAGCGTCGCCGTCGTCCGCGCGTGATCGGCCATCGCGCCGGCGCGCGCGCGGTCAACGTGTGCATCGACTTCTGCCTGGAGCGCGGCATCGAGGCGCTCACCCTGTTCGCGTTTTCCAGCGAGAACTGGGGCCGTCCGGAAGATGAGGTCGGTGCGCTGATGAAGCTGTTCCTCGGCGCGCTGGAGCGCGAGGTCGACGAACTCGACCGCCGCGGCGTGCGCATCCGCTTCATCGGCGAACGCGAGCGCTTCAGTGAGGCCATCGGCCGCCAGATGGCGTCGGCCGAAGACCGCACGCGCGCCAATACCCGCCTGCACCTGACCATCGCCGCCAGCTACGGCGGGCGCTGGGACATCGCGCAGGCCGCGCGCTCGCTCGCGCAGGACGTCGCCGCCGGGCACCTGGATCCGGACGAGATCGACGAACGTGCCCTCGCCTCGCGCATGTCGCTGGCCGAGCTGCCGGCGCCGGACCTGTTCATCCGCACCGGCGGCGAAACGCGCATCAGCAATTTCCTGTTGTGGCAGCTGGCGTACACCGAACTGTGGTTCACCGAGTTGTTGTGGCCCGAATTGGATGCGGCCACACTGCAACGCGCCCTGGACGACTATTCCGGCCGTCAGCGCCGCTTCGGCCTCACTGGCGCGCAGGTCGCGCCGGCTCCGACCAACGAGATTTCCGAATGACCCGAACCCGCCTGCTCGCCGCACTGGTGATGGCGCCGGTCGCGATCGCCGCGATCCTGTTGCTACCCACGCCCTGGATGGTCGCGGTCGCGGCGGTGCTGTTCCTGGCAGGCCTGTGGGAATGGTTCGACCTGGCCGAGATCGAGGACACCCTCGCCCGCACCGTACTGCTGGTGGCCAACCTGGCGGTGATGGTCGCAATCGTGTGGGCATCGCGTTCGACCGCGGCCTACAGCATGGTGCTGTTCCAGCTTGCCGCCGTGGTGGGTGTGGTGTGGTGGCTGCTCGCGCTGGCCTGGCTGGGGCGCTACGACTTCGCCAGCGACCACGACACCTACGCGCGCGTGTTCAAGCTCGCGGCCGGTGCACTGGCGGTCATTCCGGCCTGGTGCGCGCTGGCATGGATCCATGCGAGCCAGCCCAACGGACACCGCTGGCTGCTGACGGCGCTGGCGATCGTCTGGGCCGCCGACAGCGGCGCCTACTTCGCAGGTCGCAAGCTCGGCGGCAAGCTGTTCGGTGCGCGCAAGCTCGCGCCGCGCATCAGCCCGAACAAGACGCTGGAAGGCCTGATGGGCGGCGTGGTCGCCGGTATCGCGGTTGGCATCGGCTTCGCGCTGTTCGCCGGGGCAAGGCCTGACCAGTTGCCGGCCATCGCGCTCGTGGCGCTGGTCGCCGTGCTGTTCTCGGTGGTCGGGGACCTGTTCGAGAGCCTGCTCAAGCGCCATGCAGGCGTGAAGGACTCGGGCAACCTCATCCCCGGCCACGGCGGCATCCTCGACCGCATCGACGGCGTGCTGGCCGCGCTGCCGGTGTTCGCCGTCGGCAAGGCGTTCTTCGGTTTCTGAGTCGATGAGCGTGCAGACAATGCGCCGCGTCGCCGTCCTGGGAGCCACCGGTTCGATCGGTACCTCCGCGCTGGACGTGATCGCGCGCCATCCGCATCGCCTGCGCGCGTGCGTGCTCGCGGCCGGCAGCAATGCCGCCGCGCTCGTTGAGCTGTGCCGCCGCCATCGCCCCGACCATGCCGTGATCGCCGATGAAGCCGCATTCGCGACGCTGCGCGATGGCCTGCGCGACGCAGGCCTGCCGACGCAGGCGCATTGCGGCGACGACGCGCTCGAACAACTCGTCTCGGGCGATGCCTGCGACACGGTCGTGGCCGCTATTGTCGGTGCGGCCGGCCTGCCGTCCACGCTCGCCGCCGCGCGCGCGGGCAAGCGCCTGCTGCTGGCGAACAAGGAATCGCTGGTGCTCGCGGGCGAACTGCTGATGCAGGCCGCGCACGCCGGCGGCGCGACCATCGTGCCGGTGGACAGCGAACACAACGCGATCTTCCAGTGCCTGCCCGATGCGCACGCGCACGCCGGGCTGCGCCGCATCCTGCTCACCGCCTCGGGCGGACCGTTCCGCGGCCGTCGTCGCGAGGAACTGGGCGAGGTCACGCCCGAACAGGCCGTCGCCCATCCCAAGTGGTCGATGGGTCCGAAGATTTCCGTCGATTCGGCCACGCTGATGAACAAGGGGCTGGAGGTCATCGAGGCCCACCACCTGTTCGGCGTGGACGGCGACCGCATCCAGGTGCTGGTGCACCCGCAAAGCCTGGTGCACTCGCTGGTGGAATTCGTCGACGGCTCCACGCTGGCCCAGCTCGGCCTGCCGGACATGCGCACCGCGCTGGCGGTGGGCTTCGGCTGGCCCGAGCGCATCGAGTCGGGCGTGTCCGGCCTGGACATGCTGGCGCACGGACGGCTCGACTTCGAACCGCCGGACCTGGACGCCTTCCCTTGTCTTCGTCTGGCGTTCGAGGCGCTGACTGCTGGCGGCACGGCCCCGGCTGTGCTCAACGCCGCCAACGAAGTCGCTGTTTCAGCGTTTCTTCAGCGCCGCATCGGTTTCCTAGCGATACCCGCGCTGGTCGAGGACACCCTCGCCGCGCTTCCGTCCACCCCGGCGACGTCGCTGGCGGCCTTGCGCGATGCCGATGCACAGGCACGACGCCATGCCGCGCAGGCCGTCGCCGCCTGCGCATGACCACCCGACAGAGCCCGCATCGCCATGAGTGAGTTCCTCGGCTCCATCTGGTGGTTGATCGTCGCGATCGGCGTGCTCGTCACGTTCCACGAGTTCGGGCACTACTGGGTCGCGCGACGTTGCGGGGTCAAGGTGCTGCGTTTCTCCGTCGGCTTCGGCAAGCCGCTGTGGACGCATCGCGGGAAGGACGGCACTGAATACGTGATCGCGGCGATTCCGCTGGGCGGCTACGTCAAGATGCTCGACGAGCGCGAGTTCACCGTGCCCGAGCCGCTGCTGCCGCAGGCGTTCAACCGGCAATCGGTTTGGAAGCGCATCGCGATCGTGATCGCAGGGCCCATCGCCAACCTGATCCTGTGCGTGGCGCTGTTCTGGGCGATGTTCGTGGTCGGCCGCGCCGATTACGCGCCGGTCGTCGGCCATGCCAGCGGCATCGCCGCGTCCGCCGGCTTGCGCCAGGGCGACACGATCCTCGCCGTGGGCGATCGCGAAACCCCGACCTGGAGCGAGGCGGTGATGGCGATCATCCCCGCCGCGCTCGACCATGCCGACACGAAGGTGCGCGTGCGCACCGCTTCCGGCAGCGAAGGCACGCGCGAGCTGCGACTGTCCGACCTGCCGGCCTCGTTCGACGAGCGTCGCGCGGTGGAGGCCATCGGCCTGACGCCGCGCTACCTGCTGGTGCCGCCGCTCGTCGGTCGTGTCGTACCCGATACCCCGGCCTGGGGCGTGCTTGCCGAAGGCGACCGCATCACCGCGATCGACGGCCAGCCCGTCGCCGCATGGGACGACATCGGCCCGCGCGTGCAGACGCTGGGCGAACACGGCGGGCCGGCGATGATCGAAGTCGAGCGCAAGGGCGATCGCCTGGCGCTGGAAATCGCGCCGGCGCGCATGAAGCACGCGCAGACCGGCCAGGAATACTGGGGCCTGGGCGTGGGCGCGGCGCAGCCGTCGGAGCCCGCCAAGGACGCGGTGCTGCGCTATGGCCCCATCGCCGCGATCCCGGCCGCATTCCGCGAAAGCATCCACCAGGCGCACGAATTGTTCGCAATGATCGGCCGCGCGTTCACCGGTCGCGTGTCGGTCCAGAACACCGTCGCAGGTCCCATCACCATCGCCCGCGCCGCGAACATGTCAGCCCAGCATGGCGCTGCGTGGTTCCTGCAGATGCTGGCGATGCTCTCGCTCAGCCTGGGCATCCTGAACCTGTTGCCGATCCCGATCTTGGACGGCGGTCACCTGCTGTATTACCTTATCGAGCTGGTCAAGGGCAGCCCGGTCAGCGAACGAGCGATGGCCGCCGGGCAGTACGTGGGCCTGGCGCTGATCGCCGGCCTGATGGGACTGGCGTTCTACAACGACATCATGAACAACCTGGTGCGCTGATGCCGGACACCTTCCTGCGCCTAACCGCTACCGCCCCGACCCTACGCCCGGCACCGGGCCAACACGACCCCCTACCGGACGTATCAATGACGCCAACGCCGACCCGCCGCCTGCTCGCCCTCGCCCTGATCGCGGCGATGGGTTCGACCGCCCTGCCCGCGCTGGCGCAGACGGCCGATCCGTTCGCCCTGGCAGGCTCGCCGCAGACCTCGGCGTCCGTAGGTTCGTTCACCGTCAGCGACATCCGCATCGACGGCCTGCAGCGCATCTCCGCCGGTACGGTGTTCACGTACCTGCCGATCGAGCGCGGCGACACCATCGACGCCTCGCGCGTGGGCGAAGCGATCCGCTCGCTCTACAAGACCGGCTTCTTCGAAGACGTCAACATCGGCCGCCAGGGCGACATCCTCGTCGTCACCGTCCAGGAGCGTCCGGCGATCAACAAGCTGACGCTGACCGGCAACAAGGACATCAAGACCGAGGACCTGCTCAAGGGCCTGAAGGAAGCCGGCCTGTCCGAAGGCGACACCTTCGACCGCCTCGCGCTCGACCGCGTGACGCAGGAACTGACGCGCCAGTACAACAACCGCGGCAAGTACAACGTCGAGATCACTCCGACGGTGTCGCGCCTCGACCGCAACCGCGTCGACATCACCATTACGGTCAAGGAAGGCAAGGCGGCGAAGATCCGCCACGTCAACCTGATCGGCAACGAGAAGTTCGACGAGAAGGACATCCTCGACCAGTGGGAGTCGAAGGAGCACAACTGGCTCAGCTGGTACCGCCGCGACGACCAGTACTCGCGCGAGAAGCTTTCCGGCGATCTGGAAAAGCTCAACTCCTGGTACCTGGACCGCGGCTACGTCGACTTCAGCGTCGACTCCACGCAGGTCTCGATCAGCCCCGACCGCCAGGACATGTTCCTCACCGCCGGCGTGACCGAAGGCGAGCAGTACAAGGTGTCCAGCGTGCAAGTCACCGGCGACACGATCCTGCCGAAGGAGCAGATCGAGCGCCTGGTGCTGGTCAAGCCCGACCAGATCTTCTCGCGCCGCCTGCTGGAAATCAGCTCCGACGCGATCATCAACACGCTCAGCAACGTCGGCTACGCGTTCGCGCAGGTCAATCCGATCCCGGACGTCAACCGCGAAGACAAGACCGTCGGCATCAACATGCAGGTCGTGCCGGGTCCGCGCGTCAACGTGCGCCGCATCACCTACAAGGGCAACAGCCGCACCAGCGACGAAGTGATCCGTCGCGAGATGCGCCAGTTCGAAGGTTCCTGGTACTCGCAGGCCGCGATCGACCGCTCGAAGATCCGCCTGCAGCAGCTGGGCTACTTCGAAAGCGTCGACGTCGAGACCGTGCCGGTGCCGGGCACCAACGACCAGGTCGACGTGGTCTACAACCTCAAGGAAACCACGTCGGGCAGCTTCGTGTTCGGCCTGGGCTTCTCGCAGCTGTCGGGCCTGACCGCGCAGGTGCAGCTGTCGCAGACCAACTTCCTGGGCAGCGGCAACCAGGTGTCGGTGCAGGCGCAGCGCAACGACTACATGCAGCGCTACGACTTCTCGTTCCGCAACCCGTACTTCACCGACAACGGCCTGTCGCTGGGCTACAACCTGTGGTGGCGCGAACTCGATTACTCCGACTTCAACACCGCGCAGTACTCGACCAACAGCGGCGCCGCGCAGGCGGTGCTGGGCCTGCCGATCACCGAGACCGATACGGTCACGGCGATGCTCGGCATCGACACGAACGAAATCCTGGTCTTCCCGGGTTCCACGCCGCAGAGCATCGTCGACTACGTGCTCGCGATGGACCGCCAGACCTTCCACGCCTGGCGCGCGGAAATGGGCTGGGGCCGCAATTCGCTGGACAGCTACCTGACCCCGACGCGCGGCATGCAGCAGCGCGTGTGGTTGGAAACCACGCTGCCCGGCTCCACGGCCGAGTACTACAAGCTCAACTACAACATCTCCAAGTTCTGGCCGCTGTCGCGCCACTTCGTGCTCAACACGCGCGCCGAACTGGGCTACGGCGACAGCTACGGCAGCGACAAGACGCGCAACCTGTGCAAGACCGCGGGCAACTACAGCTGCGTGGAAGGCGATGACGACTTCATCCGCACCATCACCGCAAGCGGGCTGCCGTTCTTCGAGAACTTCTACGCCGGTGGCGTGCGCTCGGTGCGCGGCTTCACCGACAACACGCTGGGTCCGCGCGACGCCCCGGCCGGCAACCCGAACTACCTGCAGCCGATCGGCGGCGCGTTCAAGACGGTGGGCTCGCTGGAAATGTATTTCCCGACCCTGCTCGACACGCCGGCCGCGCGCGTCTCGGCGTTCTTCGACGTCGGCAACGTGTACAAGGACTACGACGCGTTCGATGCGGGCGACCTGCGCATGTCGACGGGTATCGCGCTGATGTGGCGCTCGCCGATGGGTCCGATCTCGATCAGCTACGCGTTCCCGATCAAGAAGCAGGACACGGTGCGCGATGCCAACGGCAACGTGGTCACCGAAGGCGACGAGCTCGAGCGCCTGCAGTTCACCTTCGGCGGTACGTTCTGACGGCGGCGTCGATGGCGTCCGCCGCCTACACCGCCGACGAACTGGCGCAGCGCTTCGGCCTGCGCCTGATCGGCGATGGCGCGGCCCGCGTGGACGGCGTCGGCACGCTCGCGCGCGCCGGCGCCTCGCAACTGGCATTCCTCGCCAATCCGAAATACCGCGGGCAGCTCGCACAGAGCGAGGCGGGCGTCGTGGTCATGCGCGAGGACGACGCCACCGGCTACGAGCGCACAGCGCTCATCGCGCGCGATCCCTACGCCGCGTTCGCGAAGATTTCCGCCCTGTTCGAGCCACGCCCCGTGCGCGATGCCGGCGTGCATCCTTCCGCCGTTATCGACCCGTCCGCGCATGTCGATGCGTCCGCGCATGTAGGACCGTTCGTCAGCATCGGCGCGCGCAGCCGCGTGGAAGCCGGCGCGATCGTCGGTCCGGGCTGCGTGATCGGCGAGGACTGCGTCGTCGGCGCAGGCACCGAGCTGATCGCGCGCGTCACGCTGGTCGTGCGCGTGCGCCTGGGAAAACGCGTGGTGATCCATCCCGGCGCGGTGCTCGGCGCCGCGGGCTTCGGCCTGGCGATGGAAGCCGGCCGCTGGCTCAACGTGCCGCAGCTGGGCGGCGTGGTCGTCGGCGACGATTGCGAGATCGGCGCCAACACGTGCATCGATCGCGGCGCGATCGAGGACACCACGCTCGAGGAGGACGTCCGCCTCGATAACCAGATCCAGATCGGCCACAACGTCTTCATCGGCGCGCACACGGCGATGGCGGGCTGTTCGGCCGCGGCCGGCAGCGCGCGCATCGGGCGCTATTGCCTCATCGGCGGCGGCGCGGGCGTGGTGGGCCACCTGGAAATCTGCGACAAGGTCATCGTCACGGCGATGAGCCTGGTCACCAGTTCGATCCGCGAACCGGGCGAGTACTCCTCCGGCACGCCGCTGATGGACAACCGCAGCTGGCGCAAGAACGCCGCGCGATTCAAGCAGCTGGACGCCCTCGCCCGCCGGGTCGGCGGCCGCGGGACGGACTGACCGTACCCGGCCGTCCGGGCGTCCGCGCACCAGTCGCGGTACGATTCGGCCCTTACGAAGGCCGGTGTTCCGGCATCAGACACGCCGCGCATGAAGCGCGGCCATCGACGCGCGGGACGCGCTGCAAAGGACCACCATGAGCCACAACGTGCAACTCCCCCTCGACGTCATCGAGATCCAGAAGCTCCTCCCGCATCGCTATCCGTTCATGCTGGTCGATCGCGTGGTCGAATTCGAGGCGCACAAGCGCGTGCTGGCGTACAAGAACGTCACCGCCAACGAACCCTATTTCCAGGGCCATTTCCCCGGCCGTCCGGTGATGCCGGGCGTGCTGGTGGTCGAAGCGCTCGCGCAGGCCGGCGGCGTGCTGACGCAGCTGTCCAACAACAGCACGGCCGATGGCCGCCTGTTCTACCTGGTGAAGATCGACAACGCGAAGTTCTCGAAGATGGTCGTCCCGGGCGACCGCCTGGACCTTGAGGTCTCGCTCAAGCGCGTGATCCGCAACGTCGCGATCTATACCGGCGTCGCCAGCGTCAACGGCGAGCAGGTCGCCTGCGCCGAAGTCGTCTGCGCCGAAGCGAAGGGCTGATCCATGACCGCGCCGCGCATCCATCCCAGCGCCGTCGTCGAAGCCGGTGCCCGCCTCGGCGAAGGCGTGGAAGTCGGCGCGTTCTGCTACATCGGCAGCGACGTCGAAGTCGGCGACGGCACGACTTTCGGCTCGCATTGCAGCGTGCACGGCCCCACGCGCATCGGCCGTGAGAATCGCTTCATCGGCCACTGCGCCATCGGCGGCGAACCGCAGGACAAGAAGTTCCGCGGCGAACGCGTCGAGCTGGAAATCGGCGATCGCAACCTGTTCCGCGAGTTCACCACGATCAACCGTGGCACCGGTACCGGCGGCGGCATCACGCGCATCGGCAACGACAACTGGTTCCTCGCCTACACGCATGTCGCGCACGACTGCATGATCGGCAACAGCTGCGTGTTCTCGAACAACGCCACGCTGGCCGGCCACGTCACCATCGGCGACCACGTGATCATGTCCGGCTTCGCCGGCGTGCATCAGTTCTGCCGCATCGGCGCGCACGCGTTCATCGGCATGGGCGCGCTGGTCAATGGCGATGTCCCGCCGTTTCTGATGATCGCGCAGGACGGCTACGGCCGGCCGCGCGGCATCAACAGCGAAGGCCTGAAGCGTCGCGGTTTCGACGCCGACCGCATCGGCGCGATCAAGCGCGCGTACCGCGCCGTGTACATGTCCGGCGGCTCGCTGGAGGATGCGCGCGCCAAGCTCGCCGAACTGGCGGCGGGCAGCGAGGACGCGCGCGCGTTCCTTGAATTCATCGACGCGAGCGAGCGGCCGCTGTTGCGTTGATTGCGTCCTGGGCCCGCTCCCGTTCGCGGAAGCGGGCCTGCAATGAAGGCTGGCAGGAGCGGGCACCCCTGCGACGCCCGCGGGCTATCATCCAGCGCAACCGCACCGCGATACCGCCTTGAACCTCGACCGCGCCCCCTCTCCCGTCACGCCCCCCATGCGCATCGCCCTGTGTGCGGGCGAGGCGTCGGGCGATCTGCTCGGCGCCGGCCTGGTCGCTGAATTGCGCAAGCGTTTCCCCGAGGCCGAGTTCGCCGGCATCGGCGGCGACCAGATGCGCGCGGCGGGGCTGGACAGCTGGTTCGACGCCTCCGAACTGGCGGTGATGGGCCTGGCCGAAGTGCTGCGCCACCTGCCGCGCCTGCTGCGGCTGCGTCGCGAATTCCGCGAGCGCCTGCTCGCATGGAAGCCGGACGTGTTCATCGGCATCGACGCACCCGACTTCAACCTCGGCGTCGAACGCTGGCTGCGCGCGCGCGGCGTGCGCACGGTGCATTACGTCAGTCCGTCGATCTGGGCCTGGCGCGAGAAGCGTGCAGAGAAGATCGGCCACAGCGCCGATCGCGTGTTGTGCCTGTTCCCGATGGAACCGCCGATCTACGCACGCCACGGCATCGACGCGCGTTTCGTCGGCCATCCGCTCGCCGACGAAATGCCGCTGGAACCCGACCGCGACACCGCGCGTCGCCGTCTCGGGCTAGATGCGGCGCGACCGGTGCTCGCGCTGCTGCCCGGTTCGCGCGTGGGAGAAATCGAACGGCTGGGGCCGGATTTCCTTTCCGCCGCGTCGCTGCTGCTCGCGCAGGATCCGGCGTTGCAGATCGTCGTGCCGATGGCGAACGAACACGCGCGCCAGGCGTTCCAGCGCGTGCTCGCGGCGCATCCGGACAGCCTCGCGCTGAGCGCCGCGCTGCGCGTGCTAAACGGTCAGGCGCGCACGCTGATGATCGCCAGCGACGCGATCCTGCTCGCCTCCGGCACCGCGACGCTGGAAGCGATGCTCGCCAAGCGGCCGATGGTCGTCGCCTACAAGGTCGCGCCGCTTACGTATTCGCTGGTGAAGGGCCTGGGCCTGTTGAAGGTCCAGCATTACTCGCTGCCGAACGTGCTGGCCGGCGAGCCGGTCGTGCCTGAACTCATGCAGGGCGATTGCACGCCCGCGAATCTCGCCAACGCGGTCGCGCCGTTCCTGCGCGATCCGTCGGCGAGCGCCGCGCTGGAACCGCGTTTCCGCGAACTGCACCTGCAACTCCGGCAGGACGCGTCCGCGCGCGCCGCCGATGCGGTGGCCGAACTGATCGGTGCGCGCCATGTCGCATGACACCACCCAGATGGCGCTGTCGCTCGCCGCGCGCGAGGATGGCGCACCGCTGCGCGTGGCCGGCGTCGACGAAGCCGGGCGTGGTCCGCTGGCCGGGCCGGTGGTCGTCGCCGCCGTGGTGTTCGCGCCGGGCCGCACGCCGATCAACGGGCTGGACGATTCGAAGCAACTCACCGCGCAGCGTCGCGAAGTGCTGTACGAACGCATCATCGAACGCGCGCTCGCATGGCACATCGAGTTCGTCACGCACGAGGAAATCGACCGCCTCAACATCTACCACGCGACGATGGCCGGCATGAGCCGCTCCATCGCCTGCCTGCACCATCGCGTGGATGTCGTGCGCATCGACGGCAACGCGTTGCCGCGCGGCCTGCCCTGCGCGGCGGAGGCGTGGATCAATGGCGACGCGCGCGATCGTTCGATCATGGCCGCCTCGATCCTGGCGAAGGTCTCGCGCGACCGCTACATGCAATCGCTGCACGAACGCTTCCCGCTGTACCGCTTCGACCAGCACAAGGGTTACAGCACGCCCGTGCACCTGACTGCGCTGCGCGAACACGGGCCGTGCCCGGAACACCGGCGCAGCTTCGCGCCGGTGCAGGCCGCCTGCCGAGGTGAAGCCGCGCCGCCGGTGATCGACGAGTTGCCGCTTACTGCGAGCGCTTGATGATGACGGCGGGGTCGACGGTCTTGCCGTTGGCCTGGATGCCGTACTTGAACGATTGGCCCTTCTGCCCGGTGATGACGGCCTGCAGCTGATATCCCGTGGCCGCGCGCGCGGCGGCCAGCTTTCCTTCGCGGGTGTTGGTGAGCTTGTCGCTGAAGACCAGGTTGAACGCCGTCGTCCTGTCCGGCGGATCGCGCCACACGACCGTCGTGCCGCTGGTGATGTAGCACTGGTCCGGGCTCGCCGAAGGCGTGCCATCGGGCGCGTACTGGACGTCCACGTACACCACCGTGGCTTTGTTCGGCACGTCCTCCTTCGGGCAGAGCACGCCTTCGCCGACGGCGGTCGTGACCTGTCGCACGGACGCCGACTGCGCCGAACCATTGCCGCATCCACCGGCGAACGTGAGCAACGCAACAGCGGCCACCGCCATCGCGGAGGGGATCGTTTTCATTGTGGTTCTCCTTGGAAAGGCGCCCGGGGGGAGCGGGCGGGGACGACGGACGGCTACTGCGCCGTACCGGTTTCGCGTTTGGATGACGTGTCGGCCTTCGCGGTCAAGGAGCGCAACAGCGGTAACGCGTCGATGCGCTGCTGCGGGATTCCCTGCTTCCGCGCAAGATCGATGTGGCGAAGCGCACTGGGCGCATCGCCCAGTCGCGCCATCGTCTGCGCGCCCAGCAGCGCGACTTCGCCGCGTTCGGTGCCCAGCGCTTCGGCCTTGCCCTGCAGCGTGCGCGCTTCACCCGCACGATCGAGGTTGGCGCTGTACCACGCGACCAGCGCAAAGCCCTGCGCGTCGTCGGACTTGAGTTCGAGATAACGCCGGCCCAGCGTCGCCGCCTGTTCGTACTGCGCGCGCGTCTGCGCCGGCGTGCTGCCGCTGGCGGCGAGCGCGTCGCCGAGGTTGCCCCAGATGCGGAAATCGCCGGGATCGATCTCGCTCGCGTGGCGATACAGCGCGGCGGCCTGATCAAAGGCCCCCTGATCGAACTTGAGCGTTCCCAGATTGCTCAGCGCCTCGTAGCTCGGCTTGATCTGGAGCGAACGCTCGTAGGACTCGCTCGCCTGCCCGGTATCGCCGCTGACGAAGTACAGGCCGCCCAGGCTCGACCAGAGCGCGGCATCGTCCGGCGCGTATTGCAGCGCTTCGCGATAGGAGGCGATCGCGCCGGCCATGTCGCCGTTGACGAGCAGGTGGTAACCGCGTTTCTGCGCGACGCGCGGATCGCGTGGCGCCAGTTCGCGCGCGCGTTCGAAATACTTCATCGCCACGTCGCCCTGCCCCTGCGCGCTGGCGACGGACGCGAGCCCGAGGTACGCAGGCACGCGCAACGCCGGATCCGACGCCGCGCGCTCGTAGTGCGCGATGGCGTCCTTCGCGTTGCCCTGCGCGCGATGCAGCTCGCCCAGCGCGAGACTGACCTCGTGCAGCGACGGATCCATCTTGCGTGCCTGCTCGCACGCCTCCTGCGCACGGGCGAACGCGGCGCTGTCGCGTGCGTCCTCGAAGCGCGCGATTTCCGCCTGGCAGATGCCGGCCTGCGCACGCGCGAAACCCGGATCGATCGCAAGCGCGCCGCGATAGAAATTGATCGCACTATCGGCGCCGCGCACGTCGCCGGCCTTCTCGCGCATGCGCTGCTCGCCCTTGAGGTAGGCGTCGTAGGCGGCGACGTTGCGGGTCGGTGTCAAACGCCGTGCCAACGACGCCTTCGCCGCCTTCAGCTCGCCCGACGGCAGCACGTCCACGAGCGCGCGGACCACTTCGTTAGCGATGTCGCTTTGCAGCGCAAACACGTCGCCGGTTTCCCGATCGTAACTATGGGCCCACAACGTGAAACCCGTGCGCGCATCGGCCAGACGCGCGCTCACCCGCACGCGCGCGCCCTCGCGGCGGACGCTGGCGCCCAGCACGGTCGCCACGCCGAGCTGTGCGCCGAGCCGCTTCACGTCGACCTCGCCACGGCCCGGCGGCGTCGGCGCGGCGACCACCATCAGGCCCGGGACGCCCGCCAGCGCATCGACCATCTCCACGCCCAGGCCTTCGGCGAAGTAGTCCTCGTCGCGCGCCTCGCTGAGGCTGGTGAAGGGCAGCACGGCCACGGACGCGGCCGCAGGCGCCGGGACGGACGGGCCAAAGCCGCGCTGACCGAACCAGTAGCCCGCCGCGGCGATCGCAAGCAGCGCGGCGATGGCGAGCCACCACCGCCGCTGGCCGGAGCTCTTCCGGCGCGCGGCGAAGCCGCTTCCGTGCGTGGGCACGGGTGCGGCGAACGGTTCCGGCTCAGGCACCGGCGCGACGCCCTCGTTCGCCGCCATGGTCATGGCAGCCGGGGCGGTATGGCGCAGCACGGCGACCTCGTCGTCATGCCCCGTCGCCGCCGTCGCAGGCAGCGGTGCGTCGGCATCGTGGAATTGCCCGATGAACCGGTAGCCCAGCGCGTGCTGGGTCTGGATGTAGCGCGGGTGCTGGGAATCGTCGGCCAGGGCGTGGCGCAGCTGGGCGATGACGCGCGTCAGTACGCCCGGGGTCACATGGCGGTGGCCCCAGACCTGGTCGAGCAGATCGTCGCGGCCGACCAGTTCGCCGGCGTGCCGGAGCAGGATCAGCAGCACCGCGAAGGCCTTGGGTTCGACCGTCTGGTCGGTGCCGGCACGCGACAGGGTGTGCGCGGCCGCGTCGACGACGATGTCGCCGAACAGGTACCTCTCGCCGTTCGGCCCGCCTTGGCCTGCACTCCCGTGGGGGGTCATCGGGAAAACCTCATGGTTCCCTCATCATCCGGAGCGGACGATGTGGAAAGGCGCGCCCGGCCATCATGACTCATGGCGGGCGTGGGTGGAGTCTGATCCGGCGCCGGAAAGAACGGTGCCACCCTCCCCCGGAGTCTCGCCATGAACGCCCTGTTCTCCACCGCCAACCCGCTTCCCCGGATCCTGCTGACGCCGTTCGCCGGCCCGACCCGGCGCCGTTCCATCAACGGCTTCCAGCTGAACTCGGCCGAAGTCGACCGCTTCAACGTCCTGCTCGCCCGCATCGGCGGCCAGTGCCTGGAGATCGACCAGCTCGCTTCCGCCGGTCGCGAACTCAGCCGCCCCGGCAAGACCGACGCCGCCCCGCCGTGCATCCGCCAGCGCCTGCGCTGGATCGCGGCAGTCGAGCAGCTGCTGGCCGACCGCCAGTGGCAGCCGGCGAACGACGCGGTCGACACCGCCGCAGCAATCGTCGATTACGCCCGCAGCCGCGACGACCTGATCCCCGACTGGCTGCCGCAGGTCGGGCGGCTCGACGACGCGATCGTGGTCGAATCGGCCTGGCCGAAGCTGGCCACCGAAGTGGACGACTACCTGGACTACGTCCGCGTCCGCAGCCGCGAAGCCCACCAGCGCGACCGCACCCCGTCCGGCTACGCCTTCTCGCGCGCCGACTGGGAGGAAGTCCGGTACGAGGAAGTGGTCCTCGCGCAGTACGAGAAGCACATCCGCGAAAGCAGCTTCCTGCCGGAAACCTCGCCGATCTTCCGCGTGCACTAGCTCGCATCACTGCAGCCCGCAGGTCCCGTCGAAGGAGGCCGCCGCAAGGCGGCCTTCCTGCATCCGCGCTTCGTCGGCTGAATGCGTGCTCACGCCGGAACCGCTGCCGGGTGCACTGACACCGCCTCCGCATGGGCGCATCATCGACCTGCATCCCGCCCACGGCGGGACGGCCCGCGCGACGCCGCCGGCCGCGGCGCGGGTCCGGCCTGGCCGGCGAGCGAGGTGTGCCATGCGCATGTTCCATCCCACTCCAACCGCGCAGCCGCTGCCCTTCGACCACATGTACAGCGGCATGGGCGCGCGCGAGAACGCCCATCCCATCGAATTGAACGACGCCGCCGTCGTGCAGTTCGACCAGCTCCTGCACGAGATCCACGCCGACGCACCGCGCGTGGACACCGACCGTCTGGAACAGCTCGCCGCCTGGCTGCTGAAACTTCCGACGCCGCAGGCGCGTCAGGTGATCGACAGCCGCCTGCAACGCGTGCAGGAACTGCGTGCGTTGCTCGCCGACGAGGACTGGGACGCCGACGAAGCCGCGCACGCACGCATCGGCAAGCTGCTGGCGTACATCGATCGCGAGGACGACCTGATCGCCGACCGCATCCCGGTGCTGGGCCAGCTCGACGACGTGCTGCTGATCGAACTGGCGTGGCCGGCCTTCGCCGACGAAGCCGAGGATTACCGCGACTTCATTGCGTACCGCGATACCAACCACCCCACCGGCGCGGCCGACGAGCGGCGTGCGGCGTGGGTGCGCGAACGCCTGGACGAAGTGGCGTTGTGGCAGCACGCGATGTGGGTGCGCGAGCAGCACTACGCGCCGTGGAATCTGCCGCGGGGGTTGTTCAGGGTGTCGTGAGACCGCAAGCGGGAAGAAGCGAAACCCGGCTAACGCCACGCGTCTGTAGGCCGGGTAAGCAAAGCGCACCCGGGGAGCCGCGGTGACGCCTCGAACCCCGGTGCGGCTTCGCCTTACCCGGGCTACGCAAGCCGCTCCACCCCGTCCGCGTCGTCCGTCCCCGGGTCCCGATCCCGCGTAATTTCAAGTCTGCGCAGCACCCGCCCGGACTGCTAACCTGACGCCAGCATGCCTGCAGTCCCATTCGTCCACCTCCATCTCCACAGCGAATACTCGCTCGCCGACTCGACCATCCGGATCGGCGAGCTGGTGAAGCGCTGTGTCGCGTTGTCGCAGCCGGCGGTCGCGCTGACCGACCTCGACAACCTCTTCGCCGCGGTCAAGTTCTACAAGGCTGCCGAAGGCGCCGGCATCAAGCCGATCATCGGCGCCGATGTCGGCCTCGCCGACGGCAACGAAACCGCCGCGCGCATGACGCTGCTTTGCCGCGACCGCGCCGGTTACCTCACGCTCTCGCGTTTGCTGACGCGTGCGTGGATGGAAGGCCATCGCACCGATGGCGTCGCGCTTCGCCCCGAATGGCTGCGCGAGGACAACGGCGGCCTGTTCGCACTTGCCGGACGCCAGAGCCTCGCCGGGCGACTGGCGACGAGCAACCGCCACGAACTCGCCGAAGCCTGGCTGATGGACTGGCGCGGCGTGTTCGGCGAACGCCTGCACCTGGAACTCACCCGCACGGGGCGCGAAGGCGAGGACGCGTTCAACGCGTTCGCGCTGCATGCCTCCACCAAGCGTTCGCTGCCGCTCATCGCCAGCAACGACGTGCGCTTCATCGATGCCGAAGGCTTCGACGCGCACGAAGCGCGCGTGTGCATCGCCTCAGGCCGCGTGCTCGACGACCCCAAGCGTCCGAAGGATTACAGCAGCGATCAGTTCCTGAAGTCGTCGGAAGACATGCAGGCGCTGTTCGCCGACGTCCCCGACGCGATCGACAACGCGTTCGCGCTCGCCACGCGCTGCAACGTCGAGATGAAGCTCGGCGAATACGCGCTGCCGGCATTCCCGGTGCCGAGCGAACACACCATCGAAAGCTGGCTGCGCGGCACCGCGCGCGACGGCCTCGAAAAGCGCCTGCTGAAGAATCCGCTCGCCCCGGGCAAGACGCGCGAGGATTACGACGCGCGCCTGGACATCGAGCTGGACGTCATCATCAAGATGGGGTTCCCCGGTTACTTCCTGATCGTGGCGGACTTCATCAACTGGGCGAAGGACCACGACATCCCCGTCGGCCCGGGCCGTGGTTCGGGTGCGGGCTCGCTGGTCGCGTGGGCGCTGGGCATCACCGATCTCGACCCGCTGCCCTACGACCTGCTGTTCGAGCGGTTCCTCAACCCCGAACGCGTGTCGATGCCCGACTTCGACATCGACTTCTGCATGGACCGTCGCGACGAGGTCATCGACTACGTCGCTCGCAAGTACGGGCGCGACCGCGTCTCGCAGATCATCACTTACGGCACCATGGCCGCGAAGGCCGTGGTGCGCGACTCCGGCCGCGTGCTGGGCCATCCGTACGGCTTCGTCGACGGCATCGCGAAGCTCATCCCGAACACGCTGGGCATCTCGCTCGACGATGCGATGGGCGAATCGGATGCGTCCAAGCAGGATCCCATGCTCGCCTCGGGCGACCTGATCCAGCGCTACCACGCCGAAGAAGACGTGCGCGATCTGATGGACCTCGCGCGCAGCCTCGAAGACCTCACACGCAACGCCGGCAAGCATGCCGGTGGCGTGGTGATCGCACCCAGCCCGCTGTCCGACTTCTGCCCGCTGTTCGCCGAACACGACGGCGAAGGCCGCGGCCGCAACCCGGTCACGCAGTTCGACAAGGACGACGTCGAAGCGGTCGGCCTGGTGAAGTTCGACTTCCTCGGCCTGCGCACGCTGACGATCATCGACTGGGCGGTGAAGGCGATCAACAAGCGCCTCGCGCTCGCGGCTGCCAAGGGCATCGAAGCCGGCCCGGCGATGGACTACACGTTCAAGGACGTCGCCACGCCGCAGTTCGACATCACGTCGCTGCCGCTGGACGACAAGCTCAGCTACGAGCTGTTCGCGCGCGGCGACACGGTCGCGGTGTTCCAGTTCGAATCGCGCGGCATGCGCGAGCTGCTCAAGCGCGCGAAGCCCGACACGTTCGAAGACATCATCGCGCTCGCCGCGTTGTTCCGCCCCGGCCCGCTGGGTTCGGGAATGGATCGCGAATGGGTCGATCGCAAGCACGGAAACACCGAAGTCACCTACCCGCACGATTCGCTGGAGCCGGTGCTGTCGCCGACCTACGGCGTCATCGTGTACCAGGAACAGGTGATGCAGATCGCGCAGGTGCTGGCGGGCTACACGCTTGGCGGCGCCGACATGCTCCGCCGCGCGATGGGCAAGAAGAAGCCCGAGGAAATGGCGAAGGAGCGCGCCAAGTTCGAGGCCGGCTGCACCGAGCGCGGCATCGCGCCGAAGATCTCCTCGCCGATCTTCGACCTGATGGAGAAGTTCGCCGAGTACGGCTTCAACAAGTCGCATTCGGCTGCATACGCACTGGTCGCGTACCAGACCGCGTGGCTGAAGGTGCACTACCCGGCCGAATTCATGGCCGCGGTGCTTTCCTCCGACATGGACAACACCGAGAAGGTCACCAGCTTCCTCGACGAATGCCGGGTGATGGGCCTGACCGTGCTGCCGCCGGACGTGGACCAGTCGGCGTACATGTTCGAGGCGAAGGACGCGAACACGATCCGCTACGGCCTGGGCGCGGTGAAGGGCGTGGGTCGCGGCGCGTGCGAGGCGATCGTCGAGGCGCGCCGTGCAGGCGAGTTCGAGGACCTGCTCGCGTTCTGCAAGCGCGTGGACAGCGGCAAGCTCAACCGTCGCGCGCTCGAAGCGCTGACGCAGGCGGGCGCACTCGACAAGCTCGGCAAGAACCGCGCAAGCATCATGTTGCAGTTGCCGGAAGTGCTGAAGGCGACCGACCAGCTGGCGAAGGAACGCGAAGCCGGCCAGGTGTCGCTATTCGGCGGTTTCGAAGCCGCCGCGCCTGCCCTGCACCTGGACCTGCCGGAAACGGATGAGTGGCCGCTCACGCAGATCCTGCACGGCGAACGCGAAACGCTTGGCCATTACCTCAGCGGGCATCCGTTCGATCCGTATCGCGATGAAGTGCGCGGGCTGATCGGCAACGACCTCAGCGGCCTCGAAAAGATCTGGGAAAACCGCCCGGAACAACGCGGCGGATGGCGCCAGGAAGTCGAGACGATCGTCGCCGGCCTCGTCGTCGGGCTGCGCAAGAAGGGCGACAGCCAGATGTTCGTGCAGATCGAGGACGGTCGCGGCCGGCTCGAATGCGCGTTCTTCAACGAAAGCTACAGCGAGTTCGCGCAGCTGCTGGTGCGCGATCGCCTGCTGGTGATCCAGGGTGGATTGCGCGAGGACAGTTTCAGCGGCGGTTTCGCGTTGCGCGCGTCGCGTTGCTGGAGCTTCGAGCAGATCTGCGAAAAGCATGCGCAACGCCTGATGCTGCGGCTGGATCTGCGCGAACCCGGCACGATGCAGCGCGTGGATGCGTTGTTGTCTTCGTTCCGCCCGGGTTCGACGCCGATCCGCATGGACCTGCTGGTACGCCGCGGCGCGGCCGGTTCGCTCGATCTCAACGGCACGCAGTCGATCCGCGCCGATGCCGACCTCGCCTCACGCCTGCGCGCCACGCCAGGCGTGCGCGCGGTGAAGCTGGCGTTGTCGAAGCCTTGGGGTAATTGAGTTCGGTAGCGCCCCCTGCGCTTGAGCCCCTCTCCCACCGGCGACCGCAGGGAGTGCAGAGCTGAGAGGGGCTGGGGTGAGGGTCGGGGCGTGCGATCATGCGCGCATTGGCGATGCCAACTCTTGTAGCCCGGATAAGCGAAGCGCATCCGGGGGCTGTCACGCTCACCCCGGGGGCGCTTCGCTTACCCGGGCTACAGCGACAAGATCACAATGGGTTCCAGCTTTCGCTGGAATGACGGTGTATGTAGTTGATGCGTGCCCAGCCTGGGTCCCGGCTTTCGCCGGGATGACGGTCAAAGGTGGAATCAACGCAGAACCTCGACCTTCCACTCGCGAACCGCATCCTGCACATCCAGCGTCAGCGTCTTCGCCGAAGCATCATGCTTCCAGCCGGCAACCACCTTCGCATCCACCCGCACCGAAGACGGCTTCTGCGCCACGCCAAACAACGTCACGCGAACCGCATTCCACGACGGCACGAACCCATCGTGCGCAAAGCTCGCACTCACGGACGTAACCGACGCATCGACGGCACATGAATAAGCCACGCGAAGGAACCTCCCCTCGCGATACCCGAAGCTTTCACCGTCGTCCTGATACAGCGAACCGCGGCAATCGTTCGAATCCGCCTCAGGCAGATAAACCTGCAGTTCCAGCGGCCCTGCCGGCGTCTGCCCGGTGTGCTGCACCAGCGCCTGCATCGGCACGATCGCACCTGCGCGCGCATACAACGGCGTGCCCGTCGGCCGCGGGTCGAGCTTGATCGGCTCCTTCGCGGCAACGAAGCGTTGCGACGTCCCGAACGCATACCATGCGCCCGGCGGCAGCGATACCGGATGCGCATCCAGCCGCTCATCCACCACCGGCGCGACGAACAGATCGCCGCCGAACAGGAAATCGCGATCGTTGCCGTAGAACGCCTCCGCCTTCGGATACTGCAGGAACACCGGACGCATGATCGGCAGCCCCGTGCGCGCGTTCTCTTCGGCAGCGGTGTACAGGTACGGCATCAGGCGGTAGCGCAGCTCGATCGCCTCGCGACGCAGCGCTTCGTGCCTGGGCCCGTCCACCCACGCTTCGTGCGGGCGCGTGTCGGTGGCGGCGTGGTTGCGGAACACAGGATTGAACGCGCCCAGCTGAAACCAGCGCGTCAGCAGATCCGGCGGCGGAGAGCCGATGAAACCTCCGACGTCGTCGCCCGACATCGCCATGCCCGACAGTCCCAGGCTCAACAGATTCGGCGTGCTCTGCGCGAGGTGGAACCAGCTGGCGGTGTTGTCGCCGGTCCACGTCGCGGCGTAACGCTGCGCGCCCGCGTACGCCGCGCGCGTGAGCACGAACGGCCGCTGCTGCGGCTGCAGTTTCAACAATCCCTCGTAGGTCGCACGTGCGTTGAGCATGCCGTAGACGTTGTGGATCGCGCGGTGGTCGCGCGTCGTGCCGTCGTCCATGCGATGCACCGCGTCGAGCGACATCGTGTTGCCCGGCACGTTGAACACCGACGGCTCGTTCATGTCGTTCCAGTAACCGGCGGCACCCATCGCGGCGAAATCGCGATACAGCCCGCCCCACCAGTCGCGCACGCGTGTCAGCGTGAAATCCGGGAACACCGAATCGCCCGGCCACACTTCGCCGATGTACAGCGAGCCGTCGGGATTACGGATGAACGCATCGTTCCGCATGCCCGAATCGAACGCGGCGTAGCCGTTGTCCGGATCGTGCTTGATGTGCAGGTCGGTGATGAGCACCGTGCGCAGCCCTTCGCGGCGCAGGTCGGCGATCATCTGCTCGAACTGCGGGAACTGCGCGCGATCGACGGTGAACGGCGCGTAGCCCTTCTGGTAATCGATGTCCAGGTAGATCGCATCGCTGGGAATGCGATGTTCGCGAAGGAGTTTCGCGATCTCGCGCACCTTGGCTTCCGGATGGTACGTATAGCGCGACTGCTGGAATCCGAGCGACCACAGCGGCGGCAGCGGCGTGCGGCCGGTGAGCGCGGTGTAGCGTTCGATCACCTGCGCCGGCTGCGGCCCGGCGATGAAGTAGTAATCGAGTTTGCCGTCTTCCGCGCCGAACGACAGCGTGCCGTCGGACTCCTTGCCGAAGTCGAAACTGCTGCGATGCGTGTTGTCGAAGAACACGCCGTAGGCGTTCCCGCGCCGCAGGCCGATGAAGAACGGGATCGACTTGTACAGCGGATCGCTCGTGCCCTGCCAGCCGTACGACTCGGAGTTCCACATCGCGAACGCGCGGCCGCGACGATCCAGCGGGCCTGCCTTGTCGCCCAGCCCGTAGTAATGCTCGTCCGCCGGCATCGACTTCCACACGCGCACGCGCGTGCCGTGTTCGCCGGGCAGCCACGCCATCGGCAGCGCAGCGTCGTCGGCGAGCAACGAACGCCCCTCGCCATCGACGAAGTCCACGCGCAGCGGCGCGCGGTGCACGATCGCGGCGACGTCGCCTGCGCGCACGCGAATGGCGTCGCGGGATTCGTCGACCGTCACCTGGCCAGGCTGCGCGCCCTGCACCACGGCCCAGGATGCGTCGCCGTCGAGCCGTCCGTCGGGCGCCAGCCGGACGCGGAACACGCCGTCGGCATGGACGCTCACCTGCAATCGCGCGGTGCCGCTCTGGACCACGACGCCGTCGGACCGCCGCTCGATCCGCCCGGCCTCGCCAAGATGGCGCCAGCCCGCCGCAGCGGCCTCACCGGCCTGTCCTGCGAACGCGAACACCAGCGCCGCTGCGAGCGCCAAGCCCTTGGCCTTCATCCCCGTCTCCCCGTCGGTCCGAGCCCGGATTCAAGCACGCGGGCTGCGGGGTGGCTTCATGAAGTCGTTTTCAATGGCGGCCGGCCGCCTTCCATACCCGAAACACACCTCTCGGTACGGTCACCCGGCCTCGGCTAGACTGTCCCACTTTCCGGCCACCGGCCCGAGCATGAATCCGAACTACCTCGACTTCGAGCAGCCCATCGCCGACCTGGAAGCCAAGATCCAGGAACTGCGCCACGCCAGCAACGCCCCGGCCGTGGACGTGGACGCCGAAGTGCACGCCCTGCAGGACAAGCTGCGCATCCGCACCGCGCAGATCTTCCGCGACCTGTCCCCGTGGCAGGTCTCCCAGTTGGCCCGCCATCCGGCGCGTCCGTACACCAACGACTACATCCGCGTGATGTGCGACGAGTTCCAGGAACTCGCCGGCGATCGCGCCTACTCCGACGATGCCGCCATCGTCGGCGGCCTGGGCCGCATCAACGGCCGCAGCGTGGTGATCATCGGCCACCAGAAGGGCCGCGACACCAAGAGCAAGATCAAGCGGAACTTCGGCATGCCGCGTCCGGAGGGCTACCGCAAGGCGCTGCGCCTGATGAAGCTGGCCGAGCGTTTCCGCCTGCCGCTGCTGACCTTCATCGACACGCCCGGCGCGTATCCCGGCGTGGGCGCGGAAGAACGCGGCCAGTCCGAAGCCATCGCCCGCAACCTGCTGGAGATGAGCGAGCTGAAGGTCCCGGTGATCTGCACCGTGATCGGCGAAGGCGGCTCCGGCGGCGCGCTCGCCATCGGCGTCGGCGATCGCACGCTGATGCTGGAATACAGCACGTACTCGGTGATCTCGCCGGAAGGCTGCGCGTCGATCCTGTGGAAGGACGCCGCCAAGGCGAAGGACGCAGCCGAACAGCTCGGCCTCACCGCCAAGCGCCTGCTGGGCCTGGGCCTGGTCGACAAGATCGTGCGCGAGCCGATCGGCGGCGCGCATCGCAACCCGAAGCAGATGGCCACGCGCCTGAAGGCCGTGCTGGTCAACGAAATCGATTCGCTGGAATCGTTGCCGGTGGACGACCTGCTGGAGCGTCGCTACCAGCGTCTGCGCAGCTATGGGGCGTACGAAGCCGCATGATGCGAACAGGCAGGCTGCTCGCAATCGCCGCCTGCCTTCTCGCGCTGCTGCCGGGCATTGCGCAGGCCTGCACGTGTCCGGCCGACACGGAGTACTGGTGGCAGCAGGCCACGCGTGTCGCGCTGGTGCGCATCGAGTCGGTCGGTTGGCGGACGGAAGACTTCATCACGCGCAAGGTCTGCTCAGGCCCGCGCTGCGCCCCGACGCAGGTCGCGAGATTCACCCAGATTGAGGCATTCAAAGGCACGACGAACGCTATTCCGACGTTGGCCTCTGGCTACGGCCATGGCGACTGCGGGATTCCGCTCGAAGCCGGCGCCTACTACGTCGTGTTCCTGCGCAAGGACAACAGCAAAATCGGAATCTGCAATGCGGCTGGCCCGTATCCGCAGGCAATGCGCATCGAGCCGTTCCTGCAGTCGCTGCGACAGGTGGCGCGCGATCCCAATGCCAGGATTGCACCGCGGCCTTGAGCTCCGGCTGCGATAACGCGCCTCACCACGCCCGCAAATACTGCTCCGGCCCATGCAATTCGCCGGACAGCTCCTTCGCCGCGCGTCGCGGCATGTACGGATCGCGCAGCAGTTCGCGTGCGATCAGCACCACGTCCGCATCGCCGTCCTCGACGATGGCTTCGGCGTGTTCCGGCTTCGTGATCAGCCCTACCGCGCCCGTCGCGATATCCGCCTCGCGCCGGATCCGCGCAGCGAACGGCACCTGGTAACCCGGATGCAGCGGGATCTTCGCGCCGGTCGCGAGGCCGCCGCTGGACACGTCGACCAGGTCGATGCCGCGCAGCTTCACGATCCGCGCAAGCTCGATGCTTTCCTCGATGTCCCAGCCGCCTTCGATCCAGTCCGTCGCCGACACGCGCAGCCACAGCGGCAGGCGTTCGGGCCAGACCTTGCGCACGGCATCGATCACTTCCAGCAGCAGGCGGATGCGGTTCTGGAACGAACCGCCGTACTCGTCGGTGCGATGGTTCGATAGCGGCGAGAGGAACTGGTGCAGCAGGTAGCCGTGCGCGGCATGGATCTCGGCGATCTGGAATCCTGCAGCGTGCGCGCGCCACGCCGCGCAGGCGAAATCATCGACGACGTTGTGCAGTTCGCTGGTCTGCAGCGCGCGCGGCACCGGTGAGGTTTCGCTGAAAGCGATCGCACTGGGCGCAACCGGCGTCCAGCCGCCGTCTGGCGGCGTCACCGTGATGCCACCCAGCCACGGCGGCGCCGTGCTGGCCTTGCGGCCGGCGTGCGCGAGCTGGATGCCCGGCACCGTGCCCTGGGCCGCGACGAAGCGCGTGATGCGCGACCACGCTTCGGCCTGCTGGTCGTTCCACAAACCGGTGTCCGCGGGCGAGATGCGACCGACGGCCGATACCGCGCTGGCCTCGGCGATGATCGCGCCCGCGCCGCCGACCGCGCGGCTTCCCAGGTGCACCAGATGCCAGTCGTTGGGCACGCCATCGACCGCGGAGTACTGGCACATCGGCGCCACCACGAGGCGATTGCGCAGGGTCAGCGCGCGCTGTTCGAACGGGGTGAAAAGCCGGGACACGATGGACTCCTGCGAAGCGGACACGGGGGATGGACGCATGGTGCGACGCCGGCGCCGACGATGCAGCCCCATCGGTGGGTTGCTGCATTCCACGGCCATGGCACCATCGCGCGATGCCTGCTCCGTTCGCCGCCGCCTTCCATGATCGCCCCGCTGCGCCGCTGTGCGTGGGCTACAGCGGCGGACTGGACTCGACGGTGCTGCTGCACCTGCTGGCCACCGCGCGGCCCGTGGGCGGCCTGCGCGCCCTCCACGTCCACCACGGCCTTCACGCAGACGCCGACCGCTGGACCTCGCATTGCGAACGCACCTGCGCCGCGCTCGGCGTTGGGCTGACGGTCATCCGCGTGAATGTCGTGGCGATCGGCGAAGGCCCCGAGGCCGCGGCCCGCGCGGCACGGCATGCGGCGTTCGAAGCGGCGCTCGCACCGGGCGAAGTGCTGGCGCTGGCGCACCATCGCGACGACCAGGCCGAAACCTTCCTGCTGCGCGCCCTGCGTGCGTCCGGGCCCGATGGACTGGCCGCGATGCGACGCTGGCGCGCGTTCGGGCCGGGGCGGTTGTGGCGCCCTTTGCTGGAAGTCGATCGCGATGCGTTGCTCGCCTACGCGCAGGCACACGGGCTTGCGTGGATCGACGACCCCAGCAACGCCGACACCGCCTTCGACCGCAATTTCCTGCGCCAGCGTGTGATGCCGCTGCTGCGCGAACGCTGGCCGCATGCCTCCGACGCACTCGCGCGTTCGGCGGGCTTGTGCGAGCAGGCCAACGCGCTGCTCGATGCCGCCGACGCGCTCGCGTTGGCCGGCGTCGCAACGGCCGATCCGCGCTGCCTTTCGCGCAGCGGTTTGCTCGCGCTGCCCGAAGCGCGGCGCGCGCGCGTGCTGCGGCGGTGGACCGACGCCCTCGCGCTGCCGGCGTTGCCGGCGAACGGGATCGAGCGCATCGAGCTGGAGATCCTCGACGCGCGCGATGACGCCGAAGCGGCCTTCCACTGGCACGGCGCCGTCGTGCGCGCGTGGCGCGACCTCCTGCACGCGGACGTCGCCCGCGCTCCGCTCCCGGCCGACTGGCACGTCGAATGGGACGGTCGCGCGCCGCTCGCGCTGCCCGGCGGCGATGCGCTCATCCTTGAAGGCGCGGTCGGGTTCGATGCCGCGCTGCGCGTCCACGCGCGCCAGGGCGGCGAACGGCTCATGCGCCCGGGCCGTTCGCATTCGCACGCGCTGAAGCAGGTGTTGCAGGAACTGGGCGTGCCGCCATGGGAGCGCGAACGCCTGCCGCTGCTGGGCGATCCGGCTGGCGAGCTGCTCGCGGCCGGCGACCTCGTCCATTCGGCCCGCTTCGACGCGTGGCTGCGCGAACGCGGTGCGCGCCTGTCCTGGCAGCGCGAAGGCGCGATGCACGCCGCAACCGCCGACGCCGGCAATTGACCCCACCGGGGCCCGGTCGCAAACTTCGCGCATGCCTCGCAAACCCCAAGACGACGCGCCGTCCACCTCGCCCGTGAGCGATTTCGAGCAGTCGCTCGACGCGCTCGAGCAACTGGTCGAGAAGATGGAACACGGCGACATGAGCCTGGAAGACTCGCTGGCCGCGTACGAACGCGGCGTCGGCCTGTACCGCCGCTGCCAGAGCGCGCTGGAAGAAGCCGAACTGCGCGTGCGCCTGCTCAGCGATCCGCAGAACCCCGCGTCCGGGGAGCCCTTCTCCGCGCAGGATGCCGGCCCGCAGACCCGCGGCGATGTCTGACCTCGCGCGCTGGCGCGAACGCGCCGACGCCGCGCTGCACAGCGCCCTGCCCGACCCGCACTCGCCGCCGCAGCGCCTGCACGCGGCGATGCGGCATGCGGTGCTGCTGGGCGGCAAGCGCATGCGGCCGCTGCTGGTATACGCGGCGGGCTCGGCGTTCGGTGCCACGGTCGAGACGCTGGACGCGCCGGCCGTCGCGGTCGAACTGATCCACGCCTATTCGCTCGTCCACGACGATCTTCCCGCGATGGACGACGACGCGCTGCGTCGCGGTCAGCCGACGGTGCACGTCGCCTTCGACGAGGCCACGGCGGTACTGGCCGGGGATGCGCTGCAATCGCTCGCGTTCGAAGTACTGGCCGATGCGGATGTCGCCGCGACCACGCGCGTCGACCTGCTGCGAACGCTCGCGGTCGCTTCCGGCGCCGCCGGCATGTGCGGCGGCCAGGCTCTGGATCTGGCGGCGACGGGCAATGGCGGTTCGTTGTCGGTGCATGCGCTGGAGGAGCTGCATTCGCTCAAGACGGGCGCGCTGATCCGCGCTGCAGTGCGCATGGGCGCACTGTGCGGTGGCGCTCCCGTCGACGAACTCGAAAGCCTGGATCGCTATGCGGCCGCGCTCGGACTCGCTTTCCAGGTGCGCGACGACATCCTCGACATCGAAGGCGACAGCGCCACGCTCGGCAAGACCGCCGGCAAGGACGTTGCGCAGGACAAGGCGACGTTCCCGGCATTGATCGGGCTGGACGCCTCGCGCGAACGGCTGGACGAACTGCGTCGCGCGATGGACGACGCGCTTGCACCGCTGGGTGAGCGCGGCAATGCCCTGGCGGCGCTGGGACGGATGGCGATCGAGCGGGATCGCTGAGGGCTTCGTTTCAACCGGGTGCTTCGCTTACCCGGGTTACAAGGGCCACGCACCGCAGGATGCATCCCCTGAACAAAAACGCCCGCCTCTCATCGAAGCGGGCGTTCTGCATTTCCGGAACGATGAAACGCGCGTTACTTCACCAGCCGCATGGTGAACGGATAACGGTACGCCACGCCGTCGTTGGCCTTGATCGCCGCGATGATGGTGAACACCAGCCACGCGATGCCAATGATGAACCACGCCGGGATCGCGATCAGCAGGCCGATGCCCAGCGTCACGAACACCAGCACCCACAGCGCGAAGAACACGATCGCGACCGTGATGTTGAAGTTCAGCGCTTCCTTCGCCTGGTCGTCGACGAAGGGCATCGTGTCTTTCTTCACCAGCCAGATGATCAGCGGACCGAGGAACGTGCCCCAACCGCCGATGCCGGAGGTGAGCACCGCGCCGGCGATCGCCGACAGGTGCGCGAACATCGCCCACTGGCGCTGGTCGGCGCTGATGCCGCTGCTGTGATGGTCGGACGGCGGCGGGGGCGGAGGTGGTGCGGAGGTCTGGCTGGGGTCGATCGGGTTCTCGCTCATGGCCTGCTCCTGTGTGGGGTTCCTGAATGGACGGGCCCACTTTCCTTCGCGACGATGGGCAGGTCAAGCAAGCACGTGTGACGGGCCGAAGCCTTCACTCCGCCGCTTCGGACTCGCCGGCCACCGTCATGCGCCCGATCAGGATCGATCCGGTGCGCACGTGCGAGCGAGGATCAACGTCGGTGCCGACCGCCTCGATCGCCGCGAACATCGACTTCAGGTTTCCGGCGACGGTGATGCCGTCGACCGGATACTGGATCTCGCCGTTCTCGACCCAGAAGCCGCCCGCACCGCGCGAATAGTCGCCGGTGACGTTGTTCACGCCCTGCCCCATGAGCTCGGTGACCAGCAGCCCGCGGCCCATGCCGCGCAGCAGCGATTCCTGGTCGCCCGCATTCGCGGCGACCTGCAGGTTATGCACGCCGCCCGCGTTGGCGGTGGTCTGCAAGCCAAGCTTGCGCGCCGAGTAGCTGCCCAGCACGTACCGCTGCAGTACACCGGCCGTCACGATCGGTGCCTCGCGCGTGGCCACGCCCTCGCCATCGAACGACGCCGAACGGAAGCCGCGCGGCAGGAACGGCAACTCCTCGATGCCGAACCAGTCCGGGAACAGCTGCTGGCCGGCGCTGTCGACGAGGAAACTCGCACGCCGATACAGCGCGCCGCCGGACACCGCGCCGAGCAGGTGGCCGATCAGCGAACGCGCCATCTCGGCCGAATACAGCACCGGGTAATCGCCGGTCGGCACCTGCCGCGGCGCCAGGCGCGAGGCCGCGCGCTCGGCGGCCCTGCGACCGATGGACGTCGCCGATTCCAGGTCGTCCGCCGACAGGCCGATGCTGTACCAGCCATCGCGCTGCATCTCGTCGCCGCGGCCGGCGATCAGCGCACAACCGATGCTGTGCTGCGTGCTGCGCTCGCGGCCGACGAAGCCGTGCGAGTTCGCGTACACGCTGATGCTTTCGCCCGTGCCGACCGAGGCGCCGTCGGAGTTCTCGATGCGGCGATCCGAATCGCGGCCGGCCTGTTCGCAGGCGAGCGCGAGGTCGATCGCGCGGTCGGCATCGATCGCCCAGGGATGCCAGGAATCGAATTCGCGCAGGTCCGTCGCCATCAGCGATGCATCGGCCAGGCCGGCGGCGGAATCGTCCTCGGTGTGGCGCGCGATCGCGCATGCCTGCTCGACGGTCGCGTCGAGGCTTTCCTCGCGCAGGTCCGCGGTGCTGGCGCTGCCCTTGCGCTGGCCGAAGTAGACGGTGACCGAAATGCCGCGATCGCGCGTGGATTCGACCGTCTCGACCTCGCCCATGCGGACGTTGACGTTGAGGCCGGATTCCTCCGAGCACGACACCTCCGCCTGCGTGGCGCCGCGCGCGCGGCAATGCGCCAGCAGGCGCTCGGACAGGCCGGCGAGCGCGTCCAGGCGCGCGTGGCTGTCGCCGAGCGAGGCGGCGTAGGCAGGCAGGTTCTGGGGGACGATCTGGCTCAAAGGGTGGTCCTTGTTCGAAGCGATCCGGCGCGTTCGGGGCCTTTTCCGGGGCCGGATGAACGCCGATTTCGCGCAATGTGTGCTTTATCCGTGGTCATCCGCGAAAATCCGCGTCCACAGTTCTTTTTGTAGCAGGTGCGCCATGCGCGGTAGAGACGACGAAACCGGCGAATTCTTCAGCCCCAGTCGCAGCCAGAACCGGCGCGAGGCGCTGGAAGTGCTGGCGCTGGGCGAAAAACTGGTCGCCCTGACCGAGGCCCAGCTGGCGAAGTTGCCGGTGCCGGATTCGCTGATCCCGCACATCCGCGAGTGCAAGCGCATCACCGCGAACATCGCCCACAAGCGCCAGCTGGCGTACCTGGCCAAGCAGATGCGCCGCGAGGACGACGAGGTGCTGGAAGCGATCCGCGACGCGCTGGACGAGGATGGCGAAGCGGCGCGACGCGAAGTCGCGGCGATGCACCGCATCGAGGCCTGGCGCGAGCGTCTGCTCGCCGACGGCGACGCGGCGCTCGCGCAATTGCTGGACGAATACCCGACCGCCGATCGCCAGCATCTTCGCGCGCTGGTGCGCAGCGCGCTGGACGAACGCCGCAAGAACAAGCCGCCGCGCGCGTTCCGCGAGCTGTACCGGGCGCTGCGCGAGCTGATCGTAGGTGGAGCTTCGGGCGATGACGATGCCGAAGAAGCGGATGAGTCGTTCGAGGACGACGAGCGCTGATTGACGCTCCGCTCTCCCGCTTGCGGGAGAGAGGCTGGGGGTGAGGGTTAACGCACCATCACCTCTCATCGCACTCGCAGCGTCTGCCCTCATCCGCCCTCCGGGCACCTTCTCCCGCGAGCGGGAGAAGGGAGAACAGCGGATTTGCGCGGGCACTTCCAGCTCACGCCTGCGTACCGCCCACCGTCAGCTGGTCGATCAGCAAAGACGGCTGGCCCACGCCCACCGGCACGCTCTGGCCATCCTTGCCGCACACGCCGACGCCTTCGTCGAGCGCGAGGTCGTGGCCGATCATCTTCACGCGCTGCATGGTTTCCGGGCCGTTGCCGATCAGCGTGGCGCCCTTCACCGGCGCGGTGATCTTCCCGTCCTCGATCAGGTACGCCTCGGTCGCCGAGAACACGTACTTGCCGTTGGTGATGTCCACCTGGCCGCCGCCGAAGTTCACCGCGTACAGGCCTTTCTTCACCGAGCGGATCATCTCTTCCGGATCGTGCGTGCCGGCCAGCATGTAGGTGTTGGTCATGCGCGGCATCGGCAGGTGCGCGAAGGATTCGCGACGTCCGTTGCCGGTCGGCGCCATGCCCATCAGGCGCGCGTTGAGCGTGTCCTGCATGTAGCCCACCAGCACGCCGTCTTCGATCAGCGTCGTGCAGTTGGTCTGCGTACCTTCGTCGTCGATGTTGAGCGAACCGCGGCGTCCGGCGAGCGTGCCGTCGTCGACGATGGTGACGCCCGGCGACGCGACGCGCTGGCCGAGCTTGCCTGCGTAAGTGGACGTGCCCTTGCGGTTGAAATCGCCTTCCAGGCCGTGGCCGACGGCTTCGTGCAGCAGCACGCCCGTCCAGCCGTTGCCCAGCACCACCGGCATCACGCCGGCCGGCGCGTCGACGGCTTCCAGGTTGACCAGCGCCACGCGCAGCGCTTCGCGCGCGAGCTTCTCGGGCTTCTCGCCATCGAGCAGTTCGGCGTAGCTGTAACGGCCACCGCCGCCGGCGTAGCCGCTCTCGCGACGGCCGTTGTGCTCAACGATCACCTGCACGTTCAGGCGCACCAGCGGGCGCACGTCGGCGGCGAGAACGCCGTCGCTGCGCGCGACGAGGATGGTGTCCACGCCACCGGACAACGACACCATCACTTGCTTCACGCGCGGATCGGCCGCGCGCAGCATGCGGTCGATGCGACGCAGCGCTTCGACCTTGGCTTCGTTCGCGTAACCGTCGATGGGATCTTCGGGCACGTACAGGTCGCGACCGCCGCCGCGCACCAGCGAATGCGGCGCCTGCACCGAACCGTCGCGCGCGATGGCGCGCGCGGACTTCGCCGCGGTCAGCAGCGCCTGCGTGTTGATCTCATCGGAATAGGAAAAGCCGGTCTTCTCGCCGCTGATCGCGCGCACGCCGACGCCCTGCTCGATCGAATGCGCACCGTCCTTGACGATGCCGTCCTCGACCGTCCAGCTCTCGCGGCGCGCGTGCTGGAAATACAGGTCGCCGAAATCAACGCCCGGCCCGAGCAGCGTGCCGAAGGTGCGTTCGAGGCCGCCCGCGTCGAGCCCGGCGGGCAGCAGCAGGCGGTTTTCGGCGATCTGGATGGGCAGGGTCATGCGTGCTCTCTGGAATGGAACGATGGCCGGCCGCGGCACGCCGCACGGGATGTGCGTGTCCGGCCGGGGAAATCCCCGACGGGCGGCAGGCGGATGGTCAGGAAGGAGATGGTGGCACAACGGGCCAACGCAACGGGTTCACGGTTGAGGACGGGCGCGCGAGGCTGGATTTCACGCTCTGCGGATCCCCCGGCCCGTGCGCATGGCGCCCGGGCGTTCGCAGGCGCGCGAACCAGTGGTTCGCAAGCGCGCCTGCTCACCCCTCCGGCGCCGGTTCAGCCGCCTTCGCCTGCCCCGCCTGCCCGCTGACCACTTCGACCTTCGGCTCCTTCCACGGCCCGGTCACGCGGTAGGTGCGCGAGGCCATCTCGCCGATGGGCTTCTGCAGCACCGCGTTGGCAGCCGCGCCGATGGCCGCGCCCACCGGGCCGGCCGCCAGCGCGCCGGCGACGGTCAGCAGGTTGCCGGCCTTCGGGCGTACTTCGATGGTCTGGTCGAATGTCTGTGCGCGCAGGTTCGCCGCGCCTCGGATTCCGATCGATGCCGCCGGGCCGTCGATGTAGAGGTTGTCGCTGCGCGCCATGCCGCTGGCGAACTGCACCTTGCCGCCGGCACGGTTGAACGCGAAACCCTTGTTGAAGAAATCGCGGAAATCCAGCATCAGGCGGCGCGGCAGCTGGGCCAGGCTCAACAGGCCCAGCACGCGACCGGCGCCAGGTTCGACTTCGAGCAGGCGGCCGTCGCGGATGTCGGCTTCCAGGCTGCCATCCAGCGAGGCCACGTTGAACGCCGCCGGACTTCCCGCCCAACCGGCGGCGAAGTGCATCGTGCCCGTGCCGCCGCCGAGCTGCTGGCCGATGCCGAAACCAGCGAGCAATCCGCCCAGGTCCTGGCTGTCGATCTTCACGTCCAGTTGCGTGCGTGCGAACGCGCCGCGTCCGTTCCAGTCGCCGCTGGCGTCGATGCGCTGCTTGTCGGCGCGCATCTGTACCTGCTCGATGCGCATGCCCGTAGCGGTCGGCAGCGTGCGCAGCTTCGCCTCGCCCAGTTTCGCTTCGGACACGCGCAGGTCGGCGATGTCGATGGTGAGCGGCGGGATCTTCGCTGGATTGAAACCGTCGTCGGCCGGCGGCGCGGACGGAGGCGGCGTCGGCATGCCGGCCGGCGGCGCGGGACGTTTGGGCGCGCGCCAGAACATGCGGTCGAAACGGCCGGCGATCGTCGCGTTGTCGCCTGCGGGAATCAGCACCGCGCCCTGCAACGCGGCGCCTTCGGCCTGCACGGCGGTGGCGCCGTTCGCGGCGGGCACGACGACCAGGTGCGTGTCGGGGAACACGCCACCGAGCAGGTTCAACTTCTGCGCGGTGACATCGATGCGCTGCAACGCGAGTCCCTCGCCGCTGCTGCCGCCTTCCAGCAATGCGATCCAGTCGATCGCGTCGAGTTCAGCCGCGCGTCCCGTCGCGACCAGCCCGCGCGCCGGCGGCAGGTCGTCGACGCGATTGGTGCCCAGCGCGATGCGCACGCCGGTCTGGCTCTTGCCGGCCGCGTCGTTCGTGCTGCGCGCACGCACCGCGATGACGTTGCCCAGGTTCACGCGGATGTCGCCGCTCCCCATGGGCAGGGGCGTTTCCACCGAGGTGGCGAGCGTTTCGTTCGCGCCCTTCTTCAGCGGCTCGGGCAGCGTGAGCGCGGTACCGACGAGGTTGGTCTGCAACTGCAGCAACGTCGGCGCGGCCTTGCCCGGCGCGGCCTTGGGAATCGCGATGCCGACCGTCCACGTCGAACGTCCGTCGACATTCGGCTTGAGCCACGCCAGTTCCGGCGCGCGGTCGAGCAGTTCCTTCGCCGACATCGGTGCGTCGAGGCCTGCTTCGAACACGTTGGTCCTGTCGCGCACGAAATCGTTGCCCGCGCGCAGCGACAACGCGCCCGGCTGACCTTCGTGCAACACCTTCAGGCCTTCGGCGCGGAAACCACCGTTGGCGTATTCGGCCTTGCCGCTGACCTGTTCGAAGGCGAGCTTCCAGCGCGGATCAGCGAGCTTGGCCTTGTCCAGCTGCACGGTGCCCTTGATCGCCGTGAGCTGATGCGGACGCAGCGGCATGTCCATGTCGAAGCCGACCTTCGCCGGGCCGCTTGCGACGATGTTCTTCAACGTGTCTGCATTGTCCTTCTGCAGCGGGCTGTGCCGCAGCAGGTTCACCAGCTGCGCGGCGTCGGCGGTGCCCTGCGCCTGCACGGTGAGGTCTCCGTCCTTGTAGTGATCGATGCCCGCGCTGATCTGCGGAATCGCCACGCCCGCGATGCTGCCCTTGCCGTTCACGGTGAAGCCGTCGGCGACGAACGACACGTCGGCGTCGAGACCTTCCACGGCCGGCCACTCCGGCTGGAACTTCACGATGGCGCCTTCGAGTTTCGCGGTCGCCTCGAACAGGCCGTTGTGATCGCGGAACGGCCAGTCGTCGAGGTCGCCCGACACCACCGCGTGGCCATCGTGCAGGCGTCCTCCGACAAGCGCGGTGTCGAGCCATTCCACGACCTTGGGCGCCATGAGGTGGCGGACCCAGAACCCCTTCGCGACCGGCACCTGCGCCTGGTCGATGTCGGCGGCGATGTCGATGCGCGGACGCGAGCCGTCGCCCTGCCAGAACATGCCGCCGCGCGCACGCACGCCGAAGCCCTGCCCCTTCACCGCAAGGTCCGGCGTGCCGATGCGCCAGCCGTCGCCTTCGCGCCAGCCGCCGATCGAACCGGTCAGCGACACCGTGTGCGCCACGCCGAAACCGCGCGGCCAGTCGAAGCGCATCGGCGAGGCGGGATCGACATCGAGCGTGAATCCGTCCGCATCGCCGAGGAACTGTCCGGCCAGCCCGCTCAGGCCGGGCGCGTTGCCCACCGCATCGAAACCGAAGGCGCCGATGCGCGCCTGCGCGCGCAACGCACCGCCACGCACGCCGGTCACTTCGACGTGTTCCAGCGACGCGCGCGGGCGTGTGTTGTGCAGCCACGTGCGCAGGCCGGGATCGAGGCGATCACTGAGCGATGCGGCGGTCAGCAGCGGGCCTGCGTCGATGCGTTCGGCGAGCAGCGCATAACGCGCGCCACCGGCGACGACGAGGCCGTCGAGTTTCTGCGCGTCCTTGCCGGATTCGATGCGCAGCGTCTTCGCGTCCGCACGCCAGCCGCCGTCGATGATGCGCCAGCGCGCGAGCGCCGCGACGCGCGAGAACTGCACGCGCGGCACCGCGCCGCCGGCCAGCGGCGCACCGCGCAGGCCGACGCGGTCCAGCGCGACGTCGGCCGTCACCTGCGTGATGCGGTGATCGCGCAGTTCGGCCCAGGCCTCCGCGCGGCCTTCGCCGGATTCGGTGCCGACGCCGGCGACCTGCAGCAGCGGCGCCCACGCGGCCAGATCCGCGCGGCGCGCGCCAATGTAGGCGCGTCCGTCGCCTTTCACGCGGTCGAAATCGAGCACCGTGTCCAGCGGCGAGGATGCCGCGCCGGCGACGTTCACGCTTGGCCACGCACGAACGCCGGCACGCACGCGCGGACCGTCCACGCGCAGGCGCAGGTTGATGCGCGGCACGTGTGCGTCGATGCCGAGATTGGGTGCGATGACGGTGATCTTGCCGTCGATGACCTGCAGCTCGCCGAGCCCTTCCAGCGCGGAGAACGGATCTTTCTGCTGCGGCTCGTCCTGTCCGGGCAGACCGCGTACCTGCCAGCGGCCGTCGTCGGCGCGTTCGAGCGTGAGATCGAGCCCGCGCAGGCGAAGTTCGGAAAACGCGTGGCCGGGCAGCAGGCCGGCGTAGACGGACACCAGCATCTCCGTATCGCCGACGGTGAACGCCTGGTCGCCCGCGCCGATGCGCAGGTTGTCCAGCCGCAGCAGCGGGCCTCGCCGAGTCCAGTCGGTTTCCACGCGATCGAACGTCACCGGACGCCCAGCGCGTTCGCTCAGCCATGCGGCCACGCGTTGCGGATTGCTCTCGGCCAACGGCAGCACCTGGCTGGCGACGGCCAGCACCAGCGCGATCATTACCAGCGAGAGCGCGACGAGATAGCCCAGTCCGCGACGGGCGATGCGCATGCGGCGGCGCAACGGGGTGGGCATGACGGTCAGCTACGGTCCAGTTGGAGCGGGTGGCGCGGGAAGGAAAAAACGGCGAACGGCCCCGCCGCGCGATCCGTGGGGACGGGCGCGGCGGAAGGGGCGGGCACACGGCGGACGCCATTGTCCAACCGCTTCCGCCAACGCAGCGTTACCGGCCCCTTCCCTGTCCCCGTGGCGCCGCTCAGGGCCTCTCCAGAGCAGGCCCCCTCAGAGCAGAACGACATCGAACTGCTCCTGCGCGTACTGGTCGTCCGCCTGGAAGCGGATCGACTTGCCCAGGAATTCCTCCAGTTCCGCCACCGCCGCCGATTCCTCGTCGGTGATGCGCGCCACGACCTTCGAGGAGGCGATCACCATCAGCCGCGGCGCGTCGAACTGGCGCACCTGGCGGACGATGTCGCGGAAAATCTCGTAGGTCACCGTTTCGGGTGTCTTCAGCGTCCCGCGGCCGCCGCATTCGTGGCAGGGCTCGGACAGCTGGCGTTCAAGGCTTTCGGTGGTGCGCTTGCGCGTCATTTCCACCAGGCCCAGCGGCGAGAACTCGTACACCGTGGTCTTGGCGTGGTCGCGCGCGAGCGACTTCTCGAGCTGGCGCAACACCTGGCGCTTGTGCTCGGAGTCGGTCATGTCGATGAAGTCGATGATGATGATGCCGCCCAGGTTGCGCAGGCGCAGCTGCCGCGCGACCGACTGCGCGGCTTCGAGGTTGGTGCGGTACACCGTTTCCTCGAGGTTGCGCTGGCCGAGGAACGAACCGGTGTTGATGTCCACCGTCGTCATCGCTTCGGTCTGGTCGATGACCAGGTAACCCCCGGACTTCAGCGGCACTTCCTTGTCGAGTGCGCGCTGGATTTCGTCCTCGACGCCGTACAGGTCGAAGATCGGACGCGCGCCGGTGTAGTGCTCGATCTTCTCGTCGAGCCCCGGCATGTACTGCGCGGCGAACACGCGCAGGCGCTCGCAGGTTTCGCGCGAATCCACGCGCACCTTCTCCACGTCCTTGCGCATCAGGTCGCGCACGGCGCGCAGCGGCAGGTTAAGGTCCTCGTACACGCGCTCGCCGACCTTCGCGCTGCGCGCACGTTCTTCGATCAGGCCCCACACGCGTCCCAGGTACGCGACGTCCTCGGCCAGTTGCTCTTCCGGCTGGCCTTCGGCGTTGGTGCGCACGATGTAGCCGTGGCTGTCGCTGGACGGCGACAGCGAGGTGATGTGGGTCTTCAGGCGCGCGCGTTCGGCTTCGTCCTCGATGCGCGCCGACACGCCGACCACGCGCGTGCGCGGCAGCAGCACGAGGTAGCGCGAGGGAATGCTCAGCTGCGTGGTCAGCCGCGCACCCTTGCTGCCGATGGGATCCTTCACCACCTGCACGACGATTTCCTGGCCTTCGCGCAGCAGCTCGGCGATGGGACGCGTCGGCGCGGGCGGCAGCGGGGCTTCCTCGCCTTCGCTCTCGCCTTCGGCCACCGGCGTCGGTTTGACAATGTCGGCCGCGTGCAGGAACGCAGCGCGCTCCAGCCCGATGTCGACGAACGCCGCCTGCATGCCGGGCATCACGCGCTGCACCTTGCCCTTGTAGATGTTGCCCACCACGCCGCGACGCCAGCCGCGTTCGATGTGCAGCTCCTGCAGCATGCCGTTCTCGACGACGGCGACGCGCGTTTCGCGCGGGGTGACGTTGACGAGGATCTCTTCGCTCATGCGGCGGCTCCCCGGGTTTCGATCGACATGGAGTTCGAAATGGAGTTCGACACGGCATCCGACACGATGGAAGACGGACAAACGCGGATCGATTCGGCCATGGCGGTGGGATGGGTCTGGGTCTTCGGAGGGTTCGGGTGGCGTTCGTGCGGCATCGCAACCTCCGGCGTCATCGGCTCTTGTCCGTCGCGTTCGATGTCGGGACCGTGTCGTCCAGCAGGCCAAATTCGCGCAGCAGGGTCGCCGTCTCGAACAGCGGCAGCCCCATCACGCCCGAATAGCTGCCCGACAGCTTCACGGTGAAGGCTTCGGCGAGGCCCTGGATGGCGTAGGCGCCGGCACGGCCGTGCGGCTCGCCGCTGGCGACGTAGGCATCGATCTGCCCTGGCGTCAGTTCGGCGAAGGTCACCTCCGACAGCGACACCAGCTGGCGTTCGCGCGAGGGCGAGACCAGCGACACCGCCGAGATCACCTGGTGCGTGCGGCCCGACAGGCGCCGCAACATCTGCGCCGCGTCGGCATCGTCGGCGGGCTTGCCGAACACTTCGCCGTCCAGGACGACTTCGGTGTCCGAGCCGAGCACGACGGCCGTGGGGTTGCCCACGACGTGCAGCAGGCCGGCGCCGGCCTTCTCGCGCGCGACGCGGCGCACGTAGTCTTCGGCGGGCTCGCCGGGCTGCGGGTGTTCGGGGATGTCGATGTCGAGCAGGCCGAATTCGGCGCCCGGCCGGCCGGACAGGAGCCGGCCCAGCAATTCGCGACGACGGGGGGATTTGGAGGCGAGATACAGCATGTCGCGAAGCATAACCCGCGCTGACTGGAGCCCCGCGTTCGAACCCCGTCGCCAACCCCGACGCAGCTCACGAATCGTTCACCGGATCGCCAAGACCCTTCGTCATGTTCGAAGATGGGTCCGTTCGAGTGGGGCCCGTCGCCTGACGGCCCCTTCCACCACAAGGAGTTGTCATGCACCCCGTGTTCCCCCGCCTTTCCCTGCGTCCCCTCGTCCTTGCCGCCGTCCTTGCCCTTGGAGCCGTGCCTGCCGTGAGCCCCGCCCAGACCACGCCCTACGTCGCCACCGAAGGCACGCTGCTCAACGTGTCGGCGCAGGCCGAGGCCCGCCGCACCCCGGACATCGCCACGCTCTCCACCGGCGTGGTCACGCAGGCGGCCGACGCCAATGCCGCCATGCGTGCCAACGCCGAGCAGATGGCGAAGGTGGTCGCGGCGATCAGGGCCGCCGGCATCGCCGAGCGCGACGTGCAGACCAGCGGCGTGAACCTCAACCCGCAGTACAAGTACGGCGACAACCAGCCGCCGACGATCACCGGCTACCAGGCGATCAATAACGTCAACATCGTCGTGCGCGACATCGCCAAGCTCGGGAAGATCATGGACGCGCTGGTCGCCACCGGCGCCAACCAGATCAACGGTCCGACCTTCGACCTGGACGAGGGCAAGAAGGAAGCCGCCTACGACGAAGCGCGCCGCGCCGCCGTCGAGAAGGCCCAGGCCCGCGCCGAGATGTACGCCAAGACGCTGGGCAAGAAGGTGCGCCGCATCGTCAGCATCAGCGAGGGCGGCAACTTCGCCCCACCGCGCCCGATGCCGATGATGGCGATGAAGGCGATGGATCGCATGGAATCCACGCCGATCTCACCGGGCGAAAACGTTCTGTCGGTCAATCTGGACGTCGTCTTCGAACTCGGAAACTGATATGTCCCAGTCCGGCAAAACCGCTCCTCCCGCCGCCGATCCGAAATCCGGCCGCAATCCCGGTTATCCCGAGACCGAGCCGCGCGATCGCGACGACGCGCATTCCCCTAAGCGTCGCGGCGAACCGCATCCCGACGATGGCGGGCTGGATCGCGAACCGGAGACCGGTCCGGAGCCGGAACCGGAGCCGGACGACAAGAAGCGCTGATCGCATTACGCGCGCAACACGAACGGGCCCGCACATCGCGGGCCCGTTTCTTTTTGCGCGTCCGACGAAATTATTGTCGAAGCGCGAACCCCACCGGACGCATCCGCACGTTCGACGTCATGGCACACCCCAGGAGGTTCCGCCATGGCACACGCGATCCAGCTTCCTTCCTCTGCACACGACTCCATCGACGCCACCCGCATCGCAGCCAACACCGGCACGCTGCTGGTCAACGGCCTGTTGCTGCTCGCGCTGCTGGTGCCGCTCTCGCAACGCGTGCTGGATGCGCCTGCGACGCGCGACGACGCCATCACGATCGTGCAACTGCCGAGGATCCGGCCGGTCGATCCGCCGCCGGTGGTGGAGCCCGTCGAGATCAGGCGTCAGCGGCCGACACAGGTGACGCATCCGACCACGCCGTCGCCACCGGTCGTCGCGCAGGTCGAACAGCAGGTCGTGGACACGCAGCCGGGCGATGTGGCGATCGAGCCTGCGGATGCAATCGTCGATGACGGCGCGGCATCGATCGAACCGGCGAAGACATCCTCCGGCGCGCAGCTTCAGGCGTTGCACGCACCGCCGCCGCCCTACCCCGCCGAAGCGATGCGCGCGGGACTGAGTGGAATAGTGGAGCTCGAGATCCTTGTCGGCGTCGATGGACGTGCGCTCGATGTGCGCGTCGTGCGAAGCAGTGGTCATCGCATGCTGGATCAGGCGGCACGTCGCACGGTGTTGTCGAAGTGGACGTTCGTGCCGGCGACGCGCGATGGGCATGCGGTGGAAGCATTGGGACGCGTTCCGATCGAGTTCAGCATGACGCGTTAGCGCAAGATTTTTCTCATCGCGAAACCCGCGAGGTCGCTTCGCGGGGTTTCTTTTGAATTGAAGCCGGCGCGAAAAAACTCCTTGGAATATTTCGCATTCACTCATCTCCAGCTCATCAACAAACTGCACTGCCCTGCCCACCGCAAATTACTGCGCGGTGGTCATTCGCAAAGGCAGATACCTGGAGACCCCATGAGCAACAAGCGTCACCGGCTTCACCCACTCGTTCTCCCGATGCAACTCGCATTGATGGCCGCTCTACCCGCGCATGCGCAGCAGCTGATCGTCAGCGATGGGTCGACGCAGACCGCATCCGGCTCCTACTCCGCCACCGGGCAGACGCTGATCGCGGATCGCGTCGGCAGCACCATTCAAGGCGACGGCGTCACTGCGACCGCTGGCAACAATGCAGCCTTCGCCAATCGGGGCGGACGCATCTCGCTGCAAAACGCCACACTGACATCCTCCAACGTCGGGAACGCGCCGTATACGGTTCTCGCGCAGAGCCTTGGCTCCATCACCCTGGAGAGCAGTCAGATCGAGGCAACGGGCGCGTCACGCGATGCGCAGGCCGTCGTGGCGGTCGACACTCCCGCCGGCGGCGGACAAGTGACATTGACCAACAGCCGGGTACATACGGTCACCGGATCCGCACTCGTCGCGCAAGGCGCCGACAGCACGATCCGCGCCTCCAACACGCAGATCTCCGTCGACAACGCCGGCTTTGGCCAGCACGGCGTGGTCGCAAGCGGCGGAGCCCTGATCGACCTGAAGGACAACACCCGTGTGGACGTGACCTCCGCCTTCACGGACGGAAACGGATTGTTCGCCACCGGGAGCGGCAGCCGTATCGTCGCCGACTCGGTGCAGGTGCATACGGTCAAGAGCACGAATCTGCTGAGCGGCGGGCACGGCGCGGCCGCAGTCCAGGGAGGGCAGATCAAGCTCAACCAGTCCACCATCGATGCAGCCGTCTATGGCGCCATCGCCGAAGGAAGCGGGAGCCAGGTCGATATTTCGAACAGCACCCTCGCGTCCAAGGCTGGCATCACCGCAAGGGATGGCGGGCATGTCACGCTGAAGGCGAGCACGGCGAGAAGCACCGGGAATTCCATGGGTTTGCGGTCCACCGGAACCGGAAGCGTCATCTCCGCAGACGCGACGCGGATCGACTCGGCCAATGGCACCGGAGCGATTGCCGAGCACGGTGGACACATCGATCTGACCAACGGAACGGAAATCCATTCCTACCATGGTCTTACTTCGTCCGACGCAGGAAGCGCCATCACAGCAACCAATGCGCATATCGAGGCATCCGGTGATGGTGTTGCGGCCATCAATGTTCTGACGGGAGCAAGTGCCAACTTTACGGATACGGTCATCCAGGCCCCGGCAGGACGAGGACTCGAGCTGGGAACGAGCATCGCAGTCAGCTTGAACCCGGACAACGTCCCCAATACCGTCACGGTGTCCGGAGGAAGCATCTCTTCGAAGGACGCAGCGATCAGCGCCATTGGACCGCTGGGCGGAGGCCAGAGCTTCAGTGAGGTGCGGCTGAATAACGGCGTGAAGCTGTCCAGCGATTCGGGACAGCTCGTCGAAGTCCACGACACTGGCACCTCCCTCAAGCTGTTCACCGACGCAGTGACGTTGAATGGCAATCTTCGCGCCGACCCTCAGGCGGTGCTCGATCTCTCGCTGGCGAACAACTCTTCGCTGACAGGCATGATCGGCAATGGTGCTGCCACCACGCTCGACGGCACCAGCTCGTGGACGCTTTCCGGCTCTTCGGACGTGAAGTCGCTGACGTCGGGCGGCGCGATCCAGTTCGCCGCACCCACGACCGGCGATTACAAGACACTGACGGTTCACGGCGACTACATCAGCAACGCGGGCACGATCGGCATCAATACGTCGCTCGGAGATGACGCGTCGCCGACCGACAAACTCATTGTCGAGGGCGGCACGTCGGGCAGCACGGCGTTGCACGTCAACAATGCAGGCGGCGCGGGCGCGTACACGACCGCTGACGGGATCCAGGTGGTGCGCGTGGATGGCGCATCGAACGGTACGTTCGCGCTCGACGGCCGCGTCGTGGCTGGTGCGAACGAATATCTGCTGGCGCAGGGCGGCAAGGCGAACCCGGCCGACGGCGACTGGTATCTGCGTTCCGAAGCGCCCGTGCCGCCGGTGCCGCCCACTCCGGATCCCGCTCCGGCCCCTACTCCGGATCCCGCTCCGGCCCCTACTCCGGATCCCACTCCGGCCCCCACTCCGGATCCGACGCCCGATCCCACCCCGGTCGGTCCCGTCACTCCGCTCTACCGCCCCGAACCCGCCGCCTATCTCGCCAACCAGGCTGCAGCGGCGAGCATGTTCGACCACTCCATGCACGATCGCATGGGCGAGCCGAACCTGGGCAAGCGCGGCGACGACGGCCGCACGGCAGCAACCTGGGTGCGCGTGGTGCGCAACCAGATGGACGGCACGACGGGCGAAGGCCAACTGGAGACCGGTACGGATACCTCGGTGCTGCAGATCGGCGGCGAGATCTCGCGTTGGAACAACGACAGCCGCTTCCATCTGGGGCTGATGGGCGGCACCGGCCAGGCAGACACCGATGTCACGTCGAATCTCCTCGACTGGCGCGCCAAGGGCAAGGTCACAGGCTACAACCTGGGCGTCTATGGCACGTGGTTCGCCGATGCCACGAACGCTGACGGCCTGTACCTGGACGGCTGGCTGCAGTACGGCACCTACAACAACAAGGTGCTGGGCGATTACCTCGCGCCGGAACGCTACGACTCCAGCACGTGGACGGGTTCGATCGAAGGCGGTTACGCCTTCGCGCTGAACAGCGACGGCAAGACGCGCTACTTCATCGAGCCGCAGGGACAGGCGATCTTCACCAGCTACACCGCATCGCGGCATCAGGAAGCCAACGGCACGCTGGTCGACTCGGTGGACGCCGGCGGCCTGACCACGCGTCTGGGCGTGCGCGTCTACGGCCACGTCAACAGCGCGCAGTCCAACATCGTGCAGCCGTTCGTCACGCTCAACTGGTGGCATGAAAGCCGGCCGGACGTGATGTCGTTCAATACGACGGATCTGCGACTGGAACTGCCGAGCGATCGCTACGAAGCGAAGATGGGCCTGCAGACGCAGCTCGGTGGCGGCTGGACGGGCTGGGGCAACCTCGGACTGTCCTATGGCGACAAGGATTACCGCGATGTCGCGGGCCAGCTCGGCCTGAACTACCGCTGGTAATCGTCTGACGCTTGTGCGGCACCGGAGCCACCCCGAGCGATCGGGGTGGCTTTTTTATCGCGAGATCCCATTACGAACTCAGCGCGACAAGCCGGTCCCACACGGCGTGACCGCGTACACGCGCTTCAGCGGATCATGCGCGGTGGTACGGATGATTCGCCAGCAACGCCGCCGCGCGATACAACTGCTCGGCGACGACCAGCCGCACCAGCATGTGCGGCAGCGTGAGCGGGCCGAGCGACCAGGACTCGTCGCCGCGCGCGATGACATCCGACGCGTGGCCTTCCGGACCGCCAATCAGGAACGCGAGGTCCCGCCCCTGCGCGCGCCAGTGTTCGAGGCGTTGTGCCAGCTGCTCCGACGACCACGTCTTGCCGCGTCCGTCGAGCGTCACCACCAGCGCGTTCTTCGGCAACGCGGCGATAACGCGCGCGCCTTCGTCCTGCGTCGCACGTGCGGCGTCGCGTCCCTTGCCGCGCAGGCCGGGTTCCACTTCCACCAGTTCCAGCGGCAGCCAGTGCGACAAGCGCTTCTGGTATTCGCCGAACCCTTCGGCGACCCAGCGCGGCGCGCGTTCACCTACCGCGATCAATTTCGCTTTCATCGGCGAGATGGTAACCGCCCCCCGTCACGATCCGCGCCGTTGACGCGCCCGTGTCATCGAACGGCCATGCCGCACTCCCAGCATTCGGGCTTCCCCCAGCCCCGCAGGAGATGCAGATGGACGCATTCGGTTCCTCCCGCCGCCAGGTTCTCAAAGGCAGCGCCGCCGCAATGGCCGTCGGCGCGATCGGCAGCCTTGGCGCGCTCTACACGCGCCAGGCGCTCGCCGGCGGCGATCCGACCCGCCTGGCGCCGATTCCCAGCCGCTACGGCCCGCTCGCGCCGGTCGTCGACCGCAGCACCGGCCTGCCGCTGCTGCAGTTGCCGCGCGGTTTCAGTTACCGTTCCTTCGGCTGGTCGAACGACGTGATGAGCGACGGCCAGCCCTGCCCCGATCGCCACGACGGCATGGCGGTCGTCGCCGTGCGCAAACCCGGGCGCGGCAGGTTCGACCGCGACAATCGCGGGCACGGCCATGGCCACGAGCTGGTGCTGATCCGCAACCACGAGCGCGGCGGTGCCACGCCGATCAACGCGCCGGGCACCTACGACACCGGCGACATCGGCGGCGGCCAGCGCGCGGGCGGCGGCACGACGACGCTGATCCACCGCAATGGCGAATGGCACAGCATCGAAGCGAGCCTGGGCGGCACGCTCGTCAATTGCGCCGGCGGCCCGACGCCGTGGGGCACCTGGCTGAGCTGCGAGGAGATCAAGACCGACGCCGCATCCAGTACGGGTCGCAAACACGGCTACGTGTTCGAAGTTCACGCCGATGCCGAACGCACCAGCGGTCGTCCGCTGGTCGGGCTGGGGCGTTTCAGTCATGAAGCGGTTGCGATTGATCCGCGCACCGGCATCGTCTATCTCACCGAGGACGACCGGAACAAGGCCGGTCTCTACCGCTTCATCCCGAACGATCGCGCCGGCCGCTACGGCTCGCTCGAACACGGTGGCCGCCTGCAGGCCGCGCGCGTGCGCGGCAAGCGCAATGCCGATCTGACGGTGGCGAAGATCGGCGACGAATATGCGCTGGAGTGGGTCGACATCGCCGATCCCGATCTCGACAGCATCGCCGCACCCGCGGGTTATCCCGATATCTCCGCGGGCGAAACGCTGAGCGGCACGTTCGCGCAGGCCTGGGCCGATGGCGCGCTGCGCATGAGCCGTGGCGAAGGCATCTGGCACAGCTACGGGAAGATGTTCATCGTCGACACGAGCACGGGCGTGGACGATACGGGACGCCGCGGTCGCGGCAACGGCGCGGTGTGGGTGCTCGATCTGCTCACGCAGCGCATCCGTGCGTTGTTCGTCAGCGGGAACCAGCTGGCCGCGCACAATCCCGACAACATCACCGTGAGCGCGCGCGGCGGCGTGCTGCTGTGCGAGGACGGCGGCGAGAGTCCCGACGAATACGGTCCGGGCGCGCGCCTGATCGGCCTCACGCGCAAGGGCGAGTCGTACTACTTCTGCAAGAACAACATCGAACTGACGTCCACGCAGATCGCGAACGCGGGCAAGACGATCGCCGAAGGCGATTACCGCGAGAGCGAGTTCTGCGGCGCGTGCTGGGATCCGTGGAGCCGCACGATGTTCGTGAACATCCAGACGCCGGGGATCACGTTCGCGATCACGGGGCCGTGGGAGCGTGGGTATCTTTGAGTGATGCTTCAGCCCCTCTCCCGCTTGCGGGAGAGGGGTTGGGGTGAGGGCAACGGAGCCCCTCGACTCCAGACGTAGCCCGGGTAAGCAAACCCTGGTTGGGCGTGACAGATCCCGGGTGCGCTTCGCTTACCCGGGCTACAAGAGCGCGATGATTCCGACCGCGCAACGCTTCGCCCAAAACGCAGACGGCGCCCGAAGGCGCCGTCCAGTCGTGCGTCGAACGACGCGTCGATGCGAAGTCGAAATCAGAAGCGCCCTTCGGCGTCCGTTTCGACTTCATCCTCTTCGGCTTCCGGCGGCTGGTCGCCGACCGTCCACAGGCGCTCAAGCGCATAGAACTCGCGCACGCGCGGAAGCATCACGTGGACCACGACGTCGCCCAGGTCGACCAGCACCCATTCGGCCTCGCGCTCGCCTTCCACGCCCAGCGGCTGGACGTCGAGGTTCTTGGCGAACTTGACGACTTCATCGGCGATCGACTTCACGTGACGGGTCGAGGTGCCCGAAGCGATGACCATGTAGTCGGTGACGCTGCTCTTGCCGCGTACGTCGATCTCGGTGACGTCGCGCGCCTTGAGTTCTTCCACGGCCGCATGCACGGTCTTCAGCAGGACGTCCACCAGCGGCGGCGGGTTGGGCAGGCGGGTCTTGATGACTTGCGCTTCGGTACTCAAGGGGCGATGACTCTCTTTCGGGGGGTGCGGTGCCCGGGGATTATAACGAAGCCGGCGTGACGCCCCGGACGCCGTAAAGGGCATTCCGGCGGATGTATT